>Ga0316217_10002095_pt1 | contig 24647 bp, 15 predicted proteins | sample 1anoAmetaG_FD_203633 | JGI IMG/M metagenome (GOLD analysis project Ga0316217, IMG submission 203633) | Freshwater microbial communities from Trout Bog Lake, Wisconsin, USA - 1anoA | ecosystem: Environmental > Aquatic > Freshwater > Lake > Hypolimnion/Profundal zone | place: USA: Wisconsin...
CTGCATTGCCAATTCGCAGTTATATTTCCCTTTGATGGAGGAAATACTAGACAGAAAAGGCCTGCCACTTGAATTGAAATACCTGCCCATTATTGAATCGGCGTTTAACCCTGTAGCTGTATCAAAGGCCGGTGCAACTGGTTTATGGCAACTGATGTATGGCACAGGAGCCCAATTAGGCCTCAATATCAATTCATATATTGATGAAAGACGCGACCCCGTTAAGGCAACCGAAGCCGCCGCAGACTACTTAAAGAAGTTATATGACTATTACGGCGATTGGCAGCTTGTGCTGGCCGCTTATAACTCAGGCCCGGGAACGGTGAATAAAGCCATTGCAAGGGCCGGTGGCGTAAAGAATTTCTGGGCCATATTGAATTACCTACCGGCTGAGACAAGGAGTTATGTACCCACCTACATTGCCATGGCCTATGTAATGAATTACTATCAGGATTATAAACTGGTTTCAGCTGAGCCTAAAAGAGTGTTATACCAGGTTGATACTGTGCTTATAAGCGCTAAGGTTAGCCTGAAACATATTTCCGATGTATTGGGTATCCCACTGGATGAACTTCAGTTCCTGAATCCAAGCATAAAGGCGGGTGTTATTCCTTACACCGAAAAAGGTTTTGGCGTGAACTTGCCCATCAACTATTTTGCTTTGTTTGAGGCCCGGCAGAACGAGATCATGATCGATAGTTCGCAAATGATTCAAAATGCACAGCCCGTAATGACCGCCACTACCAAAACCATTTGGTATAAGGTTAAGAACCATGAAACCATGGCAAAAATTGCGGCTCGTTATAGTGTTACAGAAAGCTCTATTAAGAAATGGAACAGGCTTAAAAACAACTATGTATATGCCGGCGAAAAACTAAAACTGGTAATTACTACTTACAGTAATGCTGAGTCTTCAAGCTACACACAAGCTTTCTCCAGCAAAGTACTCGATAAATCGAGAGTAGATACTCTGAAAAGTCTGCCCAGTACTTCAGGTATAGTTACCGTCTCATCAGACGAGAAGGTTGATTCTGTTTCTGACACTACATCTGTAACCGGCGCGGTTGAGGATACCAATGCCATTAAGCTGGATAAAAGCTGCAATTGCATTTACCATGTAGTACAACCCGGCGATACGCTATGGAGCATAGCCAAACATTACGAGGGTTTAACCATTGATAAGATTAAAGCCGATAATAAGGATATACAGAACCGGCCGATTAAGGTTGGCGACATCATTAAAATACTGATGTAATTTAATTGCTTTAGCAAACAATTGACACTGCCAGGCAGAAAGGCAATTACCTGTAATCACTCAGATTCTTTATTATACCCGGAAGCACCAGGTTTTATGCTTAAACGCCCGTAGCTCGGCCAATATCAATTTTAATGGGCAATTCCTGCAAAGAATAGAATCGCAATTTACTTATCGATTTACCGATGGCTGGTTAAGCAAGATGTATGTTTATGGAACAACAACCACTTGTCTGTTTATGCACCAAGCTTATTTTACCTTTCCGTGAAATGTTTTTTGATAGTCGTCGAATTTGCCTGTCTTGTAACTATCAGTTGCTACGTAATTGAGCACGCTTTCAAAAACCTTGGATTCCTGGTAGCCGGGTACGGGAAATATCTCATCCATATTCTCGTCCAGATAAACCGATGTTGGATAACTCATCTGGTTGTTCAGTATCTCCGCCGCCAGCTCGTTATAGCCTTGCATACCCTGCGACACGTATTTATAATCCTTTCCCCTGAAATTGATATCCTCTTTGGTCTCTGCATCAAACTTAACCGCGTAGAAATTGTCGTTCACATAATTAACTATAACAGGATTGGTAAAAGTGGAAGCATCCATGCGCTTGCACCAACCACACCAGCTGGTGTAAACATCTATAAGCACCTTTCGATGCTCTTTTTTCTGGGCTTCCTGCATTTCTTTCCAGTTCATCCACTTTATGCCTTCAGCAGCCGGTTTGGGTTGAGGATGACTGACAAACGATAAGCCTGCTAAGACAACGGCGGCAAACAAAGTAACAAACAATAACTTACGCATCTCTTATAGTTTTACTTTGGTAAAGTTATTCAAAATTAAATCAAGATTATAGTAACGCTGTCCTGGCCTTACAGGTATAAGGCTTTGCAGTATTTAACTAAAAAAATTGCCTAAGTTTGAATAACGCCTACACTGAACTGTTTGGTAATAGGCGACTGATTGGCAGCTTCAATACCCATCGAAATTGCTTTGCGGGTTTCAAGCGGGTCAATAATACCATCAGTCCATAAACGAGCGGCAGCAAACTTAGGGTCGAGGGTTTTAACGTATTTAGCTTTAATGTCATCCAGCAGCTTCTTCTCATCTTCAGGTAATATTACCTGACCCTTGCCTTTAAGCGTAGCCACCTGAATCTGGAGCAGAGTTTTAGCCGCCTGATCGCCACCCATAACCGAGATGCGGGAAGTTGGCCAGGCGTATATTAAACGGGGATCGTAGGCTTTACCGCACATGGCATAATTGCCGGCACCGTACGAGTTGCCCACCACAATGGTAAACTTAGGCACCACCGAATTTGAAACGGCATTCACCATTTTGGCACCGTCTTTAATGATTCCTCCCTGCTCGCTTCGGCTGCCTACCATAAAACCAGTTACATCCTGCAAAAACACCAATGGAATTTTCTTCTGGTTGCAGTTCATAATAAACCGGGCAGCTTTATCAGCCGAGTCGGAATAAATAACCCCGCCAAACTGCATTTCACCCTTTTTACTTTTTACAACCTTGCGCTGGTTGGCAACAATACCTACGGCCCAGCCATCAATACGGGCATAACCGCAAATAATAGATTTACCGTATTCTTCTTTATACTGCTCAACCTCCGAGTTATCTACCAGCCTCTTTATAACCTCCAGCATATCGTATTGGCTGGTAATTGTTTCAGGTATCAAGCCATATATTTCGTCTTCTTTTAATGCAGGCTTAGCCGGTGTAACGCGGTCGAACCCTGCATCAGCAGGCTTACCGAATTTATCAACCAGGTTACGAATAGTTTTCAGGCACTCATCATCATCCTTCATTTTATAATCGGTAACACCGGATATTTCGCAGTGCGTAGTAGCGCCACCCAGGGTTTCGTTATCAATGTCCTCTCCTACAGCGCTTTTTACCAGGTAACTGCCGGCAAGAAAAACAGAACCCGTTTTTTCAACAATAAGCGCCTCGTCACTTAATATAGGTAGATACGCACCACCCGCAACACAGCTACCCATAATAGCAGCTATTTGCGGAATGCCCATAGCGCTCATAATGGAATTATTATAAAACACCCGGCCAAATCCTTCTTTATCCGGAAAAACCTCGTCCTGCATGGGTAAGTAGGCGCCCGCGCTATCTACTAAATAAATAATAGGCAGGCGGTTTTCGATAGATATTTCCTGTGCACGCAAATTCTTTTTTACTGTAATAGGAAACCACGCACCGGCTTTAACCGTTGCATCGTTTGCAACAACAACGCATAAGCGGCCCTTTATATAACCAAGCACCACTACAACCCCTCCCGAAGGGCAACCACCCTGGTCTTCATACATACCATAACCGGCCTGCTCACCTACTTCAAGCACCGGTTTGCCTTTATCTAAAAGTAGCTCAATTCTCTCGCGGGCAGTCAACTTGCCTTTCTCCTTGTGTTTATCAATTGCTTTTTTACCACCGCCCAGTTTGATCTGCTCTGATAATCTTTTCAGGTCAGACAATACCAGCTTCATAGCATCTTCATTCCGGTTAAACTCTATTGTGTTGCTCATCAATTAAAAATTTGAGAGGCGAAGCTATGAAAAAACCTGTGTTCTTAATACGATAATGTGGAGGTTAGCCAAGGTGAAAATTCAATCAATTGCTACAACCTCACTAATTTGCTAATTATCATAACATCATTTCGCCGAATTTTGAATTTGTGCTTTCATTTTTGAATTAAGCCATTATATTTGCGGCGGGGCGAGCCTCATACGACCAGCTCCTGTTTAATCCTCCAGGCGGGAAACCGAGCAAAGGCAGACGGTTGTAGCGGTGCGATATGAGTTACTTGCCCTATTTTTTTCCCCTCAGGCCATTCGGCCAGCCTCCCTCAAACTTCAAATAAATAAAAACAGTATCATTACTGCATGTAATTTCAGTGCATTCAGTCACTAATCATCCTCAAACCAGTTCGCTTCTTTACGTGGTTCATCCACATCCTGTTTATTTCTATTGCCAGAGTTTTGCAATTGCAAACTGATATTTACACCGAATCTTCATTTACCCAAATCCCAAACCTATCAGTTTATGAAATTTTTTATTGATACCGCCAACCTCGAACAAATTAAAGAAGCCGAAGCTTTAGGCATTTTAGATGGTGTAACCACCAACCCATCGTTGATGGCCAAGGAAGGCATTAAAGGTGATGACAAGGTTTTGAAGCACTATGTAGATATCTGTAATGTTGTTAATGGCCCCGTAAGCGCAGAAGTAATATCGACAGATTTTGCTGGTATGCTTGAAGAAGGAAAGCGCCTGGCAGCCCTGCACCCCAATATTGTTGTAAAGGTACCCATGATCAAAGAAGGAGTAAAAGCTATAAAATGGTTTACCGACAACGGCATTAAAACTAACTGCACACTAATTTTCAGCGCGGGGCAAGCCCTGTTAGCGGCTAAGGCAGGTGCTGCTATGGTATCGCCGTTTATTGGCCGTATTGATGACGGTAACTGGGATGGAGTTCAGTTAATTGAGCAGATAGTGCGTATTTATGATATTTACGGGTACCAGACTGAAGTTTTGGCTGCATCTATCCGCTCGTCGTTACATATTGTAAAGTGTGCCGAGGCTGGTGCTGATATTGCTACCTGCCCGCTATCTTCTATACTTGGACTATTTGCCCATCCGCTAACCGATATAGGTTTAGAGAAATTTCTGGCCGATCATAAGAAAGCGAATTCTTAGCCTCAGAAGATATAACCCGGATGCAGAACCAAGACTTAAACCAAAATAGGTCTTGGTTCTTGCTTTTTATTTAAGCCTTACTTAAAAGCAATCAACTCAAACCCTTTGGTACATATCAGCTGGTCTGATTCATTATAAACCTTTACGGTGTACTTTGCCGGTGAATTGAAATTATACGGCATCCATGCAAATAACCAATTGGCCTGTATGGGCTGCTGCATCATGGTTTCAAATTTTTCTGAACCGTCTTTGTCTAACTTATACACTTTAAAAATAAGGCTGGTAGCGCCTATAGGTGCGGTGCTGTTGCTTTTTACCTGCATAAATATTCTGCCACGGGTGCTATCGGGCGAGGTAATGAATTTGGTATTCATAAAATTGCAATAACCACTTGCCGATTCTACTGAAGTGCAAAAGTTTAGCGATACCGTGTTTACACTCTGAGCTACGACCTGGCTATAGCCGCAATTAAAACTTATCAGTATCAGCCAAATCCAGATTACCTTTTTCATGTTGCTTATTTCGGCTAAAGGTATCTTTAAATCCGGCAATAAGGCCATTAATACATATTTACTTGACTTATGGGCCATAAGGTAATTTACGCTTACTACCTTGTAAAAACTAAAAACCTTCCGTGACTAACTGCCCGGAAGGTTCTTTTTAATGTTTATAAAATATGGTGGTGCTTGCTTTTATCTGTAGCTGGGCACATTATAGGATTTACCCTCTTTTTCATCGTGATAGCCCTTGTTGTAAGATTGATTACATACAAGTTCAAAATCATCCAGTTCAAGTAACATTGGGTTTGGAAATGGTTGGTCATACACGCTTCTCATGTAATCACTTCTTCCTTTGTCATAGTAATAGTCGTTGGCTTCCTGCGCTGCCATATCAGTGGTTGTTTTAGCGGTAAAAAAAATATTTATACTCTTCAATAAGCTACTCATAAGTAAAGCTTTCGAGTAGTTTTTACGCGTCAGGCAGGCTAAAGGTTTCACCTTAATTCAATTGCTTCTATATACAACGTGGTGAATCAGACTGAAATAAACGGGATATAAAAGCAAAGGCCCGATAGTTACCGGGCCTTTGCTTTATTAAATATCTTGGAAATTAAGATTTCTTCTTTCTGTTAATTAAGTCAACCATAATAGGCGCCGCAACAAACACGGAAGAGTAAGTACCTATCAACAAACCGATAATCAGGGCAAATGAGAAGCCATGTATCGGGTTTCCACCAAACAGGAACAATATTAACGCTACCAGGAACACAGTAACAACAGTCATTACGGTTCTGCTCAATGTCTGGTTAATAGAGTCGTTCACGTTCTGTATCAGGGTGCGGGTAGGGTGTAAGCCCAATGTTTCGCGTATCCGGTCAAATACCACCACCGTATCGTTTACAGAGTAACCGATCAGTGTTAATACGGCTGCAACAACAGTCTGGTCAATTTCAAGCGAAAATGGAAGTATTCTTCTGAATAAAGAGAACACACCCATTACAATTACAGGGTCATGCACAAGGGCCACAACTGCACCTGTTGCATATTCCCAACGTTTGAAACGAAGGAAGATGTAAAGGAACACGAACAACACGCCGAACAATACCGAAAAGTATGAACTCTTTCTGATATCATCAGCAATGGTAGCTTCAATCTTAATTGAGCTCTTCACGTTCTTGGTTCTGAAATCATCCAGGTTAGGATAGTTAGCAAAGAACGGCTTAACACCTGCGTAAATATTAGCTTCAACAATGCTATCGGTAACCGGGCCTGCTTTGTCAATCAGGTAAGCAGTAGTGATAGATATCTGATTGTTGCTGCCATATGTTTTAACCACCGGCACACCTTGTAACGAGCTTTCAAGTGCTTTGGCTACATCTTCAGTTTTAACATCTTTGTCAAACTGCACTACATAGCTGCGACCACCCTTAAAATCTACTCCGAGGTCGAAACCATAGAATATCATAGATGCTAAAGAGATAGCAAATACAATCGTTGACAGTGTGTAAGTAAGTTTACGTTTGCCAATAAAATCGAAATTAACACCCTTCAGCAAGTTCATAGTATACTTGTTGCCGAAGTGGATATCAATGTTTCTGTCAAAAGCAAAGTCGAAGAATATTCTTGACACCAAAACAGCGGTATAAATAGATATCATTAAACCGAACACTAACACACGGCCGAAACCTTGTATAGGGCCTAATCCGAAAACCATCAATACGATACCGATAGCCATGGTAGTAAGGTTACCATCTATAATGGCACTGTAGCTATGCTTGTAACCTTCATCAACCGCCAGGCGAAGGCCCTTACCGCGGGCAACTTCCTCGCGCACACGCTCGTTAATGATTACGTTGGCATCAACCGCCATGGCCAATGTCAATACGATACCAGCCATTGCTGGCAGGGTAAACGAAGCACCCAGGCCAATCAATACGCTTAACTGTATAAACAAGTTCAGGAACATGGCCAGGTTGGCAATAACACCCGAGGTGCTGTAGTAACCCACCATGAAAAGGAATACCAAAACAACGCCTATGATTAATGAAAGCAAACCGGCCTTGATAGATTCTTTACCTAATGATGGCCCGATAACCTGTTCTTCAATAACCTGAGTATGCGCTTCAAGCTTACCTGATTTAAGGATGTTAGCTAAGTCATCTGCCTCTTCAATATCTTCAATACCTGATATTTGCGAACGACCACCTGCTATTTTTTGCTGAACGCGTGGTGCAGAAAATACTCTGTTATCTAAAACGATGGCAATGCATTTTTTAACTGCTTTGCCATTTACCACGCCGTTTACTGCTGCTTCAGTCATCTTTTCCCAGGTAGAGGCACCCAGCGGGTTCATGCTGATATCAACTTCAGGCGTTCCAAACTGGTCAAACGATTTATAAGCATCAGTTATAACACCACCACTCAAAGGTGCTTCTAAAGAAGCAGGGTTTTGCTTAATAGCATATAAGCCGAATACGTTGCTACCCTTGCCCAGTGGGTGAGCGCTCCAAAGTAATTTCAGATCGCGTGGAAACAGGGCTTTGATTTCCTGACGACCTAATAATTTATTTACACGGGCAGTATCTTTACCAAAGGCACGGCCAACCATAGGCCCATCGCCATATCTTTGTGATTGCCCATCCTGAACGATGTTCGGGTATAATACTTCGAACAATGGATTACCGCTTGAATCTACTTTAGAAGCTGCTTTTTTACCTGCACCCTTCATTGCACCGGTATCAACCGAAGCTGTAAGGCTGTTAGTATCAGCAGTAAGTGAAGTGCTTGCAGTATCAGTTAATGAAGATGCAACTGCAGGTTTGCCAGCTAATGAATCTTTCAAAGCCTTGTCTCTGTTTATCAGGTCTCTTAATGAAGAGTTGGCAGAGCCTAAATATTCAATAACCTCCTGGGTTTCGTAAGTATTCCAGAACTCCAGCTGAGCAGTTTGCTGTAACAGTTTACGCACACGAACCGGATCATCAACACCCGGTAATTCAAGAATGATACGGCCAGTGTTAGCCTGTAACGAAATGTTAGGTGAAGTTACACCAAATTGATCAATACGGGTTTTAAGAACCTGGAAGGTTTCTTTAATAGCAGCATCAAAATCTTTTCTAAGCAGGTTTACAACCTCGTCGTTACTGGAAGTAACGTTTATTTTACCTTGATAAGCTTCAACACTTGAAAACACAACGGCCAGCTTGGCATTAGGATTCAGCTTTTCAAACTCCTTTTGAAAGATGGTTAAAAAGTCGCCCTGGCTTTTAGCCTCCAGCTTTACGGCATTATCAATGGCCTGATTAAACTGTGGGTTGTGGCTATTGTTTGAAAGTTTACGCAAAACATCATCCTGCGATATTTCCATTATCAAGCTCATACCCCCTTTCAAGTCAAGACCTAATGTCAAAGCGTGGTCGCGACAGAATTTGTAGGTATAGATATCTCTCAATCCCCAAACATCGATAATGGGTGCACCAGCTACAGAATCAAGGTAGTTTCTCTTGGCTATCTTGGTTAAGTAAGCAACCGAATCTTTGAATGCCACCGATTGCGCAGGAGTTAAGCCTGTTGGTTCTGTTATCTTAACCTGGTTGGAGGCTATCGTATCGGCTTTGCGCTCAACGCGGTCGGCCATAAACGTAAACGACAACTGGAAAAGACAGGCAAGAAGAAGGATAATGGTAAAAAATCTAATTACTCCTTTGAGGTTTTGCATTTTAAAATGATTTTAAGTCTAAAAACGAGAGCGCAAATATAAAAGAATAGTGGAAAAAAGAAAGTCATGTATTTCAACCGGCATATATCCCATTCACCCCCGTTGAAAACTTTACTGAATACAGGTGTGGTCATACCCTATTCCGGCTAATGTTCTTTCCTATGCCTTTTCCAACTAAAGCGCCTGAAAAAGCAGGCTATCTCCCTATGAGGGAGAGGCCTTGGAGGACAAGCGCCTATATCTATCAACATCAAACCCATAAGAAAGATTACCTCTCATTTTGCCCTGTTTCTGCTAAAATGAACACTGTTGGGCATCATCCTCACAAACTCTGTTTTACATAGCTTTAAAGACATATAGAGCGCTTTCTTCACTAAATTCCATAAAATGTGTTTAAAACTAATTCAAAACCAACACCTGACCACTATCAGTGCTACTTGTACTACCAAGGCGTTTAAGCATGCCGAATTTTGGCTTAATTTCGCCCCCGTTAAACATTAAATGATAAGCATGGATTTAGTTATTACCGACCCGGTTTTTAATGAAAACATTCAATACAATGCCTTTGAAAGATGGTGCATCAGTTTTATCCGCGACGAACGCGACCTGCCCTTTGTAAAGCTTTGTCTGCGCATTTTACTGCTGGTTATTCCGGTTTCTATATTCCTTTTCTTCCATTTCAGCTGGTGGATAGCCATTCCTTTTCTTCTTTTTAATATAGCTACAGGCCTGGGCCCGTTTATATTAATGCTGCACAATACCAGCCACCGCAAGCTGTTTAAGCAGGAATACGACTGGATGAATAAACTTATACCCTGGGTTTTAGGGCCTTTTTACGGCGAAACACCTGAAACCTACTTCGGACACCATATTATGATGCACCATGCCGAAGGTAACCTGATAGATGACCTTAGTTGCACCATGAACTACCAACGTGATAGTTTTATTGACTTTATGAAGTATTTTCTGCTATTCTTCTTTTTTGGTATGAGCGACCTTAGTTATTACTTTAAAAGAAAGAACCGCACCAAATTCATTAAAAAGATACTTGTAGGTGAGGTTGGTTTTTTTGCAATGTGCATAGTACTATGGCACTTTAATTGGCAAGCTACCTTAACTGTTTTTTTATTGCCATTTTTAATTACCCGCTTTGGTATGATGGCAGGCAACTGGGCACAACATGCTTTTATTGATGCCAGCAGGCCCGATAACAGCTATGTGAACAGCCTTACTTGCATTAATGCCGACTATAATAAGTTGTGTTTTAATGATGGCTACCACATTGGCCACCACCTGCGCCCCAACATGCACTGGACCGAAATGCCTGTAGAGTTTCAAAAGAACAAAGAGAAGTACGCCGAAAATAATGCAGTGATATTTAAAGAGGTTGATTTCTTTGTAATATGGTTCTTACTGGTAACCAAAAACTACAAATACCTGGCCTCTAAATATGTAGACCTCGGTAACCGCTTCCAATCGCAGGAAGAGATCATCGCTTTTCTGAAACAACGCATAGCAGCTATACCGGTTAAGCGCGTTAATCCGAATGTGAATGTGATCTTCAATAATATCAAATAGGGTTTGCTTGCCTTACCTAATCGCCCCCTATGGGTGAAAGCATGGGTAGCAGAAATAAACACTTTCATATCTCTGCTATCCAGACCTTCCGTAGTTAGGCTTGTTTTATGAGCTGAATATCAAAATGCAGCTTCACCTCCTCCCCTACTACAAAGTTGCCGGCCTCGGTAAGTTTATTCCATGTAAGGCCAAAATCATTGCGGTTAATTTTTCCGTTTACTTCAAAGCCCGCGCGGGTAAGGCCAACGTTTACATCTTTTTCAATACCGTTAAATTCAACCTCCAGCCTAACAGCTTTAGTAATGCCACAAATGGTTAAACCGCCGTCAAGCTCATAGCCGTTATCCTGCTTCAGCAAGATTCCACTGAAGGTTATCTTCGGAAACTTTTCAGCATCGAAAAAAAGCGGCGATTTCAGATGACCATCGCGCTCGGCCAGGTTTGTGTCAATACTATTGGTATACAGTTCAAAACCAACAACTGCATCTTTAAAACCATCATTACCCGCTTGTACCTCTCCGCTGAAAGTTTTAAAAGTTCCGCCAACATTGGTTATAGCCAGGTGCCTTACCTTAAATTTTACTTCGCTGTGTTTAGGGTCAATGTACCATTTTGTTTGTGCATTTGTTGTCATAATTTTTTGTTTTTATTTAAGCACAAAACTACCGCAAGCCATAGCACGCTCAAATAAACCAAAACAAGAAACAGGGGTTTAAATATTGAACCAGGTTAAGATTTATCCCTTCAACACCCTCTTCCTTACCTTACTCAAAAACTCAGGCGTGATACCCAGATACGAGGCAATATACTTTTGAGCCACGTGTTGCTCTACTCCGCCAAACCGGGCTACAAACGACTGATAACGCGTTTCAGCGTCGGCAGAGTAATTTTCAATCAGTCTCCATTGATTTCGGATTACGGACTGCTGAAATATAATGCGGAAATATTTTTCAAACTTCGGATACTTTTCAAACAACTGCTCCTGGGCTGAGCGTGGAAGTAAAATTAGTTCACCATCGCTCAATGTGCGGGTGGAGTAAATAGTAGTGGGATCCTCACTCAAACTGTAAAGATCAGCACACCACCAGCCATTGCGGGCAAATTGAATTACATGTTCGTTGCCATCCTTATCGGTATAATAGGTCATCAGGTAACCGGCGTTTACAAACATCAGATAACGCGCTGTATCGCCTGCTTTTACAATTACCTCGCCCTGCTTAAATGGGCGCGGAATTAAAACAGATTCAAAAAATGCTGTTTCCTCCTTGTTTAACGGGGTGTATTGGTTAATGTATGAGAGCACGGCAGTAGTGTTCACAGTAGTTTATTTAAGTGCTTAAATTAAAGAAATTTTAAGCGCATAATTGTTTTATAGAAACTCTTAAAAAAACTACCTCAGCAACATGATCGTTCCTTTCTTATGCACTGCATCCTGCTTATCTGAAAAAAGCAGCGTAACTGTATAGGTATAAACGCCGGGCTCCTGCTTAACAGACTTGTAGGTGCCGTCCCAGCCAATGTTGATGTTATTGCTTTCAAAAACCTTTTCTCCCCAACGGTTAAAAATCCGCAGGTCTGAATAAATAAGATCGGGGCCACTGTAATACATGGCAAAAACATCGTTCTCGCCATCACCGTTTGGCGTAAATACGTTTGGTATAAACAGGTTAAGTGGGTTAGGGCATGTCAGTATCTCAGCAACTGCCGATATAGCGGGTTCGCTGCAAGCGGTTGCTACACAGCGGTAAAAATAACCTGCAAAATTTTTATCAGCATTGGCAACAGCCAGCGTACCCGTTTGCGCACCGGTATATGGCAAACCATTATTTATGTCCGTATAAGTAGTTCCACCGTCGGTGCTCAACTGCCACTGGAAAGTTAAATTATACCCTGTAGCCGCTGTCGAAAACGAAACATTAGCAGGCTGACAAACGCTAACATCTGCCGGCTGCATAGTAATAACCGGTGCACCATTAACGTGCAACGTAGCGGCCAATGAGTTTACATTGACTCCGCCACAACCTACAATTACACAGCGGTACTGATAACCATTCATATTGGCATTCTGCACCGTTACCTGCAATGCAGTACCGGCGGTATTGCTGTATACGTTGCCATCGGTAATATTTACAAAACCACCACCGCTATTTACCTGCCATTGATAAGTGGTAGCCGCCGAGGTGCTTACGCTGAAAGCCGCACCATCGCCCACACAGATAGTAGTATCAACAGGTTGGTTAACTATGGTAGCGCCATTGCTAACCGTTAGTGTAGCCACGTTTGATGTTACCATAGCCCCGGCACAACCGGTAATAATACACTGGTAAGTATAACCATTCATGCCTGCTGTAGCTGTCGTGATTGACAATACCGGACCGGTGGCGCCGCTGTATGGTGCATTGTTGGTTATGTTTACAAATCCGGCACCTGTATTAACCTGCCATTGGTACGACACGGTGTTTTGTGCCACAACAGCAAATGATACATTGTTACCGCTACAAACTCCTGTATCTGAAGGCTGACTGGTAATTGCAGCTGCTGCGCCCAGACTTAAAGTTGCCGGGCTTGAAGTAACAGCCGCACCACCACACCCTGTAATTACACATTGATATTGATAACCGCTCATACCCGCACTAACTGGCGATACAGTCAACGTTGCACTAAAAGCCCCGCTGTAAGGCGAAGCATTAGTAACATCTGCATATCCACTGCCGGTGTTAACCTGCCACTGGTAAGTAGAGGCGTTCTGTGCTGTAATATTGAATGAAGCATTGCTTCCCGGGCAAACACTCGCACTCTGCGGCTGTGCCGCAATAGTAGCACCAGCCCCTAAGCTAAGCGTTGCAGTATTTGTTATAACCGAAGCACCTCCGCAACCTGTAATTACACATTGATACCGGTAGCCGTTCATGCCCATGGTTGCTGGTGATATACTCAGCGAGGCACCGGTGGCACCACTGTAAGGTGCTGAATTGGTTACATTCACAAAACCCGATCCCGTATTAACCTGCCACTGGTACGATGCTGCATTCTGCGCTACCATATTAAACCCTGCTGCCCCACCTGCGCAAACGCTGGTATCAACCGGCTGGGTTGTAATACTTGCTGAAGCCCCTATACTTAAAATAGCAGTATTGCTGGTAACCGGTGCCCCGCCACAACCTGTAACCAGGCATTGATACTGGTAACCGCTCATGCCTGCTGTAACTGCTGATATTTTTAAGGTATCGCTGGTGCTTCCGCTATAAGGTGCGGCGTTGGTTACGTTTACAAAACCACTACCGGTATTAACCTGCCACTGGTAGCTGCTTCCTCCGCCTATGGCAAACCAGGCGGCATTACCGGCACATACACTCACATTAACAGGCTGGGTAGTAATAGAGCCTCCGCTTACATAAAGCGTGTCAGGCGATGTGGTATCCAGGCCGCCGCACAATCCCCCAATCTGGCATTCAAATAAATAGCCGGTAAAATTAGCAGGTGTTGAAGAAATAGTCAGGTCGTTGCTGGTTACCCCGCCAAACGGCGCACTGTTAGGTACCTGTGTATAGGTAACTCCATTGTTGGTGCTATAGAGCCATTGATAGGTGGTAGTGCCGGGTGCCGTTATATTAAATGAGGCGTTTGCCCCGGCACAGATAGTTTGACTTGTTGGTGGCAGTGTAACAGTAGCCAGCGGCGTACAAGTAAAAGTAAAATGCGTTTGCGCCGGATGTTGAAAATATTCTATCACCAGGTCTACCGGTCCCGAAAGACATATACCTGCAGGATTAGTGGTTGTGGTGGTCCTGAAACTGGTATCATAAGTCTGCTCAAAAAAGCAGCTTAATATCCAGGTGTTCCCTCCATCTATACTCAACCGCATGCCATCATCCGATTGTATGGAAAGATTATAAAGCCCTGGTGCAAAATTCTGGCGGCGCTTCATCATAATGCTAAAATTACTTTGGTAACCGGCTGAACAGGGTATGCTGGTGCCGTCGTTCAATACTCCGGGTGTACCCGGACACGAGCCGCCAAAAGCGCTGTAGTCTATATCAAAACTTAAACTGTCTTTAATAAAATATCCTTTGTAGTTAGCCGGATCGAAAAAATCCTGTGCGTTAACCAGGGCGGTTGTATTGATGATGCCATTGGTGGTGGGCACCCAGGTGTAAACCGAGGCATCCCAAACGCCATTGCCTTCCGAATTAGCCGCCAATGGGGCAAGTGTGGGGTAAGCCGAAATAACAGTAATGTAGTTTGAACCGCTGCACTGAAACAGATCGGCTGCTACATAACCTGCCGAGGTTTTCATGTAAATTGTATAAGCAGTGCCTGCCGGTAAATTTGCGGGTATTGTCACTTCCAGGTAAAGGTTATTTACGTCAGCCGAATATGTATAAGCACCGGAGGTCCAGGTAGTACCTGTGTTTAAACTATAAGCCGTACTGTTAAGGGTGGTTGTGCCTGATGCAAAAGAGCCCGAAGCATTTGATAACCAAACCTGTATTGTGTCACCGTTATTTAAACCCTGCACCTGTGGCACATCTAAAACCAAAACACTGCCGGGGCAAACTGTGGGGCAATTGAAAGGGAAGGGCTGGCTACGTGAAATATACTGCGCCTGTGTTTGCCAAACGAAAAGAAAGACAAACAACGGAAGTAGATAATTTCTCATCCGACACGATTTAAATGAGTGTTAACAATACACTAAGGTAAAATTATTAAACCAAACGCATTAAATACTTTAGCGCAACAAGCTGCAAACCAGCTACATCATTGCCTGATGTCGAAAACCTTACTTTATTTGTGTATAAAATACACTATCGCGTCTCTATTTCAAATTTATACTTAGTTTAGTGGTACTAATTGCCCCTGAAAATCCTGAACGATGAGAAAAATTTACCTGTTTATTTTTGCATGTACGCTTAACCTGGCTGCATTTTGTCAAAACAATAACGTAGGCATTGGCTTAACAAGCCCAAATCCTTCAGCCAAGCTCGAAATATATTCTAACAGCCAGGGCTTACTCATTCCGCGCATGACGGCAGCCCAACGTTCCGCCATTGCTTCACCACTGCCTAACGGCCTGCTGGTGTTTGATATTGATACAGGTTGTGTAGTAGCTTTCGATTCGATTGCAGGCGCATGGAAAAATCTTTGCGCTTTAAGTGGAGGAACACCCGGAGCCACCGGTGCTACCGGAGTTACCGGAGCACCTGGTATTAATGGTGCAACAGGCGCTACCGGAAGCGACGGAGCTACTGGTGCAACAGGATTAGCAGGTGCACCCGGCGCACCGGGTGTTGCAGGCCCTACCGGTATTGCTGGTTTAAATGGCCCAACAGGTGCAGCCGGCCCAAGCGGCATTGATGGAGCGACTGGACCGAGCGGTGTTGATGGTGCTACCGGTGCCATCGGCTTAACCGGTGCAACGGGCCCAATAGGTTGCGCTACCCCCAATTATGTTATCAAGTCAACAGGCAGCAGTGCTACATGCAGCATTATTTACGACAACGGAACCAACGTGGGCATTGGCACTGACACACCCGGCCATTTGTTCACCATACAAAGCCCCACCACGGGTGCATTTCAGCTAAAAGATGGTTCGCAGAATACCGGTTATGTGCTTACGTCAGATACTAACGGAGTGGGCAGCTGGAAAAAGCCTTCTGTACACGCAACCTATGGCGTGCTTGGTGCGGGAGTTAATATACCTTATACGGCCAACACAGCTACATCATATTTGTACACGGGCACAACAATTACGCTGCCACCGGGTGTTTATTCAGTTTCAGTAACCATGCTTATTACTACCAACGCTTACCTGGGTAGCGGCAACCCTGTTACGCCCGAAGCCATCTGGATGCGCAGCACATTTGCCGACTCCGCCACAGCAACTACACATAGTTCAGATATTGTGGGTTCCGCACTGGCCAGCGGCGGCCTTGTGGCTCCTGCAAAATTCGGACTGGTGGCAGGTAGTATCATTATCAACAACACATCGGCAACCAGCAAAACATATTATTACATTGCCGGTTATGTAGATTCTTATACATCAACATCAACCATCAATGGCTTCGGCGGTACATTATGGTCTGAAGATAATATTGTAGCACTGCAGATACAATAGCGGGTTGCTGATTTAATTTCATAACTTTTCTATCGCATGCCGGGGCTTATGCCGTAATTATCCGGGATTAACTTGTGCAGGATATTCCCCTCTACTATTGCATTTTAACAATTTAAAATCCCCTTGATTTTTTCCTGTATTATCTTTTGTATATTTCCAGAGTAAATAATAAAGGAACCCCTGAGCAGCTGGCCCGGCCATCCGTTTAAAGCTTATAGTGCATGAGAAAACTGTTACTCTTTATTGCTGCTTACGCAGTATGTTATTGCAACACCCGGGCGCAAACTATTTTAGGGGTAGATGTTTCGCACTACCAGGGCACTATTACCTGGAGTCAGGTAAAATCGCCGGGAGGTAAAACCTTCGCCTGGGCTAAGGCAACAGAGGGTGTTGGCTATACCGACCCAAACTATGTTACCAATGCAACTACCGGAACAGCTGCCGGTGTAATTATGGGTGCCTACCATTTTGCGCATCCTGAAACAAATACTGCCGCCGCCGAAGCCAGCTATTTTTTAAGCGTAGCCGGCCCATATATTGGTGCAGGCTACCTACCCCCGGCTTTAGACCTTGAAGACCCTCCGGGCGGAACTGCTCTAACCAGCTATTTTACCAGTGCCGCTTTAACTGCATGGGTGCAGGCCTGGATGACCGCCGTTGAAAACGCTACCGGCGTTAAACCTGTAATTTATATTGATGGCAGTGTGGCAGCTTTTCTGAACAGTTCATTGAACACATACCCGCTTTGGATCGCTGACCCTGACGGAAGTGCAACTGCACCGCCTGCAACGACGGGTGTATGGACCACCTGGACCTTTAAACAATATTCATGGACGGGAACCGTATCAGGAATCAGCGGCACCGGTGCAGAAGACCTGGATGTTTTTAACGGAACTACAACTGCCTTTAATAACCTGATAGGAAGCAACACTGTAGTGCCTGCCTTTACAGCCAGCACAACCACGGTTTGCGCTGGCTCAACAGTTACTTTTACTGACCATAGCACCTCTACTGGAACCATTACCGGCCATAGCTGGACATTCACCGGCGGCACCCCTCCTACTTCCACGGCAGCAAATCCTGCAATTACTTATAACACCGCCGGCACTTATGCGGTTAAAGAAGTAGTAACGTCTACTACAGGCAAAGATTCACTTACCCAAACGGCCTACATCAACGTGGTGCCAACAGCTACCTTGCCTCTGGTTCAAACGTTTCAATCCTCCATCTTTCCACCTACCGGCTGGAGCCTCCATTACTCAGCTGTTGGCGACAGTGCCTGGGAGCTTTGTACGAATAATGGCTACAACAGTTCGCAATGCATGTATTTTCCGGCCAACTGCGGTTATGTGACCAGTATTGCCGGAGAACGCCAACAGATATATACACCCGATTACAGCTTTGCATCAACCACTAATGCCAGCATGTGGTTTGATGTAGCTTATGAGCCTTACAACCGGGTCTACAGCGATACACTTGCCGTTTACTACTCCACTGATTGCGGAAATACCTGGACCATCATTTATCTGAAAGGAGGTATGACGCTTTGCACCACAGGCAGCACCGATTCGCTGGGTGTTGACACCAGTGGAGGACACGGATGCTTCGTTCCACCAAATGCACAGGCATGGCGTACTGATTCAATAAATCTGTCTGCCCTTAATGGCATGTCGAGCGTTATGTTTTCATTTGAAAGCCGTTCAGGCTGGGGGAATATAATTTACCTGGATAATATCAATGTGGCTGCGCCGGTAACCTGTGCCCCACCTGCAACACCAACCATACAGGCAACACCAGGCAGCACCAATTGCGGTCCCATACAACTTACTGCGTCCAGTAGCGGCTGTGCGGGTTGTACTTACAGTTGGAGCAACAATGCTAATACAGCAAACACCACAGTTTCCACCACAGGTAGCTATAGCGTTACGGCAACAAGCAGTGGCTGTGCAAGCTTACCAGGCACAGTGGCAGTAACAATTAATCAGTCGCCAACAGTAAGTGCAGGTGCATCCTCGCAACAGGTTTGTATCAACCAGCCGGTAACGCTGACAGCCAGCGGTAATGCAACCTCATACCAGTGGAGCGGCACGGGGTTACAGACAACCACCGGTAGCAATGTTAATGCAACAGTTTCTACCAGCGGCAGTCAAAACTATACAGTTACGGCTACTTTAAACAGCTGTACCGTCACAGCCACTACATCGGTAAGTTTTAATACCACCGTGCCTCCGGCTATTACTATATCACAAACAACGGCTAACCCTATTTGCCAAGGCTCGCAGGTTAGCTTCAGTGCCAGTGCTACCAACGGCGGTACTAGCCCAGTATACCAATGGACATCCAGCTCCGGACAAAATGGTACAGGCAATACATTCACTTTAAGTAATGCGGTCAATTCAACAGTCAGCTGCTTGCTTATTTCCAATGCCACTTGTGCAACTACCGATTCTGTTTACTCTAATACCTTAAATGTAAATACGCAGCCTCATCAGCCGGTTAGCATCTCCATATCAACACCCGATACCAATGTGTGCAGCGGTGAGAATATCGTATTCACATCCGTAGCGGCCAATGGGGGCTCCAGTCCCGTTTATGATTGGTATGTAAACGGTACCCAGGCAGGAAATGGTACAAGCTATACCGTAAATAATATTCAGGCCGCCACATCAGTTTATTGTGTGTTAACCTCAAACGCAGGCTGCATTGTTGGTTCTCCGGCAACATCCAATACCATCCATGTTCATAATCAAACTTCGGCGTTGGCCTCAATAACTATTGCTGCTAACAGCAACCCCGTATGCACTGGCACACCGGTTACATTTACAGCCACACCAGGCAATGGCGGAGCTTCACCGGTTTATACCTGGCAATTAGACGGCAACACCGTTGGCACCAGCAGTTCGGTTTATGCCAATGGTAATGTGCACAATGGTGCCACCATTTCATGCGCTATGGTATCTTCATCATCATGTGTTACTAATCCTTCGGTTGTGTCGAACACCATTACCATGCAGGTTAACCCAACGCCAACGGCAAATGCAGGCAGCACATTAACGGTGCCCTCAACAGCTTCCGCAATTTTAGGTGGGCAGCCGTCAGCAAGTAATGGTGTTGCGCCTTATACTTATGCTTGGAGCCCCGTCAGTGGCCTTAACAACGCTACAATAGCTAACCCGGTTGATTCGGGCATAACGTCAAATACTGTTTATACATTGGTTGTTACCGATTCAAACGGCTGCACAGCATCAAGTACCATACTGGTTGATGTTATTCCATGTGCGCTGCAAGCACCAAGCGTTCAGGTTAACTATTGCGATCCGGCGGCGCAAAACATAAGCGGTGTTGCCTATCAATGGTTGTTACAAGGGCAGCCCATATCAGGCGCTACTACACGTTTTTATACAGTTGCGCAATCAGGCTATTACAATTCAAAAATAACCGATACTGCCGGTTGCATAGCTCAATCTACTGATATATACATCGCCTACCCTGCCTGCCTGGCATCTGGCATTGAATCCGTTTCAGAAAATCCTGACTTTGTGATATATCCTAATCCTGCAAGCTCAGAGATCGTTGTTTCATTCAATAACACATTATCCGGTAAAGCCCATGTTGAAATATTTGATGTATGCGGAAAACTGGTTTACACAGGAGATAATTTTGCAGTTATTGCAGGCAACAAATACACCATAAATGTAAACGATCTGTCAGCCGGTGCTTATCTGCTCCGCGTTGTTGGTTACCATAGCAAAGTTGCAGTTAAGCAGTTTATTAAAATGTAATTACAACGTCAGCAATTGTAACGTTGTAGCATGCAGTTGCGGGCATACAATTAACCGCTTGATACCCGAATACTTTTGACGTTTGAACGATTAAGGCTTTATCGTATACTACAACTTTCCGGCGCAGTATTGCCATACAATACCCTGACAAGTGCCATCTTTTATGATATAATATAACCCGAAAGTATTCCTGATTATTGTCATTGAATGATGCGTCTTATTGCCCTAGTTTCGGCAACTACAAAATCATTTATTTATGAAACTGAACTTCAGAACATACCGGCTATTTATACCCGCCGTTCTTATCCTCTTACTACTCAACCAATGTTCAGCACCACCTTCGGCCAACGGTTTAATTGTAGATGAAAAACGAAATCCTATAACCCAGGCAGGTATTACAGTTACAGCAACCTGTGGTGCAAATAACGTTATCAAAACAAAAACCAAGAGCGACGGAACATTTGCCTTTCCACTCACCAACATTTCCTATCCTGTAGTTATTACTGCTACTGACGGCGACCATAAAATATCAACTGTTACCTTGGAAAACGACTCCAGAATACATGATCAGATAACGTTGATTGAGTTGAATTACTAATTGCCGGCAAATAGTGCATACATACTTTTAATGCTAACCAAGCCGGAAGGATGTTTTTGCAGGTTTGGTCAAATTTGCGAGCAAGAACGAGAAACACGGTAGGCCGTAAACAAAAATAGCCCACTGAAAAACAGTGGGCTATTGCGTGCACCTGAAGGGAGTCGAACCCCTAACCTTCTGATCCGTAGTCAAATGCTCTATCCAGTTAAGCTACAGGTGCCTTTTTGCGTTAAGCAGGGCGCAAATATAGAAAAAACAGCAAAACCTTAGGCATCCTGAACTGTTATTTTCAAAAACAGTTCGTTTTTGGCGCAATAAACTGATTATTTGCTCTAAAATTGGGTTCAGAAACCTTAAAAATACCTTATGTCGCTCACGCCCTCAAATATGATACCCTTAGGCAGCCAAGCCCCGGATTTTGAATTGCCGGATACCATATCGGATAAAACGCTGTCGTTGGGCAGTTTAAAAGGTGCACAGGCTACGGTCGTCATGTTTATTTGTAACCACTGCCCTTACGTAAAACACATTAATACCGAACTGGTGCGAATGGCTAACGAATACATGCCCAAAGGCGTCAGTTTTGTTGCTATCAGCTCAAACGATGCAATTGCCGAGCCGGACGACTCTCCATCTGAAATGAAAAGGGCAGCTAACACCTTGAAATACCCATTTCCTTATCTTTATGATGAAACGCAGTTGGTTGCAAAAGCTTACGACGCCGCCTGCACACCCGATTTCTTCATTTTCAATAAAGACCTGCAATTGGCTTACCGGGGGCAACTGGATGATTCAAGGCCTTCTAATAACATCCCCTTATCAGGTAAAGATATACGCAATGCACTTGAGGCATTGCTAAACGGCAAGGCCGTTTCGCCAAGGCAGCGGCCCAGTATTGGCTGCAATATTAAATGGAAAAAGTAGTTGCCGCCCCTGGCAATTGCATTGAGGTCTTTTTATGCTTAACTTTAAGCAAGCTGTGTAGTTATGCACCTGCCTGTGTTGTTATGTGTGGCATATGGTAACCTGTTTTCAGTCAGCAAAATATTATTCTTGTACAGAAGGATGCCAGATAAATTCAATTCACCATGATGACAAAAAACATTACCTCTTCTTTTTTTACCCTGATGCTTTTATGGATGCTTTTGCCACAGCAGGGCCAGGCGCAAAGTTCAACGGTTAATACGCCGCTTGGCTTTAAGTATGCACCGGCAGTAAACCTGCCTGTCATACACATGCCGGCTATTAATGTTGACTCCATGCTGGCAGCAGATGCTGTTGACCAGAAATTTAAGGGCAGGCCTTATCGTTTTGGTTATAATCACCTGGTCTATTACAAGCCCGAAAACTCAGGTACCTGGACCAACCTGCCCAACGGCGACCGCCTGTGGCAACTGGATGTAAAAGCTTCGGGCAGTTATAGCATAAACCTGGGTTTCAGCGGTTTTCATTTAGCTGAGGGAGCCAAACTGTTTGTTTACTCAAAAGATGGCTCGCAGATATTGGGAGAATACACTTCTAAAAACAATACGCCTGACAATTTTTTCGGTACCGAGCTGATTAAAGGCGATGAAGTAGTACTTGAATATTACGAACCAGCAGCAGTGCGCGGACAAAGTAGTTTTATACTTTTCAGAATTACACAGGGATACCGGGATATTGCGGGTGAGTTAAAATCAGCTACCGGTTTTGGTGCTGCAGGAAGCTGCATCCATAACATAAATTGTCCGCAGTATTACGATTATGCCACGCAAAAAAGAGCAGTAGTTTGCGTTGTGGCGGGCAATGCGTTTTGTTCAGGTACATTAATCAATGATGCATTAAGCGACGGTACACCATACCTGCTTACAGCCAATCATTGCGGCACCGCAGATGGGCAATGGGTATTCCGCTTTAACTGGGAAGCGCCGGGTTGTGAAGATCCTTCAACCAGTCCTCCTTTTCAAATCATTACAGGTGCAGTGCCTGTTGCGCAAAGTGGTGTTTCAGATTTTAACCTGATCAGATTAGATAGCACTCCGCCTTGTTCATACCACGCCTTTTATGCTGGCTGGAACCGGGGGCTTACACCGGCAACCAGCGTTACCGATATATCTCACCCGCTGGCAGATATCAAAAAATGTTCTCGCGCCGATAATGCTGTAACCGACACTTTTTATGATGCAGGCAATGGCCCCGCACAGGTTTGGCAAATTGGTATGTGGACCGATGGAGCAACAGAAGCCGGCTCATCGGGCTCAGCACTTTTCGATCAGAACAAACGCATTGTAGGCCAGTTGTATGGAGGCCCTTCTGATTGTGATGTTGCGGCTTATAATCTGCATGATTACTTTGGCCGGTTTTCGGTGTCGTGGGATAGCGGCTCAACACCGCAAACCCGCTTAAAAGACTGGCTGGACCCGAACAACACTGGCGCCATTACCAATGATGGTTATGACCCTTGTCCGCCAATTGATACTGTTGACATTGCATTATATAGTGTTATAACACCGGTAAACGGAACCTGTAATACCAGCATTATTCCATCCATTTCGGTTACTAATCTGGGCACAACCACGGTATCAACCATGCTTGTAAATTACAATGTAGATAACGGTACCAATTCAAATTACACCTGGACCGGATCTTTGGCTGCCAAGGCCAGTACTACTATTACCCTTCCTGCCCTTGCGGTAATTCCGGGCATTCACAATTTTTACGCCAACATCAATTTACCTGCAGGCTCAAACGACCAGAATTTGTATAACGATTCTATCGTTTCCGGCTTTACTGTTTTTGATAACATAGCAAGCGCGGCACCATTAACCGAAGGATTTGAAGGCACTTTTCCCCCGGATAACTGGACCTTAACAACACCACCCAGCGGCACTACCTGGCAACCTGTCACTTATGGTGGTTTCGGGCAGTCGTTGTATTCGGCTACTGTAAATGAATATGCACCAACCAACAGCAACGCTGGAGAAGCGGCTGAGTTAATTTCGCCACCGGTTGATATGAGACATGCACCCAATCCCTCGTTTGTAAAATTCGACGTATCGTATGGCCCTTATAATAAAATATCGACCGACTCGCTGGCGGTTTTAACCTCGGTTGATTGTGGTAATACCTGGACCCTCATTTACATAAAAGGCGGAGACTCGTTAGCAACTGCGCCCGATAGCATGGTGCAGTTTTATCCTTCAGCTACGCAATGGCGAAAAGACTCTGTCAATATATCAAACCTGATAGGGCAATCATCCGTGCTGTTTGATTTCAAAGTTATCAGTGGTTGGGGAAATGCAGTATACCTGGATAATGTTGATATAGCGGATACATCAAACACCCTGGGAATTTTGCCGTTGGCTGATGACATAGCAGTGCGCGTTTTCCCGAATCCGTTTG
>Ga0316217_10002096_pt1 | contig 24643 bp, 24 predicted proteins | sample 1anoAmetaG_FD_203633 | JGI IMG/M metagenome (GOLD analysis project Ga0316217, IMG submission 203633) | Freshwater microbial communities from Trout Bog Lake, Wisconsin, USA - 1anoA | ecosystem: Environmental > Aquatic > Freshwater > Lake > Hypolimnion/Profundal zone | place: USA: Wisconsin...
CTGGCAGAGCATGCCGCCGGTCCAGCCGGTCGGTCCTGGTTGCATGACGGCGCCAAGATAGGCGGCAAAGGTGAAGAGCGGGCCGGGGACCGCCTGGGCAGCTCCGTATCCGGCCAAAAACAGGTCTTTGCTTATCCATCCGGGGGGCACGACAGCAGTTTGCAGCAGGGGGAGAACGACATGCCCTCCGCCGAAAACCAGGGAACCGGTTCTGTAGAAGCTGTTGAAAAGCGCCATGGCATGATTGGGGACCAGGCCGGTGAGTAGGGGCAAGCCGACGAGAAAAAGAGCGAACAGGCTGAGGCTCGCGAGTGCGACGGCATGTCCTATGGGGATGGGCAAGGATGCTGGTTCGAGTGGCGCCGCCGCTTTCAAAAAGAACACCCCGAACAAGCCACCGAGGAGTATGGCGGCGATCTGACCCCATGACCCTGGCCATAACAGCATGAGGACGGCAGCCAGTATGGCAACGGAGCCACGAAGCCGGTCGGGGCACAATGATCTTGCCATCTCCCGGATCGCTTGGGCCACGACCGCGGCCGCCACGATCTTCAGCCCGTGAAGCCAGCCAATTGGAGCCGCCATGTCTTGCAAGGCCGTAACACAGTGGGCGAAAAGGATGAGAGCCGACGCCGACGGCAATGTGAAACCGACCCATGCCGCCAGTGCACCAGGGATGCCGGCCTGAGAAATCCCTATCACCATACCGACCTGGCTGCTGGCCGGGCCGGGTAGGATCTGGCACAGCGCGACCATATCGGCATAAAAATCATCGCTTATGCATTTGCGGCGATTGACGAACTCCTCGCGGAAAAAGCCGAGATGGGCCACCGGCCCGCCAAAAGAGGTTAGGCCAAGCCGTAAAAAGGTTAAGAACAGCTGAAACGCTGTTAATTTTTTAGAACTGGACAAGACTTCGTTACTGTTCATGATCTAGTGTCCCGCGCGGTATCGAGTTAATGATTGGCTCACGGGAGGGACAGATCAGGGCGCGTCCGCACCTGTTTTATTCCACGACCAACCCTTCCCTGAGCTGTTGTATGATTTCAACCTGGCGCTGATAGATGAAGCGGCCGATGATATTGTCGGTTGATCTGTCGGGTTTTATCTTGAAGACGCAGACATAACCCTCGTTCCCGTTGGCCGTGGCCCTTACAAATGACCCGGCTACCGTCACAGGGGTCCCCGAGAGCGAGAAAGACAGCACCCCCGCTTGGTCGCCTTCGGTCGCCGGGACAAAGTCTGAACGTATTGAAACCCCGCATCCCGAGATATCCAGAAGTTTCCCTTCAATGGTGACGCCGTCATAGGAAAATTTCAACGCCAGTCGATCGCGAACCTTGACGCGGACCGCCTCCCTCCGTTCCGCCCGGATCTGCGCATAGGCGAAATTATGCAGAATAACTATTTTTTTGGCTATGTTCACATAGGATGCGTAACAATGGACCCCCAGATCATGATGGAAGTGCCTGCTCTTGATAAGGGTGCTATTGTCATGTTTCAGGATTAACGCCTGATGCTCATGAACCTTCAACTCTACGCTGTCTTCTTCCACGGAGGTAATGGTCGAACCATAGCTCACCGGTACCTCGTCGTAATAATTCAACAGCATGAAGTCGCTTTTCAGCCGTCCCGCCTCCATCTCGGAAAAAACCTTCAGGATGGCAGCGCTGTCGGACGCGCCGTCATTGACGGTGACCAGGTGATAGATATCGTTCTTCATCGAGAGCCCCTTGACATGTAATTGGCAGAAAGCAGCCATAAGGACATCGCATTGCTATGCTGCCCACGGGAAAAATGGGGCTTGACAGGGCAGAGATCGCATCCCCTGACAGATAACAAGCGGAAGCGTAAGTTAATATTTAGCACATTTTTTCGGATTGTAATCATCAATTGAAGGTTTAAGCTATTCGAAAAGCATTATTTTCCGAGGCGAATGAGTAACCCGACCATATTCCTCCTGAAATGCATAAAATATTCACGTACGCCCGGCCGCTTTTTGGCGTAACCTTTACCCGTACAAAGCTGTCTAATGGATTAGCGTGCCGTTTACTGATCCGTTCGGGTCTGATCTTCCGCAAACAGACGGAAGCCGCACCTTTGGAGTCTGCCGCCATGACCTACGGCATCTTAGCCGCCTTGATTCATCCTTGTTTTGATATGTACAAAGGCATTTTTTTCGGCTGCGGCGTCGCCGCTGCCAGCAAAAGCTTTCTAATATGACGGTTTCTGGTACACTAGAGGACGGCTTGGCGAAACTACCCAAGTCCATGGAGAGAGATATGAAAACTTTTCTTATCATGGCATCCGCGGCGCTCCTCGCCTTGGGGCTGGTGGCGGGACAGCCCGTTCGCGCCGACAGCGACCAGTACCCTTCTCCTGACGGCGTGGAGCAGGCAAACGATGCCCCTTTTACCGCAGAGGAGTTGGATGAACTGCTTGCCCCCATTGCCCTCTATCCAGATCCGTTGCTTGCCCAGATGCTTCCGGCGGCCACGTTTGTCGACCAGATCGACCTTGCTGCCCGCTACATGACGCAATACGGAGTATCGGCCCGGATCGACGACCAGCCCTGGGATGTGAGCGTCAAGGCGGTGGCCCATTATCCCGGCGTGCTCGCCATGATGGACCAGCGCTACGATTGGACCGTCTCCCTGGGACAGGCATATATCAACCAGCCGCAGGATGTGATGGATGCGGTCCAGCGTCTGCGCGCAGAGGCCGAGGCCAACGGAAATCTCGTCTCCACCCCTGAGCAGCAGGTCATCGACGAGGGAGGGGGCATCAGCATCGACCCGGCTGCGCCCGATATGATTTATGTCCCCCAGTACGATCCAGTTGCGGTGTACGTGGAAGCGGCTGCTCCGGGGTACGGGTTCATTACCTTCGGCACCGGGTTTGTCATAGGCGCCTGGCTGAACCGGGATTGCGACTGGCACGGGCGCCGGATCTACTATCACGGCTGGCAGGGCTCGGGGTGGATCGGTCGGTCCCGACTCCAAATCCGGGGCGGGAACAGCATCTACATCGACAACCGCTACCGGACTATCGCCGTTAGCAGGGGATCGTTACGACACGACACGACGGGCTACCGGGGAGAACTCCGCAGTAGCGCGCAACGCCGCCCGGTCCCTCCCGGCCGCGCAGCGCCTCCGGCCCGGGAGGTGCAAGCAGCTCCCGTCAGGACGTTACCCGCCAGCACCACCGTGTACCGGGGCCGGGACGTGCAAAGTTCGCAACCCGCCTCCCAGACCGGCTACGGCGGCTACGGAAGCGGCAGTGATGCGGCCTCATACCGCCAGCGCGGCCAGACGAGCAGGCGGACCATGCAGCAATTCAACCGCCAGGCGCCGGCCCAACATCCGGGCGCTACGGGCGGCGCGTCCGCTCCGAAAGCTGTTTCCCGCCCCTCTTCGGGCGGAGGGGGACGGCAAAGTCGCTAGTACCCGTGCGGTTTGCATCTGGGGTTGCGCATTCGGCAAGCGGTTGTACCAAGAAAGGAACGTCGTATGATGAAGGCAATGGAAAAAAACTTTTTACGCAGCTTGGGAGCATTGTGCCTGTCCCTCCTGCTAACTTGGATGTCAATAGGGCCAATGGCCGGATTCGCAGCCCAGCCCGAGCCGGGCCAGCAACTCTTTGCATCACCCGAGGAGGCCCGCCAAGCCTTGGTGGCCGCTGTTCAGCAGAAGGACCACAGGGTGCTGGACCATATCTTCGGCCCGGTTGCCTCTGATCTCAAACCGGGTGATCCGGTGGAACAGGCCACTGAATTCGACCATTTTTCCCGACACGTGCTCGAAGGGACCGAACTGGTCAGGGAGGGGGATGCAAAGGCGATCCTGGTCATTGGCAAGAAAAAATGGCCGTTCCCCGTTCCGATCGTCAAAAGGGGAGACACTTGGCTGTTCAACACGGAAGAGGGTCGCGAGGAGATCGTAAACCGGCGCATCGGCCACAACGAACTGATTGCCATTAATGTCTGCCGGACCTATGTGGAGGCCCAGCGTGAATATTATGCAATGCAGGAACCTGATGGCGATCAGCTGCCCAAATATGCACAGCACATGGTCAGCCGGCCGGGCAAGAGGGACGGGCTTTTTTGGCCGACCGTGGCCGGTGAGAAGGAAAGCCCATTGGGCCCCCTGGTCGCCAAGGCAAAGGAAGAGGGATATATGCAGACGCGGGCCGACGGGGAACACGGCCCCCGGCCGTACCACGGCTACTATTTCCGGATCCTGACCAGGCAGGGCAAGGATGCACCGGGCGGCAAGTTCAACTACGTAATCAACGGCAACATGGTAGCCGGACATGCCCTGGTCGCCTACCCTGCAAAATGGGGGGTTTCGGGGGTGATGACGTTCATAGTTAACCAGAGGGGGAGGGTATATGAGAAGAACCTGGGCCCCAAGAGTGCGGAGATTGCCAGCAAGCTGAAGGAGTATAATCCTGATCTGACCTGGAAATTGGCGGACCAATGAGTGGGCCGGTGCAGAGCGCCGAAAGGAGCGGACCTGCGGCCATGGAGTGCGACAAGAAAAAAAATCAATGGTACAACAAGCTGCAAACGCGCCTTTACCTCGGCAGCGCCGTTATCATGCTGGCCGGCCTGGGCGCCGCCGCCGTAGTCTACCTGGTGGCCGGGGATACGCCGGACGGCGTGCAGGGGTTTGACATCGAAGGGTCCAGGAAGTCGCTGCGCGACCTGGAGCTGTACGGCGGCACGTCGAATGTCCTCGTCGCCGAGTTCATGGCATGGTTCGGCGGACTATGGTACGGACAATCCCTGGCCTATACCATCGCAACTATCACCGTGGTGATCTCGGGCGCGCTGTTCTATGTTGCCCGTAATTGGCCATCCGACTGATGAACTGAGAAGATTAACAGAAGATAACGTCGTTAGTGTCCCGGTTGGTTCACCGCGCAGATACTGAGAGGTCCTCCATGCCGGATATGTCCCCCAAATATTCTTTATTCTTCGTCATAAGAGCCCTTGTGCTTACCTCGGCTATCATCTCCGTACTAGGTTATATCGACTACATAACCGGCGAGATATCCATAGATATTCTGTACATTTTCTGCGTCTGCGTCGTAACATGGTTCACCAATACCCTCATAGGCATCGTGTGCGTGACTGAAATCATGCTTGCAAAAACGACGGCCGACTATTACGACCATATCAAGGTAGGCACGCACCTCTACGAGTGGAATACCTTCAGCTATCTGGTCATGTATCTTGTAGTCTGCGTATTGGTCAGGAAATTGAAAAAGACGTTGACCGGATAATCTGTTGCAATGGGCGGCAACGTGGAAAAGTCCGGTTATTCAGGCTGGCAGGGTAATCGAGCTGTCAGCTGTCCACCTTCCGCAGTATTTCATCCTTGACGGTGTCGTTGATATAGCTGTCCCCGATAGCAGTGCGCACCCAGTTTTCCGGGCACCTGGCAAGTACCCGCGCTACCCCTTCCGCAACGGAGGGGGTGTTGTTCCAGAGGGCGTTGCGTAGCCGGCGCAGTTCCTCCGGCCCGGCATGCTTACCTTTGGCCAGATCGTGGCACCGGCCACAGAGCAGGGCCAGTGTTTCCATATTGGGTGCAATTTCCGGCTTATAATCCCAAAGCCGCAGCTCTTCCTTGCTGCCGCACCATTCGCACCGGAAGCCTGCCCGCTTGCCGACCGATTTGCTGAAGACGCTGATGGTTTCCAGGCGCACTTTTTTTGCCTGATTACCTTTTGCCATAACCATTTCCTCGTATGCAACCTTCCTAGTTACGGAATCCGTATGTCGCCTTGAAATAGCCACGGGAATGGGGCCACTTGCCGGAGTCTAGCATTAAAAAAGCCGAGCTGCGCAAAAGATGTGTATCTTCGGCAGCTCGGCCATCTTCGTCGAAGATCCGCGGCTTTCCGTCCCCTCCTCACGAAGGGTTAGGCTTTATCGTGATATATCCGTCAAATTATTTTAAGGGAAAAAAATAGCATCCGATCGTTACCATGTCAAATGCATTGATATTATTTATGATTAATCACCAAAACAGTATTGTTCGGAGGGAGGGTTAGAGTGGCACCGGCTTTGGCCGTCATCGGGGAGGAGGGAGAAGCCTGCCGCCACTTCCGTGGACAGGTGCGCGCTTAAAAATAATAATTCCACAGCATGCTTACCTCCGAAATACGATGGCTATTCACGTACTCTTCGGAATAATTCAGATCCAGGCTGTTATTGCGGGTCAAACGAAAGTTCTGCGCTACAGTCCCCTTCAGGGAATAACGGTCATCTCCCAGTTCGTACCACACGCCCCTCGCGTACAGATGGCTCTTCCACCACTCGGTTATCTGCTCAACATCTCCCATGCTGAATCCTGGGCCGATAGTCACCTTTCCGCGAATCTTTTCGCCTGCGTTCATATCGAACTCTCCCAGACCATATATGATACCGCCTAATGGTGACGCATAGGAAAAGCCTCCTCCTGTATTCAGCCGATAGATTAGGTAATCCGTGCCATTAGCCATCGCTTCCGTATCCAACCCGGTATTTACCTTCCATGAAACCGGACTGAAAAACATATCCCTCGGCGTTATGGAGAGGATGTCAACGATATGCAGTGTCTTGATTTCGATCTTCTCTGACGGGATGAAATAGCGCAGTGCGGTGTCGAAAAACTTGATCTGCGCCCCTCGCAGGTACCCCTGGTCCGGATCAAGCAGCCCATGGAATTCCGGCCTGAGGTCTACCTCGGCAAACATCTCCCCCCGGCGCGCGCCGCCGCCCAAGGCCGTCTTCGTGGTGTCGTGGCCGGTTTCTGGTCTTGGCGGCACATCAATGTCATAAGTGTCTTTTAGGGGCGTCCCCAGCCTGCTTCTCTCGCTCAAGATAGTCAGGTACAGCTTTGAATAGGTATCCTTGTCCAGTTCCTTGCGGGCAAATCTGACCTGTGCATACTCGGCGGCCAGTTCGAGGATTATCATTTTTTCGCTGTCGGAAATCGTGTCGGCTTTGATGCCTTCGGCTTGTGCTGTTGACGTAGCCAGATCGTACGCCAATCTCTGCCCATGCTGGTCGAGCAGTGAAGCGATCTTCCTGATCTTGGTCCCTTGGGACGGCCGGTAGTGGACGCTCTCGACAATCCCGCTTTCCATGACGATCTGAACCGTCTGTGTGGGCAGGACAAAGACGCCGGTCTTGTCGGCAAGATGCAGTTGGGGCCTGGCGGCTTCGATCAGGAACAGCAGGTTGTAGGAACAATTTTCATCGAGGAAATAGTATGAGGAGTGGATGTTCTGAAGCTCCCAGATGTGGTTGAGCATCCTGCCGACCTCGGCCGTGGAGAGCTTAAGTTTGTATTCCCACATGTCCCGGTGCTCAAGATCGTTGTATTCCTTGACCTTGAGATAATAAGGCATCATGGAGAAATATCCCTGGTATTTCCCGGTCAGCCCCTTCCATGCATAGATGAAGCCGTTGGTATCGGTGGTATTGGCAGAATAGTTGACAGCGTAGGAAATCAGGTTGCTCCTGCTGCTGCCGTCAATCCGCAGCAGGGTGTGCCCGAACATGGAAGCAGGGCTGTTGATGTGCCCCACCGGAAACACCAGCACCGCCGAGTTTGCCACTACCGAATCCAGGGCCTTGTCTCTCTCGGTGCAACTGAACCTGGGGAATTGGGAAGCGTCTATCCCAAGCTTTGCTTTTAGCCACTCAAAGCGCGCCGGAAAGCGGCAGGCAGTATGTTCGCCATCCCTGGTGGCGGGAACAAAGAAGCTCCTCAGGGTCGCTTCCAGTTCTGCCTTACCGTCCGTCCTCCCCTGGGGCGACAGGAAGAACCTTTCGTCGTCTATCCTGCTCCTGTAACTGCCGGTCAAGGTCTTTGCATAGTGCAATAGCACCTCCCAGTCCCTTTCTTCGTGGAGCTGCAGATCGTTTGCCTTGCTCACGAGCATGTCGACTGTGGAGGAGAGGGCCGGTGATGCCATGGCGGCAGTTGCAAACAGTGCTGCCAGGAAAAAGGCGAGGGCTTTCAGGTTAAGGAGCACGGTTTACTTCCTGTCCAAATACAAAAAGAGGCACACAAATATGATCTGTGCGCCTCTTTTGCTCCACAAAAAGAGTGGTCAGTTATTGGCCACGGTCAAGGCATTGTCGATTACTTCAGCGACGACAACCCGCTCCGAAGTGAAAATCCTGCCGAAGTTTGCCTGAAGCTTGGCGTTGAACGAGGCTGTCTGCGACGGGGCAACCCCGAGGATCTCTGCAAAGGTATCGAGCGTTTCACCCTTGCCCATGGCGATGTCCTTTGCCAAGTTGTCCATATTGGCCTGGACAAAGATGATCAGCTTGTCGTTCCTGACAAATTTTGATGGTTCATTGCATTGCGACGTGCCGGATGTTATGCCGAACGTCTGACTCCCTGAGGTGCCGTTTGTGGTGGCTTGAAAGGCCTGGAACAGGCTCGAATTGTCCGCCTTGTTCTCCCACAGCATGGTGCCCAGGCCGCATCCGACGTTGTTACGGGCATTTGCGGCCGCAAACGCGGCACTCGAAGTAACTACGGTCAATGCGACTGCTATAATAACCTTTTTCATACGACGCCCCTTTCTATTGTAGGTGTTTTTTCCGCATAGCCTGCAGTTACAGTTTGCGGACCAAGATAGAATAGTATCAAATAACAGCCGGCAATCTCAAGAGAACGGGGGAACGTTGTCTACCAGTTCCCGGAAATATATCATACTACATTACGCACAATAATACCAATATTTGGTTGAAGTGCAAGGATTTGTTTTGCGCTCGGGTTCACGGCATTCATCACTTGACAAGCGGCTCACAATGGGTCTTAGTTCGTCCTTCAGCTGTTCTGTCCGGCCCGGGTACTTGGTAAAGATTTCGGAAAGATCTTGATGTAACAGCCGATGAATGGGATAAAAGCTAATAACATCAAAACTGAAATGTAATGGGTCAGGCGGCGTTTTCAGATTGAGTACATCGATATTGGAAGCTTTCTCAGCCCTTTAGGCCGTTCCGCCTAGGATCCTACCGGCAACTGAGGCCACCTTCCCCAATTTTCATGTTTCGGCCATCAAACCTACCCAAGGAGACCCTGCGATGCAAAAACCAGAAAAAGTAAGCTATGTGCTGGCATTCTTCGCTGTTATAGCGGTCCTGTATTTTCACCTGCTGACTGCCGTTATCGCGGGATTGGCCGTGTACGTCACAACCGTGACCCTGGCCCGCATGGTACCTGCCAACTGGGGCGGCACCAGGGAGGTGGTTCTGGGGCTGGTCGCCATCTGTGTAGTGATCGTTTTATTCGGCGTCGGGTTCGGGCTGTGGAGTTTTCTGCTCGGCCATCAGGGGGTATCGGCCCTGCTGATGGCCGTGGCCGGAACCCTGGATCGTATCAAGCACTCCCTGCCGGCGGACCTGGTAGTCACCCTGCCAGACACGGTTGAGGACATCCAGTCAAGGCTGGCCGACCTGCTTAGAGAAAACGTGCAACACCTTTCTGCCGTGGGCATGGAAGGGGTTAAGGTCATGGCCCACGTTCTCTTGGGCATGGTGGTAGGGGGGATGGTAGCCCTTCACCTTTATAACGAGGCCCAAACCTGGCCTCCCATGGCGGCGGCCCTGCATGACCGGCTGAAGGTGATGACCGAGTCGTTCCAAAAGGTGGTTTCGGCCCAGATCAAGATATCCCTGCTCAACACGTCGCTGACTACCATTTATCTCGTCGTGGTGCTCCCCCTGTGCGGGGTGAGGCTCCCCATGACCATGATGCTGATTCTATTCACCTTTTTGGCCGGCATGCTGCCGGTGGTTGGCAACCTGATTTCCAACTCAGTCATCGTGGTCATCAGTCTGGGGGTCGCTACTGGTGTAGGGGTTGCCTCCCTGGGTTTCCTGGTGCTGGTCCACAAGCTGGAATACTTCCTCAATGCCCGCATCGTTGGAGGCAAGGTCCATGCCCGAGCCTGGGAGCTACTCTGCGCAATGCTGCTCATGGAGGCGGCCTTCGGCCTGGGCGGGATGGTGGCGGCACCCGTTGTCTATGCTTGGCTCAAATCGGAGTTGAAGAGCGTTGGATTGGTCTAAAGGACAAAGGCGAAAATCCGGAGCCATGCTTCCTCTTCAATGGGCAACCCACGGACGCCCACTCAGTACCTTTTGAACATTGGATTACGACATCCCACCATGGTATACTGCAATCATGGAAGGAGGTATAAGCCATGGCAAACAAGGGAACAAACATCGAGGCATCTTCCAAAGAGCGGTGCGACATCAAGATATGGAGCGGAGATTGCCTTCAGACCAGCTATTCGTCCACCGGGAAAAAATACCTGTGTACATCGTGCGGAACCATAAGCCATCTCGACCACGAGGTTGGTCACTCTGGTTTTCCCCATGTCAGCGGAGACTACGACATACTCATGTGATGGATGGAAGCTGCCGGATTTTCAGGGCATCCTTGTTCAATAAAGGATGTCCTTTTTGTATCCGAATCCGCTTCATCGCCGTTTGCCCAGCACCAGCATTGCCAGCGGGATGGTGGTAACGACGCCCACCAGCAAAAGCGTCCAGCCGAGTGCCTTGCGCTGTTCCCTGGTGAGCCGCTCTGCCAACAGAAGGGCTGCCCCGCCGCCCAGAGCGGCGCGGGTACTTGCGATAAGGCCCAGTTCTGGCATGACCACTTTGAACTCTTTCATACTGCCTCCTGAACAGAAACCGATTAAAGTAGACTGATAAGATCGATACAACGATTTTTATTATATTTTTATTATACATCAAACCAAATTCACCGCTATAATCTAGACTATTGAAGCCTGAAGCTTATGTGCGCGAAGGATACAAGATGGCTCTCATCGGTGATCTCAGCCAATTCACGATCAGTGATATAATTCAGTTCCTGAACGAAACACGCAAATCAGGAAGAGTCCGCATTAGCTGTTTCAAGGGAGAGTGTACCCTGCTGCTCTCGCAGGGTGACATCGTCGGGGCGAATTATCTCAATGATATGGTCCGAATAGGGCATATACTCGTGCATATTTGCGCCATTACAAAATCGGAACTTTCCTGGGCATTGGCGATACAGCAGCAAGATCCCCAGAATCGCAAGCCGTTGATGCTTACGCTTTTGGAGAATAGTATGATTGACAGGGATACTGCTTGCAAGGCCCTCAAAATGTTGGTTGAGATGACACTGGTCGAGGTCCTTTCATGGGATTCCGGGCATTACGAGTACGAGGAAAATCCCATCTCGAACATGGGGAGCTGGTATTATGACCTGGCAAACTTCCAGGAAATTTCTCTGAACGCCCGCGCCGTGCTTATGGATTCGTTACGGATATTCGATGAGATGCGCCGTGATGGCACCATAGGCAATATTCTCAGCATCGTCGGGATGGACCAAGCGCAACCGTGATTAACAAGGCTCGTTAATTCAGGCTGAAGTGATTACCTCCCGATGAGAAACGTACTGACAGGTTGCCCTCCCAAAGGACTCTCTGGCGGAGGGCCTGGCAGATGTCCAGGACATGTATTCAAACGGTAATTAATGTATTGCATGTGGTATAGTAATCCAAAGGGGAGAATATGAGATACCTGATAAAGACCACGCTCTTCATATCCATGTTGATAGTAAGCGCTTGCGCGACGCTCCCCACGGGTCCAAGCATCAACGTAATCCCTGGACCTGGGAAAAATTTCGATGTGTTCCAGGCTGAGGATGCCAAGTGCCGACAATGGGGGGAAAAGAATGCCGGGTCGGCTCAAGACAGCTATTCCACTATCGAGGATTACGGCAGGGATGCACAACGCCGGTATGACAACGCCTATAGCCAGTGCATGTATTCATACGGCAATCAGGTGCCGGGACGTCAGCAGGTAGCTGCGCAGAGTCCGGCTGTTTCCGCTCCGCCACCGCCACCCGCATCTGCCACGCCGGGCAGAACTACTCCATATCCACCTCCGCCTGCAGCCGCTCCGCCGGTCTTCACTGCGGGTGATGTTCCTCCTGATGCCATTGCCCCGCCTGAGAATACGCCTCCGCCACCACCGCCAGAAATAGCCCCACCTCCTGGACAATACGCAGCGCCGCCACCTTTGTCCATTGAGCAGGCGCCCCAATTCCTCTATTCGCCGCAGCTCGGCATGTATGTCGCCGTCGGGGTTCCGTATGACCTTGTCTATACAGGCAACGAGTATTTCTATTGGTATGGCGGCCGCTGGTTCCACGGTCCATATTACAACGGTCCGTGGGCATTCGCAACCCGTGCCTATTACCCGCCCGCCCTGCTCCGGTTCCGGATAGGCTATATACGGCATTACCGCAACTACGAATACCGGCAGTGGCAAAGACATGGTCGGAATTACCGGGGGCGTGTTCATCGCCCGGAATTTCGCAGATGATATGCCTTAAGCCTTCTCTGGGCCTCCCCGTAGGCTCAGAGTGTCCGCTGGTGGAACCCGTATGAAAGGTCAAGCATGATGAGTTCAAGGGGCGGTCAGTGAAGAGGTTCTTCTTCCTCTTCCTCTCCGCTGAGGTCGAGTGATTTCACCGTACTGGCAGGCGACTTGCCCTTGATAATGTATTCTACCTCATGGCAGGACATGATCCGTACTTCATGAAGGCTGATGTTTGAGCATAATGGGTGGGTTTCAATGAAAGTGCGCGCCTCGTAGTACGTCAACCTCACCGGAGTCTCGAAGCTGTCCTGGTTAAGGACATGGAACCGGTATTCATCACCCTCATGGCAAAGGACATGATAATTCCCTGCGACAAAAAAACCGACACAATAGCAGTCTTCAGTTGCCATCGTTATTCTCCGCCTATTCCGTTCCCGGTAACTTCTCCATAGCGTGTCACTTTCGATTCACCTTTATATTGAGTGAAAATTAGCACTTGTCAAATCGGCAAATTTTCAGGTAGTGTCTGTTGAAAATTCCGAAAAAACCATTACACTTTAATTAATTCCGACAATGCTGGGGTTACCTGAGCTTTTATGCTCATAACCTGATTGTTAGCGCCTTTTTTATGCTTGAATTCGCCTCATAATTTCGATTTCGCCGACTCGTCTCACAGCGGCGTCATGGAGGTTTTGGCATATTAATGCAGAAGGGGGTTGATGAACATGCCGTGGTACAATAATCCGGTTATTACCTGTAAGGTTTTGGAAAGAATCGCCAATCGTCTCTCGGTAGCAAACCTTCAAGAACTGGACAAGACTTTGGATCGTGCCACTGAATTGATCTGGAGCAAGCAGGAGGGTTACTCTACTAGAAACTCGGAGAACAAGGGGGAGTAAGGGCGAAAAAGCCGTAATCCCACGACAAGGCGACGATGCGGCATAACGCGATGAACTTTTGGATAAACCGGCAAAAGACGGCCCAACCAGGCCGCCGATGTCACGTATCGTGGCCGGATTGGAACTGTTTACCATGCTTTGCGGAGTATGGTTCAAGCTCACCAATTTTTTGATGAACTTGTTAGAAATTTAAGCCACGCCTCCTTTAAGTAGACAAGTTGCTCATGGAAATCACTCAGGCCAGCCTGAATCGGCCAAAAAGGTTTTGCAGTTCCTGGGCCTGGCCAGCAAGTTGCGCCGCTGAGTTGGCCGTTTCATCAGCCCCACGTGCAGTCTGGTGGATTACATCGGTAATCTGCTGGATGTTACTCGTTACTTCGCTGGTAGTGGCGGTCTGCTGTTCGGCTGCCGTGGCTATCTGGTTAACCTGCATGGTAACCTCGTTGATCCGTTCCATGATTTCATCCAGAGACTCGCCGGATTTTTGAGAGGAATCGGACCCTTTTTCGACTTCATTCAGACCTTCCGCCATGGCTATGACCGCTTCCTGAGTTTCCTTCTGTATGGTCTTGATCATTTCGCCAATCTCACGCGTGGCCTTGGTAGTTCTCTCGGCCAAGGCCCTGACTTCATCTGCGACAACCGCAAAGCCTCTCCCCTGTTCACCGGCACGTGCCGCTTCAATGGCTGCATTCAAGGCCAGCAGGTTGGTCTGGTCAGCGATGTCCTCGATTGTGCCGATGATGGCGCCGATCTGGTTGGAACGGCTTCCCAGGGCTTCAATGGTCACGGAGGCCTCTCGTACTCGATCAGATATGTTGATCATGCCTACGATGGTTTCCGTGACCACACAAACCCCTGAGTTGGCTGAGTCCGTGGCCTGGCGGGAGGCTTCGGCTGCCATGGAGCAATTGCGGGCAATATCGCTGCTGGTGGCTGACATCTCCTCGCTGGCGGTGGCTACGGTGTTTGTCTGTGATGATACCTCTTCCGCAGCGGTTGCGATCTGGGCTGAAGTGGAGTGGAGTTGAGTGGAGGCCGACGCAATACCGTTGGAGATGTCACAAGTCCTTGTGATCATATTGCGCAGGTTTTGGACCATGGTATTCATTGCGACTGCTAGTTGGCCGATCTCGTCTTTGCAAGCATACTTGATCGTCTTTGTCAGGTCGCCTTGGGTAATTGCCTCGGCAACATCTACCGTCTGCTTCAATGGACCGGTAATCATGCTGGCAATGAACAGTCCCATGACAACACCGAATCCGATACCACACAGGATTACGGCAATCATGATTGTGCGGGCCATGACGAATTTCCCTGCGTCCTCCTTGTTTAGAAGTTCGGCATTGGCCATTTTAGCTTTGGTCAAATCATCGAAAATAATCTCCGCGGCATTGACCTTGTTGTGCGCTTCTCCCATGGATAGGCTGGTTGATTCGCGAGCCGAGGCCAGCCCCTCGGAGGCGCCAAGCTCTATAACCTTGTTGGTTGCCTGCTGCCATTCGATCGTAGCACCTTCCAGTTTTTCTATCAGTGCCTTGCCTTTCTCGGTGTAGAAGAGCTGTTTGGCTTTGGCGATGTCATCATTCATTGCCCCGATATATTTTTCATGGTGTTCTTTCTGTGTTGCCCGCTGCTCCGGGGTGCTGGCCATTAGAAAATTCTTCTCTGCTCGTGCGGCGTGGATAAGGTCTATGTTAGCCCTCTCGGCATACATAAGCCCTGTCATCTCCCTGGAGAACATTTTCTGGCCGTTTTGGTAGAAGGTTGACATGCTGCTGATTCCTAAGGCACCCACGATGATACAAATGAAAGAAAACATCATGATAAGAATCATCAGCTTTGAATTGGTTTTAAGGTTACGCATAAATTCCATTTAGTATCCCCTGGATGTCTTTTCTTTCGTCTGGACCAGCATTAGAACCTTATTGAACCCTTTTCCCGCCGTCCTTCTCGTCGTTGACCCGGAGCAGTGTTTACTAGAACCCAGTATTAGCAGGTTGTTGAAAAAAATATTGCGGAGAGCCGTCTGCTGCGTTGCGCGGTACTCGAAACAGAGACTAACTGCCTGTTATGCCTCGGTTGCTCCGGTCCGCGCGCCTTGCATCCGGCCCTCCTCATGACGTTTTAAACAGCCTGCTAGAACTTTATTTGAACCCTTTTCTTGCCGCCCCCTTCATCCTTGAGCCAGAGCAGGGGCTTCTTCGAGCGGGCGCACCATTCACGGACATCGTTTTCAAATGTTGAGCAGTCAGCAACGACCTCCAGAATATCGCCGGGTTTCATCTTAGCCGCCAGAATGCTGACCTTCAGGGTCGGTTGCGGGCATTTCATCCCCACGCAGTCAAGAACTTGTGTTGCCATTGTTTACCCTCCCTATGATGTTGTGTGATGCAAGCTGTCCATGATATTCATAGCCTCAATTGCGGCAGGTGTCGGTAACGGCAAGCGTCCGCACGGAGGCAACGAAGTCGTTCGTTACCTGTGCAAATTTTTCAGCCTCGGCAGCGGAGACGTAATCGAAATAAAAGCGCGCCGGGTCAATCCCGAGTTGGGGCAGCGTCCGTTCGAGCAGTTCGGCCCGGCAGAAAGCCCGCAGATTTCCCTCCTTGTAGTGGCAGTCGCCAGGGTGGCAGGCAAGTACCATCACCCCGTCGGCTCCCTTTTGGAAAGCCTCCAGGACCAAGGTCGGTTCAACCCGACCTGAACACATGACGCGCACGACCGACAGCTCTGGTGGGACTGGAAGCTGGTTCATGCCGGTCTTGTCCGCCCCGGCATAAGAACACCAGTTGCAGAGAAAGGCCACGATCCTGACTACGCCTGCCGCAGTGGTTTTTTGATGTCCTGCGGACGGTTGAATTATGTTCGGCATGGTTTGGCAACTCATTATAATAACCCCTCAATCTCGGCACGCAGCATGGCGCGGGAAAAACCACGGGCAGTTATGGCGCCGGCCGGACAGACCGCCACGCAGGTGCCGCAACCACGACAAAGAATGTCCGAAATATCGGCCGTTTTTGTGATCTCGGTCCAGGTAATGGCCTTGTACGGACAGACCCTGATACAGCTCTTGCAGCCGGCGCACAGTTCCGTATCCACTACAGCTACCTGTGGATCAACAGTCAGGTCGCGCCCCTCTACCAGTTCCGAGAGTGCAACGCCGGCCGCGGCAGTCCCAGAGGCGAAAGCCTCGCGGATGTCCCCCGGTCCGCGGCAGGTGCCGGCCAGGTAGACACCCTTGAGTGGGCTGAGAAAGGAGCCGGAGAGGGCGTGGATTGGGGAGATGAACCCGGCATCGTCCAGGTCCAGTTCCAGAAGGTTCGCTGTTTGCGTTGTCCCTTGGCTGGGAACGGTCGGGCCGCAGAGCACGATCATGTCGGCAGGGACCTCGGTGACACCCGACTCGCAGGCTATGACCCTGCCGTTAGGCGTTTCAGCCACGGTCAGGCTTCCAAGCCCGTCATAGCGGACGACATTGCTGTGGTCTTGGCTGAAGAGGCGGGCGGCGTTGACCCCGGCCACCACCTGTTCCCTTATCAGGCGGGTTACGATCAATCCCTTCTGCTTTGCCGCGGCGATGTGGGCATATTTAAGGGCAGCTTGGCAACAGGTGCCTGAACAGTATGTGACGGCGCCATCGAAAGACCCCGCGCACTGTACAATCGCGAGGGAAGATGGAGGCAAGCCGTCACCCTTGATGAGTTCACCGCCGCTTGGGCCGGTCATGGCCAGCAACCGCTCGAATGCATAGGCTGAGAAAACGTTTTCCCGGCCCGCGAAAGCGGCCGGTAGAAACGGCAACTCTTCTGCCCCTGTGGCCACGATGATGGCGCCGACCTCGACCACGCTTTCCCGGACTGCGTCGCTGAAGTCAATGGCCCCTTCCACCGGGCATTCCGCCAGGCAGGCACCGCATTCATGGCCATTCAACTTCAGGCAGTGGCCGGAATCCACATGGGGCAGGTTGGGGAGCGCACCCACAAACGGGCCATCAATGGCAGCCAGTTCACCGCCGCAGTTCCAAGGGTTTTCCCGGCGAACCGGGCAGACGGCGGCGCAAGCCATGCAGCCTATGCAGAGTTCGGAGTTGATGTAACGGGGCTGTTGGCGCACGGTTAGCTGCCAGTTGCCGAAGCTGCCCTTGACCTCGGTCGCCTCTGTCAGGGTGAGGAGCTTGATGTGCTCGCTTTCCGGTCCGTGAAGCAGTTCGCCCATCCCCGGCTCAAGCAGGCATGGCCCGCATTCCATGTTGGGGAACAGCTCTTCGAAGCGTACCGGCATGCCGCCGAAAAAAGGCTCTTTTTCTATCAACGTTACCATGCGGCCCGCACGGGCCAGGGTCAAGGCGGCCTGGATGCCGGCCGGGCCGGCGCCGATGACGGCAACATCGGTCCGTACCGGGACATGGCGCTCCACGAGTGGTTGATGGTGGCGGACCCGCTGCAACGCGGCGGTAATCAGGCGGGCTGCCTTGCGCGTTGCCAAATCCGGATCGGCGGTAACCCAGGCCACCTGTTCGCGGACGTTGATCATCTGGAGGTAATAGGGATTGATGCCGGCAGCAGCCAGCATGGTGCGGAACGTCCTTTCGTGTTCCCTCGGCGAACAGGCCGCCACCACGACCCGCTCCGGCCCCTGTTCCCGCAGCCAGGCGGCAAGATTCTCCAGGTTTTCGGCGCCGCATGCCAGCTCGTCGGTTGTGACGACCGGTTTATCCGGGTGTTCCGAAAGTTGGGCCCGCACCTTGTCCCAATCGATCTTTTCGCTGATGATGCCGCTGCAGGTGCACAGGATGACGGCGGTTTTGGGGTGATGGTTCATTGTGCCTCCGCTGGCGGGCTTGCGTGTTTCCGGGCAAGGATGGAGCGGACGGCGGCGCAGGCCCGCTGCACTGCCGACTCGACCTCCGGAGTAAGTGCCTCGCTGAATGTGGTGACATCCTTGGCAACCACGGCGACCAGGCTTATGTCGTCGTCATCGGGAAGCGTCATCCCCATGGTGCGACCGATAGTGAGTGCCTCTGGAAGGCCGCAGTCATGGCTGCATGCCACGTTGTGCGAGACCCTGTCGATGCCGCTTACGATGACCTCTCCCGGAGGAAGGCTCTTGTCGACCAGCGCATCGATGATGATGGCTTCCCTAGTGCCGGAAAGCTCCTCCAGCAGCAATAGGCCACCGGCATGGGCCTCTACGAAACGAACGCCGGGAAACCCTTCGCCGGCAAGTTCGCGGACGACACGTGGACCGACACTGTCATCCTTGAGAAACGGTGATCCAAGGCCGACGACCACCATTAAAAACCCCGCCTGATGCGATCGAGAACGGCTCCGTCTCCGGACCGGCGGACCGTGAGTTCCAGGGGAGCGCTGCCGATTGCGTGGGTAGCGCAGGAACAGCATGGATCGTAAAGACGGAAAGCCATCTCTACCCTGTTAAGGATGCCTTCACTGACAATACCCTTGTGAATCAGGCCCTTGGCGGCCTTTGCGATGGACATGCCGATGGGGGCGTTGTTGTTGGTCGTCCCGACCAACAGGTTGACGCTCGTGAGTATGCCGCGCTCATCGCAGCTGTAATGGTGTGTCAGGGTGCCACGCGGGGCCTCCACGGAACCGATGCCGACACCGGAACGGGACGATACGATCTGTCGTACGTTCGGGTCGCACAGATCGGGATGGTCGGCCAGTTCCTGCATCCGCTCCGCTGCATAGAGCAGTTCGATAAGGCGCGCCCAATGGGTGGCGAGCCGGTGGTGGACCGGACGATTGCGCCCGTTCGGGCCTTTGCCGCGACAGCCGAAGGCATCGAAGAAGCGTTCGAACTCTGCCTGAGCACGCGGCGTCGCCATTTGGTCGGCCACGTTAAGCCGCGCAAGGGGAGTTGCCTGGTAGACGCCGCTCTGCTGGCCGTCCACAAACCCTTTCCAGCCGATCTTCTTCAGATAGGGAAACTTTACGTAGCTCCAGGGCTCCACATGTTCGGCGATGTGGTTCTGGTACTCATTGGCTTTGTAGCTTGTAAACTCGTTACCTTCAGGGGCCACGACCCGAATGGTTCCGTCGTAGAAGTTGGGTGCGTTGTCAGCGTCCACTGTGCCCATGGAATAGGTCTCGTGGGCATAAAGATCGCCCATCACCAAGTCTCGGTAACCCTCGTTTCCCAGGACGATCTTGTGAAAGATCTCCAGGGAGAACAGGGCGAATTCAATGTTTTGCCGGGCTGTCTGCCGGGCCTCCTGGGCGATTTCCGGGGAGACCGCTATGCTCCAGCCGCCGGGCAGGGCGCCGCAGAGATGAACGCCACGGCCGCCGAGCTTTTTGATCAGCTCGTGATTGCGCGCCCGGCAGGCGATAACCTCTTTACCAGCATCCAGGCCAACCTTGCGGATCACGCCGAGGATATTACGCTCTTCCTTTGGGGCATCGGGTCCTACGATGAAATCCGGGCCGCCGAGGCAGTAAAAATGAGTGGTGTGATCGGTGACGAAAAATGCGTTGTAGATAAGCTCCCGGATCCGGATCGCAGCAGGGAGGCAGGGGGCTCCGAACATCTCGTCAAGGGCTTTGGCCGCAGCGATGTGGTGGGCTTCGGGGCATACCCCGCAGATGCGGTTTGTGATGTTGGGCATTTCCTCGGCTTGGCGCCCCACGCAGAATGACTCGAAGCCGCGTAGTTCAGGAACCTGGAAATAAGCCGAAACCACCTCGCCGACGTCGTCCAGGAAGATCTCGATCCTGCCGTGCCCCTCCAGGCGGGTGACGGGGTCAATGGTGATACGCTGGTTCATTGGTCAACCTCCGGCCTACGGTCGGCAACTGTGGTAGTTGCCAGGTTGTAGCGGTAAAAGGTCCCGAGCGGGTCGGCCACGGCGGCCAAGGCGCCGCGTAAATGGGTGTGGATGTCGGTTTCCGCCTTGCCACTGGACGTTCCGGGGTCAACAACCGCTGCCAGGGCCGACAGCACAGCTGCGCCGGGGTCGGCATCGCGGTCGATGGCGCCGTAACAGCCGGTACAGGGCATGGCAACGGCCGGGCATAGGGCACCGCATCCGCCGCGGGTGGCTGTGCCGATGCAGCAGAATCCCTGTTCGGCCAGACACCAGCCAGCCTCGGGAAGCGCTTCGAAAGGGCGTACCAGCTTGGCGGCCAGTGCCCCGCGTTTCTCCCGCCCGCATTGGTCGCATACGGCCCGCGACGAGCAGCCGAGCATGGCGCCGTTCTCCGGAAGCGTTTCGCCGGAGGCGATGTGACGGATGACGGCGATAATCTGTTCCGGTTCCGGGGGGCAGCCCGGAATAGCGTAATCTATAGCTACGGCCTCGTGCACGGCCAGCACACGGTGCAGAAACGCCGGCAGTTCCAGCTCTCCACCTGGTACTGGGGAGGTTCCACCAGGAATCAGGCCCTGTGCGTTGCCTGAGTTTACCGAACTACAGTAAACGGTTTCGAGCATGTTGCCGGTGCTGCGCTGATTGGCCAGGGCCGGGATGCCGCCGCTGGCGGCGCAGGCACCGAAGGCAAAGAACAGTTCCGACTTGCGGCGCAGGAGTTCGGCCATTTCCAGGTTTTCCTCGGTCCTCAGGGCACCGTTGAAAAGGGTCAGGTAGATCGCCTTGTCAGGCAGCGCCTCTATGTCCGCCCGCTTGGTGTCCAGGAGGCAGGGGCAGAACATGAAGTCAAAAATGGAATCGATCTCGAGGAGTACCTCGTTAATGTTCGCCAAGGCTATCTCGCATCCGCCGCAGGATGCTGCCCAGTACATGGCTAGTTTGGGTTTGAGGGTATTCATTTTATCTCCAGCTACAGCCGCTGAATGCATGATTTAAACTTCTCTTGGTGTTCATCGACCATCACGGTCCGGTAAAAATTTTACACTATAAGTTCTAAAATACGGCCAATACGCTATGTTCCGAGGGCTAAAATCTTTAGCATAAATCGTTTTAGAATTGTATACTGTATACAGTTTTAAGGTCAATATGCTGTATACGCTGGCCGGATACATGCAACTTGCAGTTGCTAATATAAACATATGCTGCTAATTATACGATAATTAACCGAATTATCATACGGCGATCAAAGCCTTCGGGCACTGAAAAGCTCGACGCGATCCCTGCGGTCGCGATGGGCAAGCGGTATCAACAGCGATCAGTGTCAGGCAGCTGAACTCGGCTGCCGTTGCGATGCAAAATTTTTCTTAAAGGAGAGAAAAATGGCAACTCAAACTATCGACTGTGTCGGACTCAAATGTCCCCAACCTACTCTGAAGGTAACTGTTATGGCATTGAAGATGAAACCAGGTGACATCCTTGAAGTCATAGCCGACTGCTCGACCTTTGAACAGGATGTGCGCGACTGGTGCACCCGGGCGAAGAAGACCATCTTGTGGTGCAAGGATGAGGGAGGAGGGAAGAAGAGAGTTCAGATCAAGTTCTGATTTCCTTTAACCATGCGCCATCTGATACTTATGGTGCCACTAAGAAAACTTATGTTGATTACCAATCAAGGATGAAATCAAAGCGCCTTGGAATAGGTATTACCATCCCGCTATCTGCCTCACGAATTTATCAAGTTGTTCCGGGTCGGCATTCCCAAGGATCTTTTTTCGAATGATCCCCTCCCTGTCGATGATGAAGATGGTAGGGAAGCCAAAAACCCCGTACTCCCTTGCCAATAAGCCCCCCTTATCCGTTTGCAAGGTAAAGGTCAGGCCGTTTTTTTCCGCGTAGGACGCTACACTCTCACCGTCATTGCCCTCGTTTATCGCCAGAATGTCCAACCCCTTACCCTTGTTCTGCCTATAATAAGGTTCAAGCCGTTTTAGTCGCTCGCCGCAGCAGGAGTCTGTCCAGAAACAGAGTACGACAACCCTCCCCGTGAACCTGGCAAGGCTTGTCGGCTCGCCGTGCAGGTCGGTCTCGGCAATCTCCGGCGCCTTTTCTCCCATGCGAGCCTCTGGCTTTTTATCGCATCCTGCCATGCAGGCAAGGCTTGCCAGCAGCATCACCAGTGCCATGAAGAACCTTTGGAAGAGGGGGAACAGGGATGATACGGCTTTATTCAGCCGAACTCGGCCCGTCATAGCGCATGACATTTGGGTTGGCAAATCCTCATTCGAAATCAGCTGCATCGTCATACTCCATCTCAAACATATTCTTTTTCAGTGTCCGGTCCGGATCCACATCCCGGCATTTGTATTTTGCGTAGACGAGAGGCGTTCTGGGCCGGCGTTTAAGGTTGGCCGCAACAACAATTGGGGGAAATCAGGGCGTATTCATCTTCGCTGAAATACATTATGTCATTATTCATGTGAAATTGTCACGATGCAATCGACATGACATTGTCAGTCGTCTCGGTCGGCGCCACCCCAATATCAACCGCGAAATCAAGCGCAACGCCTCGACATATGCCCACTAAGCCGTATACTTGTCTTACTTTGCCTAATTCGATCTGCTTATTGTAAAGGTCAATCACCGACAATGAACGGCAACTATGTCGGCTTGGTGACAGCTTGCTGATGCCGTAATCCTGTTCAGGAGAATGCTGATGTTTATTGTGGCCTATGTCCTGAAACGGCCTTATACCGTCGTTGCCATGCTGATACTCATATGCCTTTTGGGTATAGGCGCCGGGTTGCGCATGCCGGTGGATATCTTCCCTGAAATCGATATCCCGGTCGTCAGCGTCGTTTGGACATATAACGGCATGGACCCCAAGGACATTCAGGACCGTATCTTGACGATTCACGAGCGGCAAATGGCTTCGCTGGTCGATGACATCTCCCGCATTGAAGCAACGAGCTACGTCGGTGTCGGAGTTGAAAAGATTTACCTTCATGAAGGCGCCGACGTAACGCGGGCTATTACCCAGTTGGCAAGCAGCGCACTCGTTGTGCTGAAATACATGCCGCCCAACATCACACCCCCCTTGGTTATACGCTACGGCGCCACCGACGTGCCGATCATTCAGTTAAGCCTTTCCAGCACTTCCTTGCCGGATACCAAGCTCAACGATTTGGGGCAGAACATCATCAGGCCCGATCTCGCGGTCGTCCACGGCGCCGAGGTGCCCTACCCTTACGGCGGCAAGCCCCGCGTGATCATGGCGGACCTTGATCAAAAAGCCCTGCAGGCGCGCGGCATGACGCCATCCGATATCAGCCAGGCGCTGCTGCACCAGAACGTCATACTACCGGCCGGCGATGTCAAGATCGGTTCAAAGGATTACACCCTGACGATGAACAACAGCCCCGATGTCATCTCGGCGATCAATGCATTTCCCATCAAGACAGTCGGCGATAAAACGGTTTTCATGCGCGATGTCGCCCATGTTCATGACGGATTCCAGGTGCAGACGAACTCGGTTTCCGTGAACGGCACGCCGGGAGCGTTGATGACAATCCGCAAAACCGGCGGGGTATCGACATTGGCCGTCATAGACGGCGTGCGCAAAGCCCTGCCCACTATCGAAACACTCCTGCCGAAAGGGGTTTCCATCAAGCCGCTGTTCGATCAATCGCTTTTTGTAAAAGCGGCGCTTGACAGCGTTGTCATGGGGGGCGCAATGGCTGCCTGCCTGACGGCCATGATGATATTGCTGTTTCTCGGCAATTGGCGGCTGACCCTTATCATCCTCGCCTCTATTCCCATGTCGATCATTACAGCGGTTCTGGTAATGTATACCGGCAAGCAGACGTTGAATACGATGACACTGGGCGGGTTTGCGCTGGCGATCGGCATTCTGGTCGACAATGGTACCGTTGTCATCGAAAATATCGAGCGTCACGTCCGACAGGGCGAACCTCTGGAATCAGCCATTATCAACGGGGCCGGCGAAGTCGGCACCCCGACGCTTCTTTCGACCTTCTGCATATGCATTGTTTTCGTGCCGATCTTTCTGCTTCAAGGCACGGCCAAATATCTGTTCTCGCCCCTTTCCCTGTCCGTGTGCGTGGCATTGATCGCCAGCCTGGCCCTGTCATTTACATTGGTGCCGGTTTTATTCAAATATCTGATGCGTTCAACAGTCGGGAAACATGCCGAATCCGGGAAGCCTTCTTCGCCGTCAACCGCCAAACACAACCCTTTCGCTATTATCCACCAAAAATTCGATCAAGGGTTCGAATCCTTCCGCGAAACTTACCGTAGCAGCGTCTCGTGGACAATATCGCAGCCAATGGCGACAATAATCTTCTTCGTCGTGCTGCTGGCGGCCTCTTTGCTGCTTTTCCCGAACTTGGGGCGTGATTTTTTTCCACAGGTCGATGCCGGTCAGATGCGTCTTCATGTGCGTGCGCCGGCGGGAACACGGATTGAAGAAACCCGGAAGGATTTTGCAAAGGTCGAAGAGGC
>Ga0316217_10002097_pt1 | contig 24639 bp, 18 predicted proteins | sample 1anoAmetaG_FD_203633 | JGI IMG/M metagenome (GOLD analysis project Ga0316217, IMG submission 203633) | Freshwater microbial communities from Trout Bog Lake, Wisconsin, USA - 1anoA | ecosystem: Environmental > Aquatic > Freshwater > Lake > Hypolimnion/Profundal zone | place: USA: Wisconsin...
CCAGTAGTTCATTTCGGTATTGATGTTGACGGTGTACTTGCCGCCCCATGGGGCGCTGAGGCTTTCATTCCACAAGCCCTGCAAATTGGCGGGCTGATTGCCCGGCCGGCTGCACGAAATCAGCAGGTAGCGCCCGAATTGGAAATAGAGTGCGGCGAGTTGCGGATCTTTTTCCTTGTCCGGGTTGTTGATGCGCTGATCGGTGGGCAGTGCGGCGGCGGGGGTAGTGCCCAGGTCCAGGGTGCAGCGCCGGAAGAGTTTTTGGTGATCGTCCCGCTGGGCTTGGGCGATGGCATCCAGTGCTTTGCCGGCCAGGGGCTTAAGATAGTCGGCACAGCGCTGGGCGGGGTCGGCGGAAATATCCTGGAAGGTCTTGAAGCTGGTGGCGGCGACCAAAACCAGCGTGGCCGAGTCGGCATTGTGGATGGTCAGGGTGCCGGCGCCCTTGTCGTCCGCGCCTTTTTCCATGGTGCCGCCCTGATTGATCACGTGCAGACGCGATTCAAAACGCATGGTGCCATCGTAGTTCTTATCGGGGGCCACATGTCCGGCCAGCACCAGATCCTGTTCGCCGTTGACGGTAACGGTAGTCTGCTTTTGCGGACTGGCAAAGGTGGCCGAAAAATTAAGCTGCCCCGGCTGGGAGGCGGACAGGTGAATAAAGATGGCCTGGTCGGGCCGGCTGGCGAAAATAGTGCGGGTGAAGGTGACGGCGCCGACCTTGTACGAGACCGTGGCGGTGGCGGTATCCAAGTCGAGCTGGCGGCGGTACTCCGTGACCGGTTGGTGGCCGGGGAATTTCAGGCGCACATCGCCAAAGGCCTGGTAGCCCGCCTGGCCCAGGGGGATGCTCATGAATTCCTTGGTGGCCAGGCTCTCGGCTTCCTTCTGCTTGCCCTGGGCCAGCAGTTCCCGGATCTGCGGCAGGAACTTGGCCGCCCCGTTGTGCTGGTATTCGTGCGGGGCACCGCTCCACAGGGTGTCCTCATTGAACTGGATGATTTCGTCATCGGTCTTGCCGTAGATCATCGCCCCCATGCGTCCATTGCCGATGGGCAGAGCCTCCACCCATTTCTGGGCGGGATGGTCGTACCACGTAACCAGCGGGGAGGCCGCCGGGGCCAGGGGTGCAAGAACAGCCGTTACGGCGGCGAGCAGAAACGCTTTGAGCATCATGGCACGATCCTTCATAGGCATAGGCAAGACTTACGCGCAGGCGCAGAACTAACGCCCGTTGGCCATCGCATATTGCCGGTCAGGTCAGATTATACAGCGCCAGGTATTCGGCGGAGGTGACGAAGGACGTGATAATTTGCGGCTGGGTGAGGCCGCCGGCCAGCAGGGTTTTCCAGGCGGCCAGGCCGCCGGGGTCCGCTGCGCGGTGCAGGTAGGTGCGGTAGTAACCGGTGATGATGAGGGTATAGTTTTCATCGGAACTGGCGATGCGCGTGGTCACGACCAGGCGCGAGTTCTGGCCGCTCGTCAGGAGGGCAGTCCAGGAGGCCAGCCCGCCGGGATCCGGCTGACGATTGAGGTAGTCCTGATAGAGGGCGGTGACGAATTTGGTGTTGGTGGCGCCCACATCCTGAAAGTATTCGGCGGAAGCCAGGATGCTCGCCCGGATGCTTTCGGCGTTATACCCCTGTTGCATCTGCGCCACCCAATCGTTGAGGCCGTTGGCGTCGGCCTGGCGTCCAAGATAGGTCGTATAGAAGCCTTGAACAATGTCGGCATCATATTCCGTGCTGCTGGTAATGCCGGTCGCTACGTCGGCGAAGGTGGCATGGTTGAAATCGAGCATATCGACCCATTGGGCGGTCGGGTCCAGGGTGCGGTGCAACAGGTCGGCATAAAGTTGCGTAACGTAGGCGGCGTCGCGCTGGTGGGTGGCGGCGGAGGCCAGGGCAAAGGTGCCGGTCTGATAGCCGCTGACGCCGACAATGGCGTGGTAAAAAACGCCGGTGGTGGTGGTGGAAAAGGCGAGGAAAAGCTGATCCTGGGGCGCGCCGCCGGTCGTGGAAGTGAGGTACGTAAAATTGACGCTTTGCGGACCAACCTGGATCAAGTTGCACGTGCCGGAGGCATTTGTCAGGGTTCCGGTAACGGCCTGCAAGGTATAGGTGTTGCCGGCGGTGCCGGGCAAGATACGAAATGACCCGGCGGCGGCAAACTGCCCGCCCCCGCCGGTGATTGTGGCCAGCAGGCTGCCGTTGGCCATGGTGGTGGGGGCCAAGGTTTGCGGGTTGGGGGTGGTCAGCACAAAGCTGCCATCCTGGAAGCTCGTGGCGCCGCTGCTGTGATAGGTGCCCGCGGTGGCGGTGGTGAAGGTGAGGGTATCGGTGACGCTGCCGGTCGGGGAGACCAGGAGGGAAAGCGCCGCCACGGTGCCGGTGCTCCTGGTGTAGGTGTAAGTGCCAGCGCCATAATTATAGACGTTGAGCAGATTCGTCCAGTTGTAGCCGGTGCCGGTAGCCGGGATGGTAAATTGATAGAGGCTCGGCAAGGCGGTGGAACTGGCGGTGGCCAGGCAAACCACCGTGTAGCCGGCCAGAGTGGTGGGGGCCAGCGTCTGGGCCGCGACGGTCGCGCTTAACAACAGCCGTCCTTCGAGCGGTTCGCAGGCTGGGCACTGGTGGCGTGGGGTGGCGTGGCGCGGCGCCCGGAGTTTTCCGCGGCGCCAGAGGTTAAGCAGATGAGCTTTCATGCGAAATCCTTGTAAAGTCGAAATTGGCGACCAGTGCGGTGGATGCTCCGGCGGCCGGGGGTGTGGGGGCGAGTATGTCCGGCCCGACTCATCCATTCTGCCAACAGGGCCCGGCAAGTCAAGTTTTTCGCCCGATCGCGCTGGTGCCTGGTGCCGGTAAATCCTATCGCCACCCGCGAATTACGGGTACTATTGAATCTTTTCCCCAGTCCTTCGCGTAATGGAAAAACCATGAACGGATCGATCTTTTCCGACGAGTTCGTACGCAAGTTGCCCGCCGATCCATGGGATGCGGCGGTATTGGTAACCGGGGCGTACTTCAAGGTGCTTCACGCGCGCGATGCGGCCACGATTCTCAGCGATGCGGTCATCGTGGACATCTATGGATTCTTGAGTATCTTCTTCGAGCACCATCCGGAGCTTGAACTGCCGGCTCCGGTGATACCGCCCGAGCCGCCGGAGCGCAACAACGCCCTGGCGGAGGTTATGAACAAGCTGGCCCGCACGGCCGAAAACCACATCGTGCAGGTGCGCGTCGCAGCCTCGCGGCAGCGTTATTCGGCCGCCCTGAGCAAGGATGTGGTCTATACCTTCAGCGATAAACACTACAGCCGGTTGCAGGACTTGCTTGGCGGGTTGCGCACGCTGATTTCCGGCCATCCGACCCTGCTGCCGGCCCACAAGCACCGCCTGCTGCGGCGGCTGGAATCCTTGCAAACGGAACTGCGCAAAACGATGGCGAACCTCGATCGTTTCTGGGGTTTGGTGGCCGAGGCGGGCGTGGTGCAGGGCAAATTGGGGGCCGAGGCCAGGCCGCTGGTGGAACGCATCCGGGAGATCGCGCAGATCGTCTGGAGTACCCAGGCCGTCGCCAATGGGCTGGCGGAGGGGGCGGCACCGCCGCTGGTTCCCGGGGCCACCGACCTTAAGATGATTTAGGGGCGTCACAAAGATTGGTATGCCAGACCTGGCTTCATGCGGTTCGACCTTTCGTGGCAGACGGTCTAAGGATGCCATCGAAGGCTGCCAACTAGCGGGGGCGGGGTTGGCCCTTTTGTTTTCAGGGTCAAGAACGGGGTTTTGGGGATAAAGATCCGTGTCATTGTTTCGCTCATTTGAGGTGGGCGATTATCGTAGACGATTTGTCTTGCCGAGTTGCTCGTACTTAGGCCATGCCCAAGTGCTATTGAAATCCTCGATGTCAAGTTGGCAGATGGTGTGCTTGGGAAGCGGCTCGTAGCGTCCTTCTTGCTTTGCTTTGAGAGCGATTTGTTTGAGGAGTCGTCCCAATATCGCCGAGAAGGTTTTCTCGGTCATCTTGGCGGCATTTTTTCGCGTGCCGTTGGGAAGTATGATGGTTACGGGTTTCCTTTTTATGACGCGACCGTAAGTGCCGCATTCTGGGTCGAAGTCAGACGTATTGAAATAGCAGAGTGCTTTGACGGTTGCGAACCAGTGGGGCCGTTTAAAGACTTCCTTTCTCGAGTAGTTCATTTGACCGTCGCGTTTGTGCTCGGCGCGGTTATCGAAGTGAACGATCACCCAGCCGCGTTGGCTGAATTCGTAGGTGATCCCGATGGCGCTAACGGGGCCAAGTTTCTCAGCTTCATTGGCGACATAGTCTTTGACGCGTTTGACAATGAGTTTGTAGATGTCTTGGGCGTCATTTCTGAGGTCGAGGATCATTGCATATCCTTACATGACAAATGGAATCGCGGCAGTGCTCATAACGACGACTATAGGTTTTGAATACTGGGTCGGCCAAACGCCGGGTATCGACGAGGTCGATTTCCCGGCCAGCAAAAACTTGCGATAGTTCTTTGCGTTATCCGGTACGATCCGGATTTCACCGGCGGCGCAGGGCGCGGCCCGGTTTGTGGTTTTCGTCTATTTCGGTGAGGTAACCGACCGGCGGCTTGGGCGGCGCATCCTTCTCGTCCATCAAATCGCGAATGGCATCAAAGACCAGAGTGAATTGGCCGTCGTGCTCGGTGAGTTTGCGTTCAAGGGCTTCGAGTTTGTCACGAAGTTCCTCGTGCGTGGCGAGAAGTTGCCGCAAGCGGACAAAGGCGCGGACAATCTCAATGCTGACACGGACCGCCGTGGGACTGCGGAGGACGGCGGAGAGCATGGCGACGCCCTGTTCGGTAAAGGCATAGGGAAGGAAGCGTGCACCGCCCCAACTTGAAATCACAAGTTGTGATTTCAAGATTTGGGCTTCGTCGGAGTTGAGTTGGAACATAAAATCGCCGGGGAAACGTTCTTGGTGCCGACTGACGGCTTGATTGAGCGTGCGGACGGGTACGCCATAAAGATTTGCCAAATCTGAGCTTAGAATAATGCGATGACCGCGTAGCATCAGGATCCGCGGCTGGACCGTTTCGACCGGAACAAGTGCAGCCGACGATTTTTTGGGGAGCATGAGGTTCATCCTTTATTTGGTGATCGCATGGGAGCATGACGGCACCAGTTGCGACTTCAAGTTTGACGAGTCGTTCACCTATAGCTTGTGGGTTTTGTGGTGTTATACGCGATCATTTTGTTTGTTGCGAGCGGTTGAGGTGGGAATTCCCTATTGGTGCCGCCGCTGGGGTTAGGCACCCGCGCTCCAGGCGGGATCTTGTTGGTCGCTTCCTGACGGTCGCGGCTCGGATGAGATGCGATCTGAGCGATATACGACACTACCGGGCTCGCACCGGTGAGGATGTTCCGCTGCGGCTTGCAGAGCCGTCCGTCAGGGGCGCGGGGGTGGACCGGCGAAGGAAAGGATGATGGCCTGGTTCATGGGCCAGGTGAATTTGAAGGTGTTGCCCTGGCCCAGGGCGGTGCCGGTGCGTTCGTCGCGCACGTCGTGGACGACGGCGGTGAAGTGCAGCGCGCCGGGGATGGTTTGCGTCTTGAGGTTTACAGCGTTGCCGCCGCCGGTGCCCGAGCCGGTGATTTCCGGGTTCAGGCACAGGCAGACGATCGTGCGGCCATCCTTCTGCCAGTAGGTGATTTCATAGCCGAATTCGCGGTCCCCGGCGTCCTGGAGACTTACCCAACGGGCGGGGCCGGCGGCGGTGATGGGGGCCATGAAGACAGCACGTTTCTTGGCGGCCGCAAAGCCGGCAGCGCGGTAGGCGTTGTACCACTGCGGGGAAAGGTTGAGCAGCACGGCGGTGCCCTGGCCAAAACGGGCGACGTGAGCGGTGCGCATGTCGCGCACGGCAAGGTTAAAACCGGAGGGATCCTTAAGTGACGTATTGCCGTTAGAGAGAAAGCCTTCATAGGTGGTCCAGGAGAAATTGGCGTCCTGGTCGACTTCGCACCATAAAGGTCCTCCGCCGAAAAGATCCTTGGGGCCCAGCGCAGGATCATGCGCGACGCCGAAGAGATCATCCAGGGCGCCGCGGCCACGCCCCCGGCCATGCTGGTCCCACACGCCCGGGAGGTAATCGGCGATGACCGTGCCGCCGGCGCGGCAGAAATCCCGAATGCGGCGGGCCTCGGCATCCGACAGGCACAGGCAGGCCGGCAGGATCAGGACTTTGTATTCAGCGGGGATGCCATTTTGAATCACATCGGCATAGCTGAGGAAGTTGTATTGCAGTCCTTCATCGCGCAGCATGTTTTCCCAGGCGTGGCGCACCAGGTGTGCAGCGCCGAGGCGCTCATCGCCGTTGCGGTTGACCCACGTGCGGCCATGGGCCTGGGCATCAAGGATCCAGCCGAGCTGGATGGACGGATGGCTGTAGTAGAGGGCGACGCCATCATGGATCCATTCGGCGCCGGCCAGCAGCGGGCCGATGCGCTGCTCGGCCTGGAGATAGTGCGGGGCGACTTGGGCATGCCAGGGCAGGGGCTTGGTGCCATCAAACCAGTTTTCGACCCAGCCGATAAAGCCGCGGTTGCCGTGGGCCAGGTAGTACCAGAGTTGCCAGACGGTATCGTCGACACTTTGGTGGAAGTGTGTGGTGACGGCGGGGATGGCATTGTGGGGGTTGAAGGAACGGACAATGCTTTGGGAGCCGCCGATGTTGTAGGCCTCGATAAACTGGACCTTGCGCATGATTTTGGCGTAGTCGTAGCCGCCGAAGGCGTTGGGGGTCTGGCCGCCGACGAAGCCGCAGGGGGTGGCGGGGTCGAGGGTGTTGGAATAGTGCACCAGGTCCCCCAGGAAGTTATTCCAATAGGAATCGTTAAACGTCCATTGATCCATGAGGGGGCTGGCATCAAAGGTGCCGACGGTCCAGGTTGGGAGCTTGGGCAGGATATTGTTGTAGGTGATCCAATCCGGGCGCGCGGGGGCGGAGGGGCCGTAGATTTCTTTGAGCCACGCGGGGTAGGCAGCCGGATCGTCGGTGACGCGCCACATGCACGGATGGACGAAGTAGCCCCAGGAGATCTCATCATCCAGGGAGTAAGCGGCGCGGTTGGGGGATTTTCGCAGGGCGGCGATGTTCTGGCGCATGAGGTCCTGGAGGGTTTTGGCCATGGCGGCGTTGACGGGTTTGGTGCGCACGCCATTGCCGTGGAGGGCGTTGGCATAGGGTTTCATCTGGCCGCCATCCCACAGGTGCAGGTAGCGTTTGCCGGCGGTGTGGTCCATGTAGAAGCGGAGTTGGAAGGCATTGATCCAGTCGAGGCGGCCGGTGGGCGATTCGGGGGTGGCGATATCGCCCCAGTCGATCAGGGCGCCGTTGTAGCCGTTGTCACGCGCCCATTTACCGGAGGCGGTGGTGTAGCCGATGGTCCACTGGTAAGTCCAGGGCATGTAGGTCCAACTGGGAAAGGCTTTGTAGCACCAGGCCTTGTCCTGCGGGACGCGCTGGAAATCTTTGGAGGTTTTGATGTAGGTTTCATAGGGATCGTCCTGGGCAAGGGCGGGCAAGGCGGCGCCCAGCAGGAGAAGGAGGGCGAGGATTTGCAGACGTGAGGAATTCATAACCGCTCCTAAACGCGACCATCGGCACGTAATGATAGTATAGGAGTTCATATCGGTTCGTTCCGGGAAATCCAAGAGGTTCAGGAGGAGGAGGGGGGGGTGAATGACGAAGGACATGACGAACGTTCAACGTCCAACGCTCAACGTCCAACATCCAATGAAACCGCTTCGTTCAACGTTGAAAGTTGGGCGTTGAACGTTGGACGTTTGCGCGAAATCGGAAATTTATTTCGATCTCATCCTTAAAAAAAAGAGGCCCGAAGGCCTCTTCAATGGTTCACTGATTGTGCCAGATCCTATTACGAGCAGCCCAGGGAGGTGCCGCAGTTGAGGCACTTGTAGCAGGAGCCGTTGCGGACGGTAATGCTGCCGCAGGAGCACATCGGGGCATCGCCCATCATGGTGGCAGTATGCCGGGAAAGTGCGTCGCCACTCAGGGCGCTGGTTTCCGTGACGGTTTGCGTGACCTGGGTATGGCGGACGAAAACCTGCTCTTCGGCCACCGCTACGGTGGTGGTTTCGTGTTTGTCCTGGCCATTGCCGCCGTTGCCTTGCTGGCGGTTCTGGAGGTGGCCCTGGGCGGGCATGGAAGAGACGGGGCCTCCGTGCCCCAGATGGCTCTCCATACGGCTGACGCGCACTTCTTGCGAAGCGCCGTGTCCGTTGCCATGATCGTGCGGACTACCGTGTCCGTTACCAGGCTCGTGGCGGCCGCCATGGCCGTGGCCGCCGTTGCCGTTACCGTTTCCATTTCCGTTCTTCTTTTCCGGCGGGGCGTCGATGGCATTGAGCACCTGCTCGCGCTTGGGGGCGTTGGCGGCGTGATAGCCGGGGATAAACTGCATGCCCAGCCAGCGCACCAGGTAATCGATGGGGCTCTTGGCGACCGGAATATCGGGATTGGCGGTCATGCCGGCGGGTTCAAAGCGCATGTGCTCGAACTTGCGCACGATGGCATCGAGTGGCACGCCATATTGGAGGTTCAGCGAGACCAGCGTGGCGATGGTGTCCATGAGGCCGCCGACGGTGCTGCCCTGCTTGGACATGACAATGAAGACCTCGCCGGGGGTGTGATCGTCGAAGAGGCCCACGGTGATATAGCCTTCGTGGCCCATGATGTCGAATTTATGGGTGATGCTGGCGCGGGTATCGGGCAGGCGGCGGCGCAGGGGGCGCTCGACGATCTTCTCGACCACGCGCTCAACTTGCGGGGCGGGGCAGACGGTGGTCGGGGAGACCACTTCGACAGCGGCGCCGGCGGCCGGGGAGAGTTTGGCCAGGGCCGGGGTCGGATCGCCGCAGGTTACGCAGGCGGCGCCGGCTTCGATCTTGAGCGCCTCGATTTCCTGATCGTCGGCGGCATCGTCATCGGCGGTGGAGTTGAGCGGCTGGCTGAGCTTGGAGCCATCGCGATAGAGGGCGACGGCCTTGAGGCCCAGCTTCCAGCTTTCCCGATAGGCTTCATCGATATCGCCGATGTTCACTTCGTTGGGCAGGTTGATGGTCTTGCTGATGGCGCCGCTGATGAACGGCTGGGCGGAGGCCATCATGCGGATGTGGCCCATGTGATGGATGAAGCGCTTGCCCTTGCGGCCGCAGCGGTTGGCACAATCGAAGACGGCCAGGTGCTCATCCTTGAGCAGCGGGGACCCTTCGATGGTCTGGGAGCCGCAGACGTAGTCGTTGGCTTCGCGGATTTGGCGTTTGGTGAAGCCCAGGAACCGCAGGACGTTGAACTTGGGATCCTTGGCCTGGGCGGCCGAGATGCCCAGGCGGGCAACCAGGTCCGGACCGAGCGTCCAAGGTGAAAAGGCGAAGGCCAGCTCGAAAACTGAAGGCAGGCATGCCTCAATTTTGGCCAGTTCTTCATCCGTGAAGCCCTTCGCCCTTAACACCTCCTGATTGATGTGCGGGGCGCCCCGGAGGGTCAGCGTGCCCAGCACGTAGGTCAAAATATCCTTGATCTGCGGCGGCGTGTAGCCGAGATTTTTCAGGGCCGGTTCGATGGACTGGTTGGCAATCTTGAAGTAGCCGCCGCCGGCGAGTTTCTTGAATTTAACCAGGGCAAAATCCGGCTCGACGCCGGTGGTATCGCAATCCATCAGCAGGCCGATGGTGCCGGTGGGGGCGATGACGGTGGTCTGGGCGTTGCGATAGCCGTATTGCTCGCCGAGGGACACGGCGCGGTCCCAGGCCTCGCGGGCGGCGCCCAGCAGGCGCACCGTGTTGGGGTGCTTGCCGTTGAACTTGGAGGCATCGATCCCCATGGGCTTGACGACCAGGTCCTCGTACTCGGCGTCGTTGTTGTAGGCGGCGGCGCGGTGGTTGCGCATCACGCGGAGCATTTCCTTGCGGTTGCGGTGGAAGCCGGCGAAGGGGCCCAGTTCCCTGGACATTTCGGCCGAGGTGGCGCAGGCCTCGCCGGTCATCAGGGCGGAAATGGCGCCGCAGATGGCGCGGGCCACATCGCTGTCGTAGGGAATGCCCGAGACCATCAGCATGGTGCCGATGTTGGCATAGCCCAGGCCCAGGGTGCGGTATTCGTAGCTCAGGCGGGCGATTTCCTTGCTGGGATAGGCCGCCATGAGCACGGAGATTTCCAGCACCATGGTCCAGAGGCGGCAGGCATGGCGGAATCCTTCGATATCGAATTCCCGCGTGTCATTATTGAAGAACTTCATGAGATTGATGGAGGCCAGGTTGCAGGCGGTGTTGTCCAGGAACATGTATTCGCTGCACGGGTTGCTGGCGTTGATGCGGCCGCTGGCCGGGCAGGTGTGCCATTCATTAATGGTGTCATCGAACTGCACGCCCGGATCGGCACAACGCCAGGCCCCGTAGGTAACCTGGTTCCACAGGTCGCGGGCCTTGAGGACTTTGTGCACCTTGCGGTCGGTGCGGCGGATGAGGGTCCAGTCGCCATCGTCCTCGACCGCCTTGATGAAGGCGTTGGGCACGCGGACGGAATTGTTGGAATTCTGGCCCGAGACGGTCATGTAGGCTTCGCCGTTGAAGTCGTAATCGAGCTTGAGCTTGAGGCGGGCGGCGGTTTCCTTCTGTTCCTTGGGCAGGTGCTTGGCGCCTTCGACCAGGGCGGCAACCTTGATTTCCTCGCGCACCTTCCAGTTGATGAAGTCTTCGATATCCGGGTGGTCCATATCCAGGCAGACCATCTTGGCGGCACGGCGGGTGGTGCCGCCGCTCTTGATGGCCCCGGCGGCGCGGTCGCCGATCTTCAGGAAGCTCATCAGGCCCGAGGACTTGCCCCCGCCGGAGAGCGATTCGCTTTCGCCGCGGAGCTTGGAGAAGTTGGTGCCGGTGCCCGAACCATATTTGAACAGGCGGGCCTCGCGCGTCCAGAGATCCATGATGCCGCCATCGTTGACCAGGTCGTCATCGACGCTCTGGATGAAGCAGGCATGGGGCTGCGGATGGGTGTAGGCATCGGTGGCCTGTTCAAGCTGGTTGGTCGTGGGATTGACGAACCAGTGGCCCTGGGACGGGCCGGTCATGCCATAGGCGAATTCCAGGCCGGTGTTGAACCACTGCGGGGAATTGGGCGCCGCCTTCTGCGTGAGGAGCATGTGGGCCAGCTCATCGTAAAACGCCTGGGCGTCGGCATCGGTATTAAAGTACTTGAACTGCTTGCCCCAATGGGCCCAGCAGCCGGCCAGGCGATGGACGACCTGCTTGACCGACCGTTCAGGTCCGGTCTTTTGCTTGCCGTTTTCATCCAGGATGGGCGCTCCGGCGGTATCAACCTGGGGGACGCCGGCCTTGCGGAAATATTTGCTGACCACGATATCGGTGGCCAGCTGGGACCAGTCGGCGGGAATCTCGGCGTCCTTCATTTCGAAGACGACCGAGCCGTCGGTATGCGAGATTTTACTGGTGCGTTTGTCGAACTGGATGGTCGAGTAAACGTCCTGTCCCGCCTGGGTAAACCTGCGATTAACTTTCATCGTCTTCCTCCTTAGGCATCCGTGCCGGCGCCGCAACCTGCTCCACGGTGGCTCGTCCGCTGGCCCTGAATAATCTTGTCCGGAGACCGGCGGCACCCCCGCCGGTCGTACCCATCCGTTGGCCGGACGTTAATTCCCATTTCCAAACTGGCAAACTGCGCGTTGCATTAATTCCAATACCATGCCATCACCCGCCCCTAACGGCGTCCTAATTTAGTAGTATGTTCGGTTAGTCCACTTTTGGCAAGTTAAATCCCGGCTGGTCCGGGTATTGGCCCCACTGGTCGGCGTAACGGATCGGATCGACTTCCCCGCCACAGAGGAAGATGACGTGTGCAATTTCTTCATTGCGAACAAAACTTCGCAAGCGGATATTCTTGGGGTCTACGGCATCATGGTTCACATTGGTAAATATATTAAACTGGCTACGGACCTGAAGGTCGCAGCCATGGCTCCAGACGTCATAGCTGACCAGACCGGGCCGCTGGAGTGCTTTTTCGAAGGGCACGATCTTGACGTGCGGATCAATTTGCTTGTTGCTAAGGATACCCATCTATACTGTCCACAAAACGGGAGTTGACTGCGGTTGAGCACATCCTTCGCTTCGCCACAGGTTATTCTTTACCGTCTACCGTCCTTGTATCGGTAACGACAACGATAACACTATATCTGGTGGTGTCAACTGCCGTCTTCACTAAATCTTGACAAACAGTTTATCCACATTTTAACCCCTTGGCGTCTCTAATCTTGTGGTTTAATAAATTTTAGACACTACGGGTTGTGGTTGCAAAAAATCTTACCCCTTCCTTTACATCACGCCCGCGCAGCGCTTCACCAAGCCTTTTGTCAAGGCGGTCATGCTATAATCGTAAGGTTATGAAGAACAAACACTTGCAAAATACGAAGGCCTGCGGCCCCGTTTCCCTCTCCGGACCCGCCTTTGCGGAGAGTCGGGTCGGAGATTCCGCGGCGGGCTTAGCATCGCTATTAACTGCTTGGTATCACAAGGCTAAGCGTGATCTGCCGTGGCGTGACACCACCGATCCGTACACCATTTTGGTTTCGGAACTGATGCTGCAACAGACGCAAGTCGGCACGGTGATTCCCTATTTTCAGCGATTTATGGCCCGTTTTCCCACGGTTCAGGCTTTGGCGGCGGCAGACTTGCAGGAGGTGCTGCGTTTGTGGGCCGGGCTGGGCTACTATCGGCGGGCGCGGCATCTGCATAACGCGGCAAAATATGTTGTAACGTCTTATAATGGGGTCTTTCCCAGCACCGTAGCGGGGTTATTGGAACTGCCGGGCGTGGGCCGTTACACGGCCGGGGCGGTGGCGAGCATCGCTTTTGGCCAGGCCGAGCCGGTGGTCGATGGGAATGTGATGCGAGTATTGGCACGTGTCACCAATCTGGATGCTAATATTTCTTTAACACAAACCAAGCGCAATCTTTGGGAACTGGCGGCCCGGCACGTGCCTGCGGCGGCGCCCGGGGATTACAACCAGGCGCTGATGGAACTGGGCGCCACGGTCTGCCGGCCGCGGAACCCCCAATGCCCATTGTGCCCGGTCGGCCGCATCTGCGGGGCATTTGCTCATGGAACCCAAAACGTCCTTCCGATAAAAAGTGCAAAGGCCAAGCCGGCAACGGTGCACCGGCGGGTGTTTGTGCTCCGGCACCAGGATCGGGTGCTGCTGGTGCAACGGCCCAAAGGGTGCACGTGGGAAGAGCTGTGGGAATTTCCGGCGTGGCCGGGCGCCAAGGCGCCGGGCCGGGCGGAAATCACCCGGGAACTCGGCGCCGGGCTGGGCCTGCAGGTAACGCTGGTGCGCCGGGCCGGACGCGTCGAACATCAACTGACCCATCGGTCGCTGGCGTATGAGGTGTACTGCGGGCAGGTGACCGGCCCGGTGGCGACGGTGCGGTTGCCGCCGTGTGAAAGCGGGACGTACGTGGCCCACCGCTGGGTGCGCCCGGGCGCCCTGGACCACCTGCCGGTGGCGCGGATGACGCACAAGATTGCGGCGGTGGCCCTGGCTCAAGAGTAGTTAAATAGTTAACTGATTAAATGGTTAATATGATGGATGTGAAGCAATTTCCCGCAGCCCCCGGCTCCCCGGCAGCGCCAGAGGAGGCCCTGGGCAGCGCTGCCCCGAGCGCGGCGGAGTTGCCGGAGGCCTTGCCGGCGGTGCTGCTGGAACGCCCGGCGCCCGAAGGATCGGTGGAACAACTGGCGGCCGCCCGGCGCCGCCTGGTCAGCCAGATGGAAGTGCTGCGGAAGGAAAACAACAAGCTGCAAGCCCGGCAGAAACAAATGGCGCTGGAGCACACCGTGTTGACCCACGAGCAGCAAGCCATGGAAGACCAGCGCGGGGCCCTGGCCGCCCTGCAACGCGACTTGGAGCAGCAGAAACTGGCGCTGGCGCAGCAGGCGGCTGACCTGGATACACGGGCCGCGGAACTCCAGGAACTGTTGGAACGCAAGGAACGCTACTTGCACGAAGTGGCCCAGGTGCACCAGCACCTCCAGGATCTGCGGGTCCGGCACGACCAGGCACGGGCGCAACTGGAGGGGTTTGCCGGCAAGGCGCAGGAAATGACGCGGCTGGAGGCGCAGAAAGACCGCTGGCTCAGCCAACTCCACGCGGCGCGCCGCACCGTGGCCCAACTGGTGCAGACGCAGCGCGAGACGCTTTGCCAGCAACAGGACCTGGGCCGGCACCTGCGCGGGCTGGCGCGGCGGACCCCGGGCGCAGAGCCGCCGCGTGCCGTGATCGAGACCCGGACAAGTTAAAAGTAAAATGGCTAAGGGCACCTGACAAAGCTGCGTTTATCCCGGCGCGGTATGGCCGCAACCAAAAGAATTAACACGAAGACTCTAAGTCGAAGACGCAAAGAAATACAAGGAACGAGTTCGTAGATTTCGCATTCATTTTGTCAGGAACTTGAGGGAACGGAAAAGTTCCATTTCTATTTTCGAGGGTTTGGGTATGAGTCCGATTGGCACGATGGCGGAAATTCAACAATTGCTGGCCGGGGCGATTCCATCCCGGCCCCCGCATGGCTTTGCCTACCTGGCCACCGTGGATGCCGCCGGCGCGGGGCGCGTGCGCACCATGACCCTGCGCGGCTTTGATGCCGCGGCCGGAACCGTGTGGACCAGTTGCCATAGTGCCAGCCAGAAGACCGCCCATTTGCGCCGGCAGCCGCAGGCGGAAGTATGCCTGTGGCTGGGCGAAACCGGCGTGCAACTGCGCCTGGAATGCACGTGGCGCATTGTGGATGCCCGCGCCGCCGACCCGGCCTTGCAGGCGCTGCGCCTGACGACGTGGGAAGGCCAACCCCCCGCCGCCAAGGCGCTTTACGATACGCCGGCGCCCGGGACGGTGCCGGAACCATTTTGTGTGTTGCGGGGAACCTTCCAGATCATCGACGCCCTGCTGATCCGCCCGACGGCCTATGCCCATTTCCGGCATGTGCGTACCGGAAGCGGGTGGTACAGCGAGAAACTGGCGCGGTGAGGGGGGGATGTCAGTGGTCCGTTGTCCGTGGCCAGTAGTTGGGCCAGTTGTCCTATGGTCAGTGGGAGGTCTGCGACAACGGGCTAATGACCATTGACCCAACCACTGGCTACGGATAACTGACCACGGACCCTAAACCCACTACTTCTTCCCCATATATTTATCCGCAAACGCCAGGTACTGCTCCCAATCATAATCCGTGACATCGTGCTTGCCGGTGCGCACGTGGTAGGCGAGCGTAGAGCCCACGGGGTGATTGGTTTCGGGCCAGTCGGTGACGCCCAGGCCGGGCAGGCCGAAGAGTTGCCAGACTGGCTCGGCGTTCTTGAGGCCCAGGAATTCGCCGCGCGGGTCGGACCAGCGGTCTTCCTGGGCACTGGCCACGTAGACGGGGCGCGGGGCGCACAGGGCGATCAGTTCATGCTGGTCGAAGGGGAGTTGGTCTTCGTGGCCGCCATACTGTTTGAAATTGCCGCAGAACCAGTGCGGGAAATGGTTGTTGATCACGGCGGTGGTTTCACCAAACCAGCGGCGGGCCAGGGCGGCGCCGCCTTCGCCGGATTCATTGGATATCACCAGGGCAAAGCGTTCGTCGGTGGCCCCGGCCCACAAGGCCGCCTTGCCCATGCGCGAATGGCCCATGACCGCGACCCGCTGGGCCGCAATGGCCGGATCGGTTTGCAGGTAATCCAATGCCCGGCTCAGGCCCCAGGCCCAGGCGGCCACAGCGCCCCAGTCATCGGGTGCGAACTCCTTCTTGCCGGCCTTCTTGAGATAATAGCCGCGAATGCCGTGCGCAAAGCCGGTGGGATAATCCGGCTCGACATCGGCCCGGGGAATGGTGGCCAGGGCATAGCCGCGGGCGAGGATTTTTTCGACGGCCCAGCGGCCGACGCTTTGGCCACGGGTGGTGGCGGCGGGGGTGACGAGGTTCGCGGTCTGGGCTTTGTTGTCCCACTGCCATTGCGGGGTGATGGTGACGCCCGGATCGGTACAGATGGTGTGATTGCCATCAAAATTAACCCCGATAAAGGCCGGCACCGGACCCGTGGCGCTGTGGGGCAGGTACAGCAGCAGGTGAATCGGCGGGCAATCCGGTTCGGGGGTAATGGTGATTTCCTTGCGCGTGGCGGTGCCGCCGAGCGCCTGGGGATCTGTGGACGTGACTTGGAAAGTCATGCCGGCGGGCTTGGCGGGACTGCGGCCGTGCATGTTGGCGCGGAAGAGCTCGAGCAATTCCGGGCGGCGCTTATTACGCCAGAGTTCGGGGGTGGTGACCTTGGTGCCATCGGTGCAGACCAGCGGATCGGGCAGGGTGTAGGGCGGGACTTTGGATTCGTCGGTATTGGTGCCGGGGGCATCGGCGGCGAACGCGGGGGAAACGAGGGCGAGCAGGGCGGCGAGGGCCAGACGATTGATCGGGGAAGGCATGAGGGCTCCGATACAAAATGACGAATGACGAATGACTAATGACGAATCAAATTACAATGATTCAATGGATCAATGACGAAACGACTGACTGATCAGGGGGATTCGGCGCCTGCGGCTTTTTGGCGGTACATCAGGATGCGGACGGATTCCATGGTGATCATGCCTTCCTGTACGTGCTGTTCCAGGAAGGGCAGGAGTTTTTGGATATTGGCGGCCGCGTCGACCAGTTCGATGACCACGGGCAGATCGGTGGACCGTTCGAGCACTTGGGCGGTGTGCAGCCGGCTGTTGGCGCCAAAGCCCATGGAGCCGCGCAGGACGGTGGCCCCGGCCAGGCCCAGTTGCCGGGCGTGGTGGACAATGGCCTCGTGCAGGGGTTTATCGTCACAGCGATCGGAATCGCCGGCGAAGATGCGCAGCAGGACGCCATCTTGATTGGTTTGCATGTGATCCCTCGCTTGAATTTGGGGGACGGTGGACAAGGGCGTAAGCGCCGGCAGCAGGGACAGGGGCGGGGCCGGATCGGTGGCGGCCCGGTGCCGGTAAAGCATGACGCCGGCGCGTTCGAGCGTGATCAGGCCGTGGCGCATGATCTGGTGGACGGGGCCCTCGATGAATTCCACGAGGCGCTGGGCGCTATCGACAATTTCGACGATCACCGGGAGGGGATTGACGGGGCGCCACGTGGAGGTCTGCATGAAGCCGCGCGGGCCAAAGCCCATGATCGCCGGGAGCACCGTGGCCCCGGCGAGGCGGCAGTGGCCGGCCTGCTGCACCAATTGCTCGTAGACGGGGACGAGGTGGTGGCGATCGGTATTGCGGACATAGGCCCGGAAGAGAACTTGTTCGCCCAGTATGCTCATGGGGGACACACGGAATACATGAACACGAAATGAAGAAGGCAGAAGCTAGGAGGCAGAAGGCAGAAGGATTGGTGACGCAATGGGCACCTCTACATTTTTTGGCCCAGGATGACACCGGCGCGGACGGCGATAAGACCCAGGATCAGGCTGCCCAGCAGGTAGGCCAGGGCGCGAATGGAATCGCCGCCGCGCAACATTTTATCCGTTTCGTACATGTACGTGGAGAAGGTGGTGTAGGCGCCGACAAAGCCGGTGGCGATGGCCAGTTGCATGACGGGGGAAATGCGGCCACTGAATAGGGTCATGAACCAGCCCAGGAAGAGGCTCCCGGTGACATTAATAAGGAGGGTCCCGACGGGAAATACCTGCCACGGAAACAGCCGCGCCACAAACAACCGCGTCATGGCCCCCAGCGCGCCGGCCAAGGCCACGCCTCCATATTCCCACAGCGCTTTGCTCATGCGGCGCTCCTGCGTTCAAGAGCCGGGCAACGACTGTCCGGCATGGGGCGTTAGTGTAACCGGGGGACGGGTAATCGTTAAATCGTAAACCGTAAATCGTTCGATGGATGATGGGGGGGGCGGCTGATCCGGTCAAACATTAAACCGGTTCGCTAGGCGTAACCACCAAGGATTCTTCCAACCTCTCCAACCGCCAGCAACTCGGACCATCAGCAGTAGCTGTAATCCGCAGTGTTCCCGCCTGTGCGTTCGCCCATCGCACTACAACGCTAACCGTGACATCTTCCGCGGCGCAACGAACACCCTTTGATGACGGGGGTTGAGCTACAAGTGCGATGAGTTGTTTGTACGGCCGCTGCCGCCACGACTCGAGTTCGCGGGAGAGGATGGCATACGCGTCAGCGCGGTTCATTGGGAAAATCTCCGGCGGAACAACAGGAAACATTGTACCGCAAAACCGGACGGGCGGTTAAGGGGTACGGGACTGCCTCCGAACCTGCCACACAAGGGCACGGCCGCCGCCTTTGATCCGTCGAAGCCCGATTTCCTTTTCCAACTGTTTTGTCCAAGCCGGACAGGGGCGATCGTAGGGCAGCGCGAGGCGATCCTGGAGTTGGGCCCAGGTGAGGCCTGCCGGATGATACTCCAGTTCGTGACGGATGGCGTCCCGGAAGTCTACGTAACGCATAGCCACCTCGGCGTTCGCTTATCATAAAAAGGTGCATCGTTCATTGCTGGCCTCAGATCAAAGGGAATTCTGCCGCAGGCCGCGTTGGGCGAAGAACTCAGCGAAGCTCGCTTCGACATAATCGAGCATCGGCGGGGTCAGGCCGGGGTAGACGCCGATGAAAAAGGCATCGGTCATGATGCGGTCGGTCTGGGTGAGGTCTCCGACTACGCGGTGGGCAATTTTGGCAAAGGCTGGCTGGCGCAGCAGGTTGCCGCCGAAGAGTTGGCGCGTTTGGATCTGGCGGCTTTCCAGGTGGGCTACAATATCGGTGCGGGTGAATGGGGCTCCGGGCCGCACGGATAGCAGCAGCCCAAACCATGAGGGCTGGCTGTGGGGCGTGGCCTGGGGCAGGATAAAGAATTCCTCGTACCGGGTCAGGGCCTGTACCAGCCGGGCATGGTTGGCATTGCGGGCGGCGACAAAATCGTCGAGCTTGTGCAACTGCTGCCGGCCGATGGCGGCCTGGATATCCAGCGGCTTTAAGTTGTAGCCAATGTGGCTGTAGATGTATTTGTGATCGTAGCCGGTGGGCAGTTCGCCGAGTTTCCAGCCGAAGCGCTTCCCGCAGGTGTCGTCCTTGCCGGCCTCGCACCAGCAATCGCGGCCCCAGTCGCGGAAACTGCCGGCGATGCGCTTGAGGCGCAAGGTGTCCATCAGCACCGCCCCGCCTTCGCCCATGGTGATGTGGTGGGGCGGGTAAAAACTCTGCGTGGCAAAGATGCCGTGCGTGCCGGTTTTTTGGCCGCGATAGCGTGCCCCCAGGGCGTCGCAGTTGTCTTCAATTAAATACAGTTCGTGCCGGCGGCAGAGGTCCAGCACGGTGTCGAGATCAAAGGGATTGCCCAGCGTGTGGGCCAGCACCACGGCGCGCGTCCTGGGGGAAATGGCGGCCTCCAGGCGGTCGGCCTGCACGTTGGCGGTGGCCTGGTCCACATCCACAAACACTGGCACGCAGCCGTATTGCACCAGCGGGGATACCGTGGTGGGGAAGCCCGCCGCCACGGTCAGCACCTCATCCCCGGGTTGTATGGGCCGATCCATCAGCGGGCTTGTTAAGCTGGCAAAGGCGACAAGGTTGGCGCTGGAGCCGGAATTGACCAGCAGGGCATGGCGCGTGCCGACATACTCCGCCAGTTCCTGCTCGAAGGCGGCGCCCTGGGGGCCCAGTGTCAGCCAGAAATCGAGCGTGGTATCGACGGCGGCGACCAGTTCGCGCTGATCAAACACGCGGCCGGCATAGGGCACGCGGGATTGACCGGGCACAAACGGCTGGGCGGCGTGATGCTTCTGGCAATACTGCCGCACCAGATTCAGGATTTGTTCGCGCAGATCGTCGGGCATGAAACACCGTTAAACGGTCTAAAGATGAACCACAGAGACACAGAGACGCAGAGAATTTCACAGAGCGGACTTCATTATTCTAAAGCCTGCCGCAAAACAATGGCATCATAGCATAGGGTAGGATACATTCTCCTGCTATGGTGCAGCCGCTGGCACAAGATATGGAACATATTCTGGCCCATACGGGGGGGCTATGGGAAGCCCTGCGCGGGCAACGGATTTTTATTACCGGGGGCACGGGCTTCTTTGGCAAGTGGCTGCTGGAGAGCTTTGCCTGGGCCAATGATAAGCTGGATTTGCAGGCCCAGGCCGTGGTGCTGACGCGGAATACGGCCGATTTGGCGCAGCGGCTGGGCCCCATCGCCGGCCATCCGGCACTCCGCTTTCATGCCGGCAATGTGCGGGATTTTACTTTTCCACCCGGGCCGTTTTCTCACATCATTCATGCCGCGACGGAGTCTGATGCCCGCCGCAATGCCCAGGACCCGCTGCGGATGCTCGATACCATCGTCACCGGCACGCGGCGCGTGCTGGATTGTGCCGTGGCCACCGGGGCTCGGCATGTGCTGCTGACCAGCTCCGGCGCCGTCTACGGGACCCAGCCGCCGGATTTAAGCCATGTGCCCGAAGATTATCCGGGCGCGCCCGATCCGCTGGACCTGCGGTCGACGTATGGCCAGGCCAAGAGCATGGCGGAGCATCTGTGCGTGCTTTACCAGCGGCAGCATGATCTGAAGCCGACCATTGCGCGGTGCTTTGCGTTTGTTGGGCCGCACCTGCCGCTCGATACGCACTTTGCCATTGGCAATTTTATCCGCGATGGTTTGCGCGGCGGGCCTATTGTGGTGGCTGGCGATGGCACACCGTACCGCTCCTATCTTTACGCTGCCGACCTGGCGGTCTGGCTGTGGACTATCCTGCTGCGCGGCACGCCCTGCCGGCCCTACAACGTGGGCGGGGAGGCGGCGCTGTCGATTGCCGACTTGGCCCACCAGGTGGCCGACGCGTTTGCGACCCGGCACGGGCGGCGCCCGGTGGTCAAGATTTCTGCCACGCCGCGCCCCGGGGTGGCTGCGGCGCGGTATGTTCCATCCATTACGCGCGCGGCGCAGGAATTGGACCTGCGGCCGCGCATCAGCCTGCCCGAAGCATTGCAGCGCACGCTAGCCTGGTATCAGGAACAAAATGGAGGGGCGGCATGATGATGCGCGTGGCCGACTATATTGCCCATAGCGTCGCCCAGCATGGCATCCGCCAGGTGTTTATGGTCAGCGGCGGGGGGGCGATGTTTTTGAATGATGCCTTCGGCGCTGAGCCGCGGCTGGCGCTCCTGTGCAATCACCACGAGCAGGCCAGCGCCATGGCGGCCGAAGGGTATGCCCGCGTCAGCGGGCAATGTGCCGTGGTCAACGTGACGGCCGGGCCGGGTGGCATCAATGCGCTCAACGGCGTATTCGGGGCGTGGACCGATTCGATTCCCATGCTGGTTATCTCCGGCCAGGTGAAGCGCGAAACGCTCCTGGCCACCTACAACCTGCCGCACCTGCGCCAACTGGGCGATCAGGAAGTCGATATCGTCGCCATGGCCCGGGGCATTACCAAGTACGCCGTGACGGTGACGGATCCCCAAACCATACGCTATCACCTGGAACGGGCGTTATTTCTAACGGGTAGTGGCCGGCCCGGGCCCTGCTGGCTCGATATTCCCATCGACGTGCAAGCCGCGCAGATCGATCCGGCCGCCCTGCGCGCCTACGACCCGGCGGAAGATGCCCTGATTCCGGATCGCCACGCCATCCGCCAGCAGTGCCACGCGCTGCTGGCACGCCTGCAAACGGCGGACCGGCCGGTGCTGCTGGCTGGTTCGGGCGTGCGCCTGGCTGGCGCGGTGGAACTTTTTCAGCGCGTCGCGCAGCGGCTGGGGATTCCCGTTACCACCGCCTGGACGCACGACATTATCCCTTCGGACGATCCGCTATTTTGCGGCCGCCAGGGCACCATTGGCGATCGCGCCGGAAACTTTGCCGTGCAGAACAGCGATTTGCTGCTGATCCTGGGGGCGCGGCTGCCGATCCGCCAGATCAGCTACAATTGGAAATCCTTTGCCCGCGGGGCCTACAAGGTGCAGGTGGATATTGATGCGGCCGAACTGGCCAAGCCCACCGTGCGGCCCGATATGCCGATCCATGCCGATGCCAAGCTGTTTCTGGAACTGCTGGAGCAGGAACTGCCGGCAACCCATTACGATGCGCTACGCCACGCCGCGTGGCTGGGCTGGTGCCAGGAGCGCCGGCGCCGCTACCCGGTGGTGCGGCCCGAGCAGCGGGTGTACAAAGGGGCGATCAACCCGTACCACTTTATGGAAGTGTTGTTCGAGCGCCTGGGCGCGCACGATGTGGTGGTTTGCGGCGATGCCACGGCCTGCATTGTCGCCTTCCAGGTGGCGCGGCTCAAAAAGGGTCAGCGTTTGTTTTCCAACTCCGGCGCCGCCTCCATGGGGCACGACCTGCCGGCCGCCATTGGCGCGGCGCTGGCCCGGCGGGCGGCGGGGGAGCAGGGGCGGATCATCTGCCTGGCGGGCGACGGCAGCATCCAGATGAACATCCAGGAACTCCAGACCATCGTGCACCACCGCCTGCCGATCAAGATTTTTACGCTCAGCAATGGCGGCTACTTATCCATCCGCACGACGCAGCAGAATTTCTTTGGCCGGGAAACCGGCGCCGGACCGGCCAGCGGCGTGTCGTTTCCGGATATGACCAAGATAGCCGCGGCCTATGGCATCGCCACCAGCCGCATCCACACCGCCGATTTTGGTCCGCTGATTGATGCGACGTTGGCCGGGTCCGGCCCGTTCCTGGCGGATGTGGTGCTTGATCCGCAGCAGGCTTTTGAGCCGCGGCTGAGTTCCAAGCAACTGCCCGATGGGCGCCTGGTGACGGCTCCATTGGAAGACATGTTCCCGTTTTTGTCGCGCGAGGAACTGGCGGAAAACCTCCTGATTCCGCCGGAATAAACGGTGAGCGTGGCCCGCGATCAGTAGTCCTGAGTGGATCAGGCATAATTCCACGGGCTTTCCATGTTCGGGGGTGGCTAGATTTTGTGGCAATCGTGTGATAGCGGAGCGTCAACCGAGCCGCGACCGTGAGCGACCAATCGACGTTCGAACGCAGCGCGGTCGCTCCCTTACGGTCGCGGCTCGGAAATGCCACAAAATCTAGCCACACTCCTACGTCCCAAACCGTGCCGGCTGGCCTGTTGCCGAAAGCACCGAATGCCACAACTCGCCATCGAGCGGGACCTGTTTCTTTTTGGCAATGGCCATGGCAATGGGCACATGAAAGAACGTGTTACCGCGGATGCAGATGAGCGTATCGGTGCGGCCGGCCATGGCGGCGTGGACGGCCTTGCGGGCAAACTGGTCGCAGAGCATGCTGTCTTCGCAGTTGGCCGGCACGCCGCGGATGAGGTAACTCGGATCGATGTATTTAACATCCGCCGGGGCGCCCTGGCGACGGAAATGGTCGGTGATCTGCGCTTTAAGAAACGGGCCGATATCCTCGCGCCGGCGATTGCCGGAGGCATCGCGCTCGGCGGTCTGCTGGGAAAACAGATCCTGCCCGGCGCCTTCGGCGACAATAATCACCGCGTGGTTGCGGGCGTTGAGGCGCTGGCCCAGAACTGCCAGCAGCCCCTGCGGGCCTTCCAGGGCAAAGGGTTGCTCGGGGATCAGGGTCATGTTGACTTCCTGGCAGGCCACGGTGGCCAGGCAGGCGATAAAGCCGGCATCGCGCCCCATCACCTTGACCAGGCCCACGCCGCGGCGCGCCCCGCGCGCCTCTACATGGGCGGCCCGGATCGCCTCGGTGGCTTTTTCCACGGCGGTGGTCATGCCGAAGGTTTTGTCGCAGAACAAAATGTCGTTATCAATGGTCTTGGGGATGCCCACCACGGCGATGGGCAACTGCCGTTTGAGGATTTCCTGGGCCAGGGCATGGGCGCCGCCCTGCGTGCCATCGCCCCCGATGCAAAAGAGCATGTTGATGCCCCGCCGCACCAGGAAATCGACCATGACCGGCGGCTCCTGCGGCCCGCGCGACGAACCGAGTATCGTGCCGCCCTGGTCGGCGATATCCGCCACCACCGTTGGCGTGAGTTCCATCGGCGGCAGGCCCAGAGCCGGGTTCATGCCTTCGTAGCCATAGTGGATGCCGCAGACCGAGGGCACGCCGTAGCGGAACGAGAGCTCCAGCACCAGCGAGCGGATGACATTGTTGAGGCCCGGGCACAACCCCCCGCAGGTAACCACCGCGGCGCGCACTGTGGCGGGATCGAAGAACAAGGTGCTGCGTGGGCCGGCTTTTTCAAACAGCAGTTCCTCGACCACCAGGCCTTCGCGCACTTCGGTGTCGTAGCGCACCCACGTGTTATCGGCGACGGGGATATCAAAGCCCTGCACCGCCGGGAGGGGGAAATGGGCGGGGCCCAGGACCGATACGGGAACGCCTTTGGCGATCATGGCAGGACTCCTTGGTTGGGCGGCGGCGCAGCGGCCGCGCCGGGGTAGCGAAATAGTGGATGGAATTTTACCGGTAGTATCCCGTCGCGCAGGGGGTTTGTGCAATGGGAAGGCGGTGGGGTGCGTTATTCATGGAGGCGTGTGCTATCTGAGCGCCAACAGAGCCGCGTCCGTAAGAGAAC
>Ga0316217_10002098_pt1 | contig 24633 bp, 24 predicted proteins | sample 1anoAmetaG_FD_203633 | JGI IMG/M metagenome (GOLD analysis project Ga0316217, IMG submission 203633) | Freshwater microbial communities from Trout Bog Lake, Wisconsin, USA - 1anoA | ecosystem: Environmental > Aquatic > Freshwater > Lake > Hypolimnion/Profundal zone | place: USA: Wisconsin...
GACATTGGCAACCCGCAGCCCGCCATAACCGTTATGATGGTTGGTGAAGATTGAGCACACCAATGGCGCACGGCTCGCCCCCGTGCGTCCCCTTTTTATGGACTTTGCCAGCATCACCCACACCAAAGCCGAAGCGCAACGGCTCGCCGCAAAGCTGTTCCCCGGTGATCATGTCGGTTCTATTCTCTGGTGCTACGCGCACCAGACCGCGCCAAAGGTCGTGACCTTTGGAATCCATGATCCGCTCGCGCTGGCTTTAGCGCTTCGCGCCCTTTCCGCAGCAGGCGGAAAGGAAATGGTTTTGAACAATCCCAGCGCGCTGCCATTTAATTCCCTGGCACTGTCCTTGCCACTGTCAGTGAAACTGCCAGTAATTGTAATGAAAAATTGTGGAAAATTCTGGCCAATAGTAGCGAATAGTGCTTGATTTTATTGGGTATTTTGCTATTTTATGCGTATCTGAATCAATGCAACGGATTGTGTCCATCTGTGGCTAAGCTGTCCCGCCTTCGTTTTTTGATTCGAGATTTTGCACTTCGGATTCCGGATGTTTTGTGGTTCACTATCCGCTGCCATTCTTATGGACGACACCAATTCACTCATCGAACAGCGCAAGGCCAAGCTCAAATCGCTGGAGGCCAAGGGCATCTTCCCGTTCCGAAACAAATTCACCCCCACTGAATCCTGCCAGCAGGCCCGCGCCAATTACGCGGAAGGCCGCGAAGTGGCCGTGGCCGGACGCATCACCGCCCACCGCGACATGGGCAAATCCATGTTTATTGACGTGCGCGACCAATCCGGCCGCCTCCAAGTCTATGCGCAGAAAAATGTCCTCGGCGAAGAGCAATTTCTCCTCTTCACGCACTTGGACCTCGGCGATTTCGTCGGTGCCAAGGGCACGCTCTTCACCACCAAAACCGGCGAAATCTCGGTCAAGCTCGCCAGCTTCACCATCCTGGCCAAGGCGCTCCGCCCGCCGCCCGGCAAATGGCACGGCCTCGAAGATACGGAGATTCGCTACCGCCAGCGTTATCTCGATTTGCTGTCCAATCCAGAGGTGAAGGACGTGATGCTCAAGCGCAGCGCCATCGTCCGCACCATCCGCGAGTTCTTCCACGAGCGCGGCTATGTGGAGGTGGAGACGCCCATGATGCAGGCCATTCCCGGCGGCGCGGCGGCGCAGCCGTTCAAGACGTATCACAATGCGCTGGGCTGCGAATTTTATCTGCGCATCGCACTCGAACTGTATCACAAGCGCCTGCTCGTCGGCGGCGTGGACCGGCTGTTTGAGATCGGAAAGAACTTCCGCAACGAGGGCCTCTCGCGCCGGCATAATCCCGAATTCACCATGCTCGAAGCCTACTGCGCCTATGGCGATTACGAGACCATGATGGAAACGGTGGAATCGCTGATCACGACCGTGGCGCAAAAGGTCTTGGGGACGCTGGTCATTGAGCACCGCTCGTTGGATGCTCGGAGTTCCCCAAGCGGAACTACATCCAACATCCAATCTACAGCGCCCGAAAGCGTGGTGACCAAGACCATCAATCTCGCGCGGCCGTGGCGGCGGGCAAAATACAAGGATCTCATCCGCGAAAAAGCCGGGGCGGATTGGTTCGAGGTTTCACCCGCCGAACGCCGCCGGCGAGCGCACGAATTGGGCGCGGAAATCGGCAAAGAATACGAGGATTTTGAAGTCACCGGCGCGGTGTTTGAAAAATTGATCGAGCCGACGCTGATCAATCCCACGTTTGTCACGCATTTGCCCAAGGAACTCGTGCCGCTGGCCAAACTGACGCCGGACGACCCGACGACCGTCGAAGTTTTCGAGTGCTGCATCAATGGCCAGGAGATTTCGCCGGGCTATACCGAGCAGAACGATCCCGTGGCGCAGCGCGCCACGCTGGAACATCAAGCCGGCGGCGAACAGCAAAAGCTCGACGAGGACTTTTTGGTGGCCCTCGAACACGGCATGCCGCCGGCGGGCGGCATTGGCATCGGGATTGACCGTCTGTGCATGATGTTGCTGGGCCAGGAAAGCATCCGCGATGTGATCTTGTTTCCGCAATTGAAGCCGAAATAAACTAGGGCAGGCGTCCCGCCTGCCTGCCGACGGTACAAGCCGTCGGCAAGAAACGGTGTGAGCGGGCAATAGGCAGGCGGGACGCCTGCCCTATGCTAAACAAGCGTCCGCGACACTCGGAAAAATGATTGAGGATTTTAGCCAGATGGCGCTATATTTTCCAACATGAGTTCCAAAGGAAAAGTTCAGAATGGCGTGATCGTGCTGCCGCCCGAAATCACCTTGCCGGAGGGCACGGCGGTGAACGTCGAAGCGCTGGAGCTGCCGGAAGATGATCCGTTCATCCAGGCCGTTCTGAAATCGGCGCGTCTGCGGCCCCACTGGCCGAAAGCTTATGCGCTCAACCACGGCCATTACGTCAGCGGCGAACCGAAGAAAACGTGAACGCCGTTTTTGCCGGCACTTTTTTTACCTTGCCTTGCTGGACGAGACCGATCCCCGCCACGAACGCGCAGTGGCCGCAGCCAAAATTCCCCGGCTCCTCTTCACCACAGAATTTATCTTGCTGGAGCTGGGAAATGCCTGCGCTCGCGCGGAAGATCACGCCGATTTCCTGGCGCTGGTCGCGGGAATGCGTGCCAGTCCGCGGGTGAGAATTATTCCGTTGAGTCCCGATCTTTTCAATCGCGCTCTTGCGCGGATGCGTGAGCGTGTCCAGGAGGGCCACGCGGCTGCGGCCAAGCTCGTGGATGGCACGGTTGCCGCCGGCATCGCTGCCGTTGCCGTTGCGGCCATTGGCCCGGCAGATGATGGCATAGTCGCAGCGGTGGATGGCGGTGCTGTCCTTCAGGTCGGGAACGGCAAGCTTGTCGTTGACGAGGACAAGGACGATTTGGCCTTTGGAAAATTTATTCGCCTGCCGGGGGAAGTTTCTGCATCATACCGCCCATGAAATCCATGACGGGTTATGGCCGCGGCGAGTGCGCCCAGGACGGCCTCAAGGTCACAGTGGAATTGAGTTCCGTGAACCGCAAACAGGCCGAGGTCTCGGTGACGCTGCCGCGCGAAATGGAACTGCTCGAAGCGCCGCTCCGCGATGTCATCCACCGCGCCGTGGCGCGCGGGCGCGTGAACGCGCGCATCTCGCTGCACGCCGCCGACGGCAAGAATTCCGCCCGCAAGCACATAGACGTGGAGCTGGCCAAGGCCTACACTGCCGAGTTGGTGAAGCTGGCCAAACAACTGAAGCTGTCCGGCGAGGTCACGCTGGACCAAGTGCTGCGTGCGCCAGGCGTATTTCAAACCGATGAACAATTGGCGGAATCCGAAGACCTCTGGCCGGCGGTGGAAAAGGCGCTGCAGCAGGGGTTGGCCGCCCTGCTGAAAATGCGCGGGCGCGAGGGCGCCCATCTGGCGAAAGACTTGGCCTTGCGCATCAGCGTGATGCGAAAATCGGTCGCGCAAATCCAAAAGCAGGCCCCCACCACGGCGGAGAATTACCGCCGAAACCTGGTCGAACGGGTCAAATCGGCCGGCCTCGAAAACATCACGCCGGAGGACGAACGGCTGATGAAGGAAATCGTGCTGTTCGCCGACCGTTCCGACATCACCGAGGAATTGACCCGGCTGCAAAGCCATTTCACGCAATTTGACGATTGCTGCCGGTCCCAAGAGCCGGTGGGGCGCACGCTGGATTTTCTGGCGCAGGAAATGAATCGCGAAATCAACACCATTGGCTCCAAGGCCAACGACGCGGTCATTTCGCGCGAGGTGGTGACGCTGAAGGCGGAACTGGAGCGGTTTCGCGAACAGGCCCAAAACGTGGAATGAAAGAGAAACTGCCGCCACTGCTGATCCTGATTTCCGCACCGTCGGGAGCGGGCAAGACCACGCTGGTCAATCTGTTGCTCAAAGCGCAGCCGCAGATGACCCGGGCCATCACTTGCACCACCCGCGCGCCGCGTCCCGGGGAAACGGAGGGCGTGGATTATCATTTTCTGACGGCGGCGGATTTTTTGAAACGGTTGCAGGCGGGCAATTTCATTGAACATGCCACGGTCTATGGCAACAGCTACGGCATTTTGAAACGCGAATTGCTCGACAAACTGCGCGCCGGCCGGGACGTCCTGCTGAACGTGGACGTGCAGGGCGCCGCGACCATCCGAGCCCAGGCCGAAATCGAGCCGGAACTGCGCCAGGCGCTGGTGACGATCTTCCTGACCACGGCTTCGGTGCGGGTGCTGGAGCAGCGTCTCAAGCAACGCGGCGCGGACGCGGAGGCCGTGATTCAAAAACGGCTGGCCGTGGCGCGCCAGGAAATCTCACAGTGGAAAAACTTCGATTACCTGGTGATCAGCGGCAGCAAGCAGGAGGACTTGCGCCGGACCCTGGCCATCATCGAGGCCGAGAAGATGCGGTCCTTGCGCTCGGCGGCGCCGGACGCTTAAGCCGGATAACCACAACATATGCCCGCAACAAAAAAAATCATCCTGGGCGTGACCGGCTCGATTGCCGCGCACAAAGCGGCCGACCTGGCCTCGCTGCTGACCAAGGCCGGCGGAGACGTGCGCGTGGTGATGACGGCGGACGCCCAGCGGTTCATCACCCCGCTGCCGTTCCGGACACTCACGCGCCATCCGGTGGTGACAGCCCTTTACGATGAGGAGGAAGGCTGGAAGCCGACGCATATTGAATTGGCCGACGCGGCGGAAGTGCTGGTGATTGCGCCGGCCACCGCCAACGTGCTGGCCAAACTGGCGCACGGCATCGCGGACGATGCGCTGAGCTGCATCGCCCTGGCGCTGAATCCGCGGGCGAAAATTCTGATCGCGCCGGCCATGAACGGAAAGATGTGGCTGCACGCGGCCACGCAGGCAAATGTCCAAACCTTGAAACAGCGCAGCGTGCGCTTCCTTGGTCCGGACGAGGGCATGCTGTCCTGCGGTTATGAAGGCATTGGGCGGCTGTGGCCGGTGGCGCAAATTGCGGAAGCGGTGTGGCAATTGTGAATTGGTCACGGATCAAAGCCTGGCGCGGGCTGCTGGCCACCGGCCAGCCGGAACCGGCGCAGCAGGCGGAGCGCATTGCGCGGATGCTCCGCGACGTGGTGCTGCCCGCCAAAGCGGGGTTGTCGCTGGTCGTCCTGTATTATTTATTTTCTTCCGGCTGGTACGACGAGCAAACCGCGCGGCTGGCGCTGGACACTCTCAAGAAGTTCTTCCTCATCTATCTGCTGTGCAATTTTGTGGGCGCCATATTGCTCGTCTCCTGGCGACGGCTGCCGCCGGGGCTGATCCAATGGCTTGCGTTCACGCTCGGATTGCTGGATGGTCTCTTCATGGCCGGCTTGACCATGGTCACCGGCGGCTTTGCCAGCGACGTTTTCCTGGTTTTTCCGGGATTGGTTTTGCTCAACGCCTTGACCATTCCGCTGGCCACGCCGCAAATCGTCCTTAATCTCCTGTTGAGCTTGTTTTACACGGGCGCCGTGTTATTAACCCCTGAAATCGGTTGGGATAAACCGCTTCCGTCGCCGCAAATCCTGGCGAATATGACGGCTGGCAAGCCGGGCGCAACCAATGCCGTGTCTGGCAGGGCGGAGGTGACGTTGCCGACCGGTCGCGCCCTCAGGCCGCACCCGGACGCCCTGTCCCATCCGAGGCTTGGCGGCAGCGTACTTCACAGCACGAATCAAACCGACACGCTGGCCCGGCTCAACCAAGAAGCATGGAAAAGCCAGGTTGGCGAGGACAACTCGGCGGAAGAGGTGGTGTCCGAACAGTTGCTGCTGCGGGTGTCCGTGCTGTGGCTGCTGACCCTGTGCTGTTATGGGGCGCAGGTATTGTTCGAACGGCAGCGCCAGGCGATTCTGGAGGCGGCTGAATTCGGCGCCCGCGAAGCCCAGTTGCACGCCGCCGGCCGCCTGGCCGCCGAGTTTGCGCACCAGATCAAAAACCCGCTGGCGATCATCAACAATGCCGCCTATTCCTTGCAACGCTCGCTGCGCGATCAGAAAGGTCCCGCTTCGCAACAGATTGAAATCATCCAGGAAGAGGTAGCCCGGGCCGACAAGGTCATCACCCAGATCATGGGCTACGCGCAATTGAGCGAAGGACGCGTCGAGCGATTGAAGGTGGTGGAGGAAATCCGGCGGGCCGCGGAACAGGTTTTCCCCGCCGCGGTGGTCGTCGGCATCAAATACCAGCAGCGCCTGGCCGGCCCGTTTCCACCGCTGCTGATGCAGCGCGGCCATCTTTCGGAAATTCTGGTCAACCTCCTGTTGAACGCGCGCGAGGCGCTCAACGGACGCGGAAAGGTCATGCTTACCGCCGCCTGCGACGCGGAGCAGGCCGTGATAATCGCCGTGGCCGATGACGGCCCGGGGATTGCGCCGGACAAACTCGAGCGCGTCTTTGAGGCGTATTTTACCACCAAGGAAAAAGGCACCGGCCTGGGGCTGGCCATTGTCAAGCACAACGCCGAACTCTATGGCGGCACAGTGCGGGTGGAATCCAAGCTTGGACAAGGCGCGAAATTCACAGTAAGCTTGCCCGCGAAATCGCAACCCAAACCATTTGCCCAATGACCGAGCCGCTCCCGCCGGTGTTGATTGTGGACGACGAACGGAACATGCGCCGTTCGCTGGAGACCATGCTCACGGACGAAGGCTACGCCGTGCGCGCCGCCGAATCCGCCGAGGAGGCGCTGGGCCTGCTGGGGCAGCAGCCCTTCTTCATGGTCATCACCGATGCCCGGCTGGGCGGCATGAGCGGTTATGAATTCTTGAGCAAAATTCGCAGCCAATGGCCGGAGTTGCCGGCTCTCATGATCACCGCTTATGCCACCCCCAAACTTGCGGTGGAAGCCATCAAAGCCGGGGCCATGGATTATCTGGCCAAGCCATTCGCGGCGGAGGAGCTCTTCCTGGCAGTGTCCCGCTGCGCCGAGCGACACCGGTTGCTGCGGGAAAACGCCCTCCTGCGCACACGCGCCGGCGAAATTTTCGGCCTCGATCAGATCATTGGCGAATGCCCCAAGATGCGCGAGCTGCGGCAGTTGACTCAGACGGTGGCGGCGACCGACGCCCGGGTGCTGGTGCTCGGCGAAAGCGGCACCGGCAAGGAACTCGTGGCGGGCGCGATCCATTCGTTAAGCCGACGCCGGGATCGCAACTATGTCCGCATCAACTGCGCGGCCATTCCGGAAACGCTGCTGGAAAGCGAGTTGTTCGGCCATGAAAAAGGCGCTTTTACCGGCGCCTTCAGGCACAAATCCGGCCGGGTCGAAGAAGCCAACGACGGCACCATATTCCTCGATGAGATCGCCGACATGGGCAAGCCGCTCCAGGCGAAACTGCTCCGCTTTCTGGAGGACGGCACCTTCACGCGCGTCGGCGGCACCGAAGAGTTGCGGGTGAATGTCCGGTTGGTGGCGGCCACCAACCGCGACATCGTCAAGGCCCTGGCCGCCGGCGATTTTCGCGAAGATCTCTTCCACCGCCTCAATGTCGTCCAGTTCAATCTGCCGCCGTTGCGCGAGCGGGGCGACGATATCGTGTTGCTGGCCGAACATTTTCTGAGGATTTTCCGGGCCGCGCTGGGTAAATCCATCACGGGTTTCAGCGCCCTGGCCCGGCAGAAACTTGAAGCGCACCGCTGGCCGGGCAATGTGCGCGAATTGCGCAACGCCGTGGAGCGGGCGCTGATTTTGGAAACCGGTCACGAAATCCAACCGGCCAGCCTCCCAGACTTTGCCGTGGAATCGCGCCTCCAAAAAGGCGCGCCGGTCACGGTCGCGCCCGAAGAGTCGCTCGATCTCGCTTTGGAACGACTGGAACGCGAATTGATCCAGAATATGCTCGAACAAAACAGTTTCAACCTGACACGCGCCGCCGAACACCTTAAGCTGTCGCGACATTCGTTGCGTTATCGCATGCAAAGACTAAACATGAAAACCGCCGCCGCTGATGGCGCAGAACCCACTGCGGTGGCCGACTGATGAAAAGCTGGTTCCTGCCATCCGCACAGAGTCCGGTGGTTGAGTGGCTGGGCTTTGTCGCCTTCCTTTCGCTGCTAATCCTCGGCATCGGCGGCTTTATCGTCTGGCTGCGGATGGCCAGCAGCGGTAAAGCCAAGCGCAAACGGCGCCAGCACCGGCATCACCGTCCGATCAATCCCACCCTGGCCCAAACCGGCGGCCTCCCGCCCAAACGCGATCCCAACCTGCCGCCGTCTGGCCTGTGAACCTGCAGCATAGCCGCGCGCTCACCAAAAAAAGCGCGTCCAACTTCGCGCCCGCCTTCCTCCTGCTGCCGCGCGCGAAACGCGATGCCATGGCGGCGCTCTATGCCTTCTGCCGGGCCGTGGACGACGTGGCCGATGAGGATGCGGCGCCAGTGGCCACCCGCCGCCGCCAGCTTGCGGACTGGCGCGAGGATGTCCGCCGTGCCTGCGAAAACCGGGAACCGCAATTTGTGCTCAACCGGGAATTACAGCCGGTCATTCAGCAATTCCGGCTGCCGTTCGCGCTCTTTGATGAACTCCTCAAGGGCTGTGAAATGGACCTGGAAAAAACGCGCTATGAAACCTATGCGGAGTTGGAACTCTATTGCCATCGGGTGGCCTCCGTCGTGGGCCTGTTGAGCATTGAGATTTTCGGTTACCAGCAGCCCGCCTGTCGGGACTACGCGGTGCATCTGGGCCAAGCGCTCCAGCTCACCAACATCCTGCGGGATGTGAAGAATGACGCCGCGCGCGGGCGGATTTATCTGCCGCAAACCGAGCTGCAAAAATTCCATGTCAGCGAGGCCAGCATTCTGGCTTCCCAGTATTCCGAAAACTATTATGGACTCGCCGCCAGCGTCGCCGGGCGGGCCCATGACTTTTACCGGCTCGCCCGCGAGACCCTGCCGCCCGCAGACCGCAAGGCCATGATCGCCGCCGAACTCATGGGCACGGTGTATTGGCATTTGTTGCAAAAACTGGAACGCGGCAACTACAATGTTTTTGGCCACAAACCGCCGAAACTGAGCAAGCCGTACAAGCTGGCGCTGGTGGTCCATGCGTGGCTGCGCCACGTCTTGGGCGTAAATTCGCCAAACTACGGGACTCCGTAAATGTCCTCCGACCAGTCAAATCGAAAATCGGAATTCGCAAACTGTAAATGTATCCGCCGGCTCATCGTCAACGCGGACGATTTCGGCCTCTCCTCCGCCGTCAATGAAGCCGTCGCGCGCGCGCATCGGGAAGGCATTTTGACCTCGGCCAGTCTGATGGTGAACGAACCCGGCCTGGACCAGGCGGTGCGATTAGCCCGGGAGAATCCCCGGCTTGGCGTCGGTCTGCATCTGACCCTGCTGCTGGGCCACTCCGCGCTGCCGTCGGCCAGGATTCCCGGACTGGTCAATGCCCGTGGCGAATTCTCCCGCCGCCCGGTCGGGGCAGGCCTTGATTATTTTTTTCAGCGCAAGCTGCGGCCGCAGCTTCGGGCCGAAATTCACGCGCAGTTCGAGCGCTTCCACGCCACTGGCTTGGCCTTGGATCACGTCAATGGCCATCTGCACCTGCATTTGCATCCGGTTGTTTTCGGCATTTTGATGGAAGACAGCGCCCAGCTTGGGCTTCGGCGCCTGCGGCTCACGCGCGACTGCCTTTCGCGCAGCCGCAAAATGTCGGGCGGCCATTGGTTCTACCGGCTGTCACACGCAGCGATTTACGCGTGGCTTTCCCGCCGCGCCCGGGAACCGCTCCGGCAGCGCGGCATCAAACATGCCGAGATCACTTTCGGGCTGTTGCAAAACGCCCGCGTGGACGAGACTTACGTCTTGAACTTGCTGCCCGAACTGCCGGCCGGCAATTCGGAGCTTTACTCGCATCCGTCCCTGGACAACTTTAAACATGAATTCGACGCCCTGACCAGCCCGCGCGTGCGGGCCTTGGCGAAGCGGCTCGGCGTCGAACTGATCCGGTATCAAGATTTATAACATGACCAAAATGATTCTCGTTCTGTTGTGCGGCCTCGTGCTCGAAGCCGTGGGGGTGGTCTTCATCAGCCAGGGCCTGCATGAAATCGGCGAAGTGAAAACCATTTCGTGCGGCGAAATCGGCCGCATCATCCTGCGCGGCATGGTCAACCGGAACATTCTCCTGGGCACCCTGCTGGAGACGTGCTTTTTCGGGGTGCTGCTTTATCTGCTCTCGGTCCGGGACGTGAGCCTCATCTGGCCGCTGACCGCGCTCGGTTTTGTCCTGACCGCGCTGGCAGCGCGGATGGTGCGGCACGAGGAGGTCAGCGCCTTGCGCTGGACGGGGGTCGTCGTCATCGTGATTGGCGCGGCGCTGGTCGCGTGGAGTGAACAAGCCAAGACCAAACCCGCGCCGCCGCCGGTGGCTGCGCCGGTGTCGGTCACGGAGAAATAACCTGCGCCAGGACGGCGGCCAGTTGTTCCGCCGCCAAACTGGTGTGCTTCTGCAATCTTCTCAACGCCCCGATTTTCCCGGGCGACTTGGCAATGGCCCAGGCTAGTTTGCCGAAATCCAGGCTCCTGTCCGGCTTGGCCAGCGTGTTGAAATCCAGCGGCAAGTCATCGTCTGCCGAGTCGGAAATCACGCGCACCGTGACGCATGATATGCCGTGTTCGTGGCAGACGGCATGAATCGCGCCCGATTCCATTTCCACCGCATCCGCACCGGTCTCGGCGCGCAGTTTTTTCTTCTCCGCCGCGGTGGTGGCGATGCGGTCGGCGCAGAAGAATTTTACCGGCTTCGCGCCAGCCGCAACCAATTTTTCGCAGCAGCCGACGCAAGGAGGCTCTGATTGACTGCCGGTCGCCGGTTGCGGATTGCCCATTGCAAACACCACGTCGCCGAGTTTCAATTCAGGATTCAGTCCCCCGGCAAAACCGCAAGTCAGCACCAGCTCCGGGGTGCTCGCCGCCAGAAAGCTGCGCGCGGCCTTTTCGGCGTTCTGGCGGCCGATGCCGACAATGAGAATGGAACTGCCGGGTCTCGCCGCAGCGATTTTGTGAAACGGCGCGGCTTCCTCCTTAAGTGCGAAGCAAATTAATATGAACATTCCAACACTCGCAATCGAGGTTCTATATGCTAACTAAGCGCCATTCCCCTTTCAGGGCTTGGATTTGTCTTGGGGCCGCGTGTCCCAGGGCGTTGCCCTGGGCTGTCATGTCGGGGCGCTTCCAGCGCGGCAACCAAGAAGATGTCGGCAAAGACCGGCTTCATTTTCGGGGCAGTCCGTGTAGGTAATGGTCATGATTGCGCGCAAGATCGGACGGCAAGCCCTCAACGCGGGCGGCGATCTTCAAGAGGCTGTCAGTGAACAGGTCAGCCCGCGCTTTGGAAATGCCCGCGTCGGCACCAGTGCCGGGACTCCACTTGGCGGTCCGGCACTTTGTTGCAGATTTGATTGGATGAGCAAGCTTATTCACACGCCGGTTCACGGTCTGGCTGGTTTGCGGATGCGGGCTTCGACTTCATTCCAATTTGCACCAGCTTCGGGATTCCGCCGGCATTCCTCCAGTTCGCGGTCGAGCAGGGCTGCTTCCTCATCCGTCGCACCGCCAGTAAGCAGATCGCGTTCCTCCATTTCGCAAATGCGGTCGAAGATTTCGCGGCGGTCCGCCACCTCGAGCTTGGGCAATTCCGCCAGAATTTCCATTTTACTCATGGTTGGAATTTATGTTCGCGCTGGCTGGTTTGCAAGCGCCAAGCGGTGCGGCAAGGTTCACTTGATCCCCGCCAGCCTTTCCTTCCAGATTTTGTACAAGTCCACCGTGGCGCGGACATCACGCAGACAATATTCGGCGATGTCGCGGAATTTACCCTCGGCCATCAGATCCTTCACGTCCATCCCGGTTACCCCATGACTCTTGGGCGATTCGACGCCAAATGCCTTGCAGTAAAAATCCAGATTGAACCGCCGCGCCGCGCCATCGCGTCCGCTCACGCTGTAAAAGGTCAGTTGCTCGGCCAAATCACAATGCGGTTCGGTGGCGAAACGGTAGCCCAGCCAGTTTTTTTTGGAAATGGGCACATTGAGCAGCGCCGAGCGCAGGTAAATGAACGGCACGTCGAAGCCGCGCCCATTGAAGGTGACCACATTGTCGTAGTGCTTGGCCACGTCCCAGAACGCGGTCAGCAATTCGCTTTCGTCCGCGCACGGCATGAATTCCACCGGCCCGGCTTCGCCGGCATCGTCCTCGAAATCCTCCGCGAGGAACTGCACCTGGCCGCGCCCGCTCTCCGCGTTGAGCATGGCGATGCACACCACCTGCGAGGTGAACGGCCACAGGCTCATGAACCGCGTGATCTCATCGCGCTTGGCCTCCTTGGCAATGGCGTCGCCAATCTTTTCAGTTTCGCGGAAGAGATATTCCTGCTGCGCTTCGTCAAATTGATCGAGCGGTAGCGCGGAGGTTTCGATGTCAAATACAAGTGTGGCCATGTGCAGTATCGTGGTTCATTCGGCAAAAGGTTACGGCGGCAAGCGAACCCATTGCAATGGCCAAAAGCAATTTCTTTGAACGGGATCGCCTCATCATGGTCGAAGCTTATGACTGACCTGAACTTCTTGCGCGGCCGGCGACGCCAATGCCGCGCAGGATTCTTCAACTTCAACGGGACGGCGTCGCCGTTCGTCCCGACATTTAATCAAAAATTAGTATTGGAAAAAGGGCGGTTCTTTGTGGAATATAAACTCATGTCCGAAACCCACAATGGCGCCGAGCCGGTTCCGTCGCTGGAGGAGATCCAGCGGGACTGGCACGAACTGACGTTGCGCATGCAGCAGTCGGAAACGGAATGCCGCGCGCTGGAACAGGAAAACAAGGCGCTGCGCTTGCTCGTCGAAAGAGCCGTGGAGTATCGCAAGAAATCCCACGGCGAACTGGTCAACCTCATCACCACGCTCGTGACCAAGCTGCCCATCAACGACGTGGGCGTGATCGTCTCCCGGTTGGTGGAGCACAGCGCGGCGGTCAACGAAGTCAGCGCGGCGCTAATTCATGGCAAGAACGAGGAAAACCTGCTGCAACCGGCCATCCTGAAGGCACTGGACAAGACCAAGCGCGACTTGACCGCTGCCATCAAGCCATTGGTCGAGGAATTGATCCGGCTGCAGGCGCCGCTTGATCCGGGCATGTTGCTGGGGCTGATGGAAAAACCCGAATCCTTTTTCACGCCCGCCAACGTCCGCGCCAGCCGCGCGTTTGTCAAGGGCCAGGTCGCGCGCGAACAGGTCGTGCGGGAGTTCGGTGACGAAGCCCTCATGTTTTTCAAGGACTTGACGACGGACCCCAAGCACAATCCGCGGCCCAAGGCGGACGAGATCATGCTTGGCTTCAAGGGCGATTTTGAGGAACTGCTGCAACAGAATCCGAGCGTCGTGGCCACCAAGCGCGCGGATCTGCTGGCCTTGCAGAAGCGAGTCCGGGAGGGCCGCGAGTCCCGCGCCCAAAAGGTGGCCTTTCTCAAACTCTCCTTCATTTTGGAGCTGTTGTACTATTATGGCAACCAAGGCACGGAGTCGCCGGACGTGGTGTTTGCCCAGCGCCTGCCACCCTTGGTGGAACAACTCGTGGTGACCGGCGAGAATGACGCACTGGATGAAAACTTCATCAAGCAGGCCGAGGAACTCCTGGCCTTCATCCTCAATGCCGATTACCGCCAGGCCGTCGTCAACAACTTCGGCAAAGCCGGCGGCGCCTCGCGAACCCTGCGCTTCGTGCTCACATTCCGGTCGGCCATTTTCACCGAACATGATCCGATTACCACGGACTTTGTAAAACACCTGATCGGCCGGGAAAAGAACCCCGTACCCGGCCCCATCGTGACGGCATTGCGGCTCGTGCCAGTCGAGGCCCAAAAAGTAATCGTGCGGGGCATCCTCAATTCCGAACGCCTGCGCCGCGAGGACGCCGAACCGCTGGGCAAGGAGTTGATCAAGGAACTCGGGCTGCCGGATCTGCCCCTCGGGGTCGGCGGCGGCCTCACGGACAAGACCCAGATGGGTCCTTGGGACATCATCAAGGAACTCATCGCCCATCGCGCGTCGCCCAACGAAATCACCGATGCCGTGCGCAAGCAGCTCCATGCCAAATACGATTCCGACGAGGTGAAACAAAGCTGGCTGGTCCTGGCGGATTCCGACCCGATGTCCCTGGTCCGGGTTTTTTGCCTGTTGCCATATCTGCCGGATGGCCAGACCGACCCGATGGCACGGGCGGTTTTGGAATCGTACGCCAACCGGCTTACCCATGAAAAATACGCGGCCACGTATGCCAAAGTTGTTCAGGCGCTGAAGAACCTGTACAAAGTCAAGACCGACAGCCCGGCGCTCGTAAACTTCATCGCGCTCGTGAAATGGGTAGATCCCGCCTCCGCCGAAAAGATTGTCAAGGATATCGGGATGGCCGGATGAGGCGCATTGCGGAACAGCCGTCGGCCGGGTTGCTGGGTAGCCGCTACGGTTGCATGGGCTTGCCTTGCGCGCCGCCGAGTTTTTCGGCCATCCGTTGTTCGAGCTTTTCCAGCCGAGCTTTCAAGTCCGCGCTCTCCATTTTCAGTTCTTCCATCTGTATTTCTGCTTTCTGCTTTCCACTTTCGACTTTTTCGTTCAGCCCTTTGATGGCGGCGAGCTCGACGCCATGGAGGTCGGCGTCATTCAACGCCTTGTCATTTTCGTTTAGTGGAAATAAGGCGTGAAAATCCTGCGACATCGCGCCGATGTGCCGCTGGCCATAGCCTTTGTAGCTCCCTTCGGAGACGGGCAGTTGCGCCACTTTTTGCAGGATGGACTGCGCGTCCACAGCGGCGAAGCGGTCCTTGGTGTTGCGGTCGCTGGTGAAATTCCAACTCCCGGAACCGGGCGTCCAAGCAACAACTTGGTTTAAACCCGATTGCTGCTGCCGCCGGTGATGATAGAATACGCACTGTTCAATTGTATCTTGTTGCCCTGCCCGCCAACGATCCCACCCCCGCTGGCGCCATCATCTATCACGTTGCCGGAACCGCCGCCGATGAACCCGTTCGTACCGCTGTGCACGGAATTGTTATAACCGCCGCCGATCGTGACCGTGTCCGCACCGAAGCCGATCGAGTTTTCTTCGCCGCCGCCAATGACGCTGAAGCTGGAGTTGATGAAATTGGGAACAAAACCTCCACCGCCACCGGCAATGGTGGATCCCGACTGGCCGGACGCCACATAGTTCGCGCTCGCACCGCCGATAATATTGGATGTGCCGTGGCCGCCTCCAATGCCGATGGGGCCGAAGGCTGGCTTCACGCCCTTGGCAATCACATTGGGCACGATGCCGCCGCCGGTCGACTCGATGCGGAAACCGCGCGCGTCATTCACCCAGAATTCCAGCGGCTGGTTGTCCAGCGTGCCGAGAAAATTTCCGAGCGCCGGACTGGTGCCGAGGTTGCCCATGGTCTGCCAGAAATTCGCCGCCGTCCAACCGCCCAGCGCCGAGGCGTTGACATTGCTGATGCTCGTGCCGTCGCCACTAAAAGTGCCGCTGAATTCGTTGGCCGGATTATTCAGCGTGATTGAGTTGGAGTATTCCCCCGCCAAACCGGCGGCGGACAAGGTGCCGCTCAAGTCGCCCGCCATGATGGCATACGGCACCGGCGTCAATTGCTGGCGCGGCGCGAGCGTGCTGAACGCGTTCGCGGCGTTGGTGCTGACGGCCAGCTCCAGCCAGTTGCTGCCGCCGGTGAACGCGTTGCCAAAATCCATGAGCGTGGTGAAGAGGCCATTGGTGACCGCCACGGCGCTGTTGGTGACTGGTCCGGCAATGGCGGTGCCGCCGGTGATGGTGGCGTAAAGGACAAACGCCAAATCATAGCTGCCGCTGGCAGCCGAGCCGTTGTTGTTCAGCCGTCCCTGGTAGGTGAACGCCGTGCCTTGGGCCAGGGCGGCGGGCGGATGGCCGATGAGGCTGGCCAGGCAAAGGGCCAAGGCGGCTGACTTTAGTTTCGTTTTCATGGAGGGTCGAGGATGAGGTTAAGGTGCTGGTGTTTCGCACCGGATTTTCTGCGGCTGGCCAGCAAGCCATCAAGGCCCGCCAGCGTCATTGGGGATAAAATCCCCCGCCCGAAGTTTTGACCGCCGGCTGCGAAAACTTCGGGCTGCGAGTTATTATCAATAATCGTAATGATTTGTATTCATTTTCTTAATCACATACGGATCGGTCAATCCACATCTTTTGCTTTAGTGCCGGGCTAAATATGGTGGCGGCGCCGGTTTCGTTCACTTCTGATTGATAAAAACGGCGTTTCATGGAAAATTGAGGTGGTGGTAGCGGGAAGCCAGCCGCGGAACCAGGATGGAACACGCGTGTGTGGTGCGCCGACGAACCGCCCGGGCGCCAAGTTTCCCAAAAACCATCAAGCAGCATGTTTTGACTATGGACGAAATAAGCAGAAGTTTCTGGCCCAGCCAGGGACTGACCACCGCCTCCCTTGAAACCAAGGCCAGCTCGTCGCCCCCAATGGCACAAATCGCCGCCCAGGATTCCACTGCCCGCACGTGGCGGGAGGTGTTGGACGCGGTCTTGCCGCATGAATGGGTGTTCGGCGCCTTTCTCTTTCTCACCGCCCTGCGGCTGGCCATTCATGGCAACACCACCGCCGGCTGGGCGCTTTTGTTCTTCGGCTGCTGGCTGGGAGGCATCGGCGTATTCTTCTGGGCGGAACAAAAAACCACTCCCGTTCGCTGGCGCGTCCGACTCCTCTTTTATCCGGTCGTAATGGGAATTATCTTTTATGCCTTGGGGCAGGCGGTGCCGCTCCTCGGCCCACCCAAGGTGGACCGCCTGCTGCTGGGCTGGGACCGGGCATTGCTGGGCGAAACGCCGGCCGTGACTTGGGAACCCTGGCTACGGCCGTGGCTGGAAGACTTGCTCATGGCCGGCTATCTGTTTTTTTTCTATTACCTGATCGCGGGGCCGGGGCGTTATTGTCTGCGGAACCTGCGGCTTTTCCGCAAATGCATGGTGGGCCTGTTCACCATGTACGGACTGGCCTTCACCGGCTACACGGTTTTACCCGCCGGCGGGCCGCATCGCTGGATGACCTTTGCGACGCCGCTGCATGGCTGGGTGCTGGATTGGACGCTCAAGACCGTAAATCAGGCCAGCAATGCCGTGGATGTGTTTCCGAGCATTCATGCGGCCGCGACCATCTATCTGCTGCTATTTGACTGGCACCATGCGCGCCGGCGTTTTTGGTGGCTGCTGTTGCCGTGCCTCCTGCTGTGGTTTTCCACGCTCTATTTGCGCTTTCACTATTTCGTGGACCTGCTGGCGGGGGTGGCAGTAGCTCTGGCTGGCTGGTGGATGGCGCAGGCCTATGAAGCTACCCACCGCCACCGACCCATGCGCGGAGTGGAAGGAGTCTGCTCGGCTCGTGCCAGAGTCGGTAATTACTTCGGAGGAACCTCTCCTCAATCCTGAAAGCAAGCAGCTCCCAACTTGGGCCATGAAAAAACCCGGACGCTTTTCCGCCGGGCAGGGAAGCCGGGCTCCACGTCGGCACGGATGCCCGCCACCACGGCGTAGCGTCAGACATCCCTGGCTGACGCAGAAGGCGGCATTTTTGCCGACCGGAAACGGCGTGAGTGATATTGTGGCGTGTGAATAATCCAACGAGTCTGGATTGGACACCCTTGCTGTTCGGCTAGCACTTCCCCTTGCCGGGTGTGCATTGGACTTTAACCAACTAGTCAGTGCGCCCCGCCGGGCGCACCAAAAAAAAACACCGGCAACCTGCGTTGCCGGTGAATGAAATGGGCGGACAAATCAGTCGCTTAAATCAGGCCGGAAGATTTCAGGCTTTGACTTTGACGGGGACCAATTGGCGGCGGAAGGACTCCAAACCAACCAGCCCCAAAACCAACAAGAGGGCTGTGGTGGCGCCATCCGGCACGCCGCCGCCGTTCACCGTACCCACGGTGTACACAAAACTCAGGCCACCGACGCTGTAATGGCAATCGGGAGAAATACCGATGTTGATGACGCCGTTGTCGGCCGTGAGATACGAATTAAGCGCCGTGAGTTGGGCTCCGGTCAAAACATAAGTCGGCGACAAAGTGGTTCCAACCGTCGGGAAAGTCATTTGTCCAACGCTGGTATAGGTGGTCCCGGAACTCGCCCAATAATCGCTGGTGAGTTCACCCGGCGTCCTCGTGGTAACACCGGTAGTGCCAAGCTTCAACAAATCGGTAAAGATATAACCTGTGGGGATGGACCCGGCGGCAGTGTAGTCAACCGAGTTCCAAACAATTGAAGCGCTGGTGACCGTTTGACCGGTACCAATCGAGATCCCCCACGCGTATGCATCCGAACCGTCCAAAATATTCAGACTAGACGGGGCGTTGACAGTGATGGGGGTGGCGTGAGCCAAGCTGCTGATTCCAACGATAGTTGCGACAGAAAAGAATTTAATCATGCATACCATTAAGCATTGGATATGCCAAACAAAACAGCGGCACAACTTGTGAATGTAAGATGCTTATTTTAAGCTGTTTACAGCTAAAATTTTTATTTCATAGAGAAAATAATTGGCAAAAAAAACTGAAAAATACTGTAAAATTATCCGACAATATTTACTTTAATTCGGTTAACATTTGCTTGGCCGATTCTGCGAGCGGGCTGGATAATTTCAAAGCCAAGGCCTGTTGCAGATTGGCCTTGGATTCCGACCGGTTCTTGAGGTGGAACTGGGCGGCTCCCAGATAATAGAGCACTTCGGGGTCGGCATTCAGTTTGAAAGCGCTTTGTTTGAGCAGGGTGAGGGCGTGGCTGTAATCACCGCGCTGAACGAGAATGACGCCCAGAATTTTGGCGGCGGCAGGATCATCCGGCAGCGCCTCATGCACCTGGGCCGCGAGCGCGCTGGCACGATCGAGCTTGGCGGGCTCGGCCGCGTAAAGCTGGGCGAGTCGCCGCTGGGCCGGAATAAAAGCCGGATAGCGGGCCAGAACTTTTTCGCAGGCCTGCTCGACAGCCGCCCGGTCAGAAGTGGATTCGCTGACGGCGGCGCTCGCCATGAGGGCGGGGACATCCTCGGGTTCGGCTTTCAAGATTTCGGCGATCTGGGCTTTGGCCGCCGCCGCTTGTGGCGGATCGGCGGCGAGCGCCAGCAGGTTGGACATGCGCCGCGCCAGCGCCGCCTGCGGGGCGGGAAGACTCAATCCCAAGACACGCTGCAAGGCGGTTTGCGCTTCGGCAACTTTTCCGATGGCATAATCGGCCTGCGCAAAATCAAAGAGCAGCGCAGCGTCATCCGGCTGCTTCTGCGCAGCTTGCTGCAGGATGTTAGCCGCCTGTGGATAATCGCCGGTGAGAAACGCCAGACGACCCAAGATATGGGACACTTGGGGATCGTAGGGCGCCAATTTACTGGCGGCCTTGGCTATTTCATAGGCCTTCCCAACCTCCTTGGCGGGGTAAAGCCGGGCAAGATTGGTCATGGCATCCAAATTCTTGGGCAGGGCCTGCAATATTCCTTCATAGGCCGCGATAGCCTGGTCGCCGTGACTCTCCTGCTGATAAATGCGGGCGAGCCGAAACAACGCAACTGGGTCAGCAACCTTTTGCGCGACGCGTTTTTCGAGCAGCGCGCGGGCGGCGGCATCCGCGGTGGACGGGTTCACCGCCAGAATGGACAGGCAGAGCTGGCATTCGGCACGACCCGGGAAATTTGTCCCGGACCGCCAAGCCTGCTGCAACGCAGTGCGGGCGGTGGTTTCGTCGCCGGTCATATAGGCGGTGAAGCCGAGGTGATACTGCACCTCCGGGCTCTCCGGCATTTTGGCGGCGCTCTCCTTCAACAAGCTCAAGGCGGCCTCATAGGCGCCGCGCTTGAAATTGATCCAGCCCAGCGTGTCGGCCGTGGACGGATCGAAGGGCTTCAATTGGCGGGCGCGCTGGGCCAATTCGTAGGCGCGATCGGGGCGGTTCAAGGACTCCGAATACAGGTAGGCCAGATTATTCAACGCCGGGCTGAATTTGGGATCAAGCTTCAGAAGCTTTTCGTAAGCGCTGGCCGCGCCTTGTTCATTGGTATTGGCGGAATAAATCTGGGCGGTCAGCATGAGCGCCGCGAGGTTTTCGGGGCTCTTGGCCATGACGGCGTTAAGTTTGGCCGTCGCCTTTTCGTATTGGCCGGAGTCGAAGTACAACTGCGCCAGCAAGAGGTAAGTGCCCAGGTTGGACGGGTCAATTTCTTGGGCCTGCAACAAGGCGGCTTCGGCCTGATCGCGCTTGCCCTGGGCCAGCAAAATCTTGACCCCGAAGAGACGCAACGCAACCTGTTTGGGAGCGAGTTGAATTTGACGGTTGATGAACTGGGTGGCGCTGTCAAATTTCCTTTCCGCGAGATCGAGGTCCACCATAGCTTCGATGGCCTGCCGCTGGCCGGGCAACAACTCGAGCACGCGCTCGAACACCTTGCGCGCGCCGGCATGGTCCTTCAGTTGGAGCAGCGTCACGCCATGGAGGACCGCCACGTTGACATTGGTGGGATACTCGGTTTCCAAGGCTCGATAAATCGCCACCGCGTCACTGGCCCGGTCTCGCATACGGTAAGCCTGAGCCAACAGCAAGTCCGCCTGCATCAGTCCCGGACGTTTCTGACGAAGCCGCTCCAAGGCGACGATGGCGGGATCGGCGTTGCCTGATTTGATTTGCTGCTCCGCCAGCAGCATGGTGGCCTCGGGGAAATTGGTATTGATTTCCAATGCGCGTTCGAGGCTGGCCATGCCTTTATCCGGAATATCGGCGGCCAGATAGGCCGCACCCAACTGAAATTGCACGGTCGCCATCTGCGGGTAGATCCGCGCCATGCGCTCCATATCGGTCACGGCCTCCGTCGGCTTGCCGCGCGCCAAGTCCAACTGGCTCCGGTATAAAAGAGTGTCGAAATTATCCGGATCGAGCTTTTGCACCTGATCCAGCAAGCCGGCACATTCATCGTATTTCTTTTCGGCAAAGGCGATTTCGGCCAGCACCATGGAGGCAGGCACATAATCGGGCGCGGTCTTGAGAATCTCCGCCAACACCGCCCGGGCGCCGATCGGGTCGCCAGTCTGGATCTTGAAACGAACATATTGCATCCGGCGGGGGGAGCGAACCGGGGAGGCTGCCGACGCGGCCCTAAACAGTTCGTCTGCCTGCTTCAGGTTGCCTTGGGCCCAAGCGAGCGCGGCCAAGGCGTTGTTGACCACGGCTGATTTGGAGTCCAATGCCTGCGCCTTATTGAACGCGGCAGTGGCGGCGGCGACATCCTGCTCCCGCAGGCTCAGATTACCCAGCGCCACCTCGAGGCTGGCGCGATCGCCCGCGCGCACCAGGGATTGCAGGCGCTGGCGGGCGACCGCAGCATCCTTGGGGTGGACCGCGGCTTCCGCCAACAGGATGGGCGCCTCATCATCCTTAGGCTGCTTGTCGAGCACATAGTAGGCCTGCAGCAACGCGTTGGAGACCTGTCCCAGCGAAGAATTGATGAACCCCAATTTCAGCCGCAGGTCCAAATTGTCGGGCGAGAACTGGCTGCCTTTGGCCAGAAAGAACGCGGCGCGCTGGAGGCGGCCTTGCGCGTAGTATATCACACCCAGCCGGGAGTTGGCCTGGGGGTTGTTCTGCTCGAACCGCAGCGCGTTGATGTACTCGATTTCCGCCGCCGCAAACTGGCCGGCATTATAGTATTTATCCGCCCGCGACAGGTGGTAAGCCTTCTTGGCCTTGGCGGTGCAGCCGGTGCCCGCGAGTGCCAGCGACGCGGCGACCAGCAGCACCCATAGGATACGCATGTGTTTTATCATTTCAGTCTTTCCGATCCGGCAGCAGGTCCAGCCGCACCCTCGCCCTTTCTAAAGAAATAGAGTAGCAGAAAAAAGGGGATGAGGGACAACAAAAAAAAGAGCGGTCCGCCCTGATGGTGGATGGGCGAATCAATCATCCGCGGCGAGACGTGGATGCACAACTCACCGATGACAAAGACGCGGAAGCCGTTTCGCAACAAGGCCAGCGGGATGACCGCCAGGCAGAGCAGCGCGCGCTTCCAAGGCCGGCGCAGAATCACGCGGCCAGCCACCAGACTGGTGATTAAAAGCACCCATGTGGAGTGGATGCCGCTGCATTCCGGCGCGACTTCCAGGCTCATGCCCGGCAAACGGAAGCTCGTGCCGTCGCACCAGACGGGAGTGCCGGAGAGCACAAACATCCAGTCGGCCACTATCGCGGAGGCGTGTTGCAGCGCGGTTTCGATGCCGGCCCGCAACCACACCGGAAACGGGAGCATGAACAACAGGAGGCAGAACGGAAAAGCGAGGGCGCGCATTGTGGCGCCGCCCAGAAACCAGCAGCCCGCGCCGGCCAGCCACAAGAGCCACGCCAAGGTCCCCAGCACCAGGGAGTCTTCGGCGGCAGGGGAAACGGCCGCCCGGGCGAGCGCGAACCAACCCGCCAACGCGGCCGCGCCCGCCAGGAAAAAAAACGTGGCCGGAAGGCGCGCGGGCGGAGCGGGGCGCGGGAGTTCCGTCCGGCCCATCCAAGCCAGATACACGCTGACCAGCGGCATCAGCGGGATGTACGAAAACAATTCGTCAGCGGCGGCAAACGCGAACAGGCGCCACAGCAACCCGGCAAAACCCAGCACCAGCAAGACAGCGGCCAGCCCATATTTTTGGTAGTGATTCAGAAGCTATAGCTGATATTGAAGCCGGATTGGTTGCTGGCGAACCCAAAACCACCATGGGAAGAAGTGTTGTCGGAGTATTGATAGTAGATAGACCAAGTTCCGCGCTTGAAGAAAGGATGGCTCAAGCGGGCGCTGAAGGAAACCTCATCATCGGTGCGGTTGGCGGCGGCCGCGCTGGCCGCGCTGGCCGCGGTGCCGTAATCGGTCTCCGCGTAGGCCGCGCCCAACCCCAAGGTGTACTGCCGGAACAACCGCTGATCCAGGTTGATCCCGACGCTGGTGGTTTCGGTTTCTTGGGCGGCAAGATAATATTCGGACGCCCCCGCGGTGCGGTTCGCCGTCAGGGAAATTTGCGTGTTCTTGACCGGCTTATATTGGATGGTGGCTCCAAAAATCGGGCTCAGCGAATCGCCCGAACCGGCCGTCTGAAACTGCCGGTCATCAACGCCGCCATGGATCTGAAAGCTGATTTTGTCCGTGGCCCGCCAGTTGAAGTGCGCCTCCACCTGTTCGTGAGTCTGGTTCGGATTGGTCGCGCCGCCGGCCAGGCTGTTGTTTTCCACCAAGGTGTAGCCGGCGCCGGCGCTGATGCCGGCACTAAGGCGCGGCCAGAATTGGTAATTCAGCCCGCCAAGCGCGGACCAGTCGTACGTATCCTCATAACCGGAGACCAGAGCGATGGATTGACTCAGTCCCAAATCGGCGGAGAGGTTGGATGTCAGAACACGCGACGCTTTCAAGCCGGTGACATAAGATGACTGATCGGTCTGGGTGGCGGTGGCCACCGTCGGCGAGGACGAGTACCCCGCGCTTTGGGACAGGCCAAAACTCCAGTCCGAATATTCAAAGCCGCCGGTCAGCGCAAAGGCTTGATTCACCGTGTTTTGGAATTTATCGCTGGAATAGAATTGAAATGTGGGCGAATAATCCAGCGCCCAGTGCCGGCCAAGATCCGCCCGGAGGCCGGGGGAAAACTGTTGAATGATCATTGCCTCGGCGTTGCCGGGCGCGGATTGGATGCCCGTGCCATAGCTGAAATCATAGTCCGCACGAGGCCGCAACTGCACGGATCCATACCGGAAGATTTCCGGCAGGGGACTGCCGGCGTTTCCGCCCGCCGGTTGGAACACGTCCATTTCATTCGGCAAATCCTGCTGCTCCTGGGTTTGGAGCGGGGACGCGGGTGCGGGATTGGCGAGCACGGAGTTCAGGTTGGAAAGTTCCGTCGGGGCGGCGGCCGTGCGCTGATCAATCAGTCCTCCCGCCGCCAACAACAGACCTCCCAGGCTGTAGCGCCAGTTGCGGGCGGACCGGCGATTGGTGGAATTCGCATTCACACTGGTAATGGTCTTGATAGATTTTCCGCAGTCAAGCTTTCCAGACCTGGCCAGGCTTGGTCTTCACGCCGGCCAGGGCATTGCGCGTATCCACAATGCAGCCGGCCCAATCCGCCAGTTCCTGATAATTGACGACCTGATGATTCGTGGCGACAATCACCGCGTCAAAGCCCTCTAGCGTGGGCCGATCCCAAGCCACCGAGCGCGTCCCGGTCCAATGCGCATGTTCGCGGGTCGGGCGCACCACCGGCACATAAGGATCATAGTAGGCCACTTCGGCCCCGCGCGCCTGCAGCAGATTCATCAGCACATAACTCGGCGATTCCCGCTCATCATCCACATTGGGTTTATACGCCAAGCCCACCACCAGCACCCGGCTGCCATTCACCGGCTTGCGGCGGGCATTGAGCGCTTCCGCCGTGCGGTTTACGACATGCAGTGGCATGGCGGTGTTGACCTCGCCGGCCAACTCGATGAAACGCGTATTCTGGCCGAACTCGCGGGCCTTCCAAGTGAGGTAAAAGGGATCAATCGGAATACAATGGCCGCCCAAGCC
>Ga0316217_10002099_pt1 | contig 24610 bp, 21 predicted proteins | sample 1anoAmetaG_FD_203633 | JGI IMG/M metagenome (GOLD analysis project Ga0316217, IMG submission 203633) | Freshwater microbial communities from Trout Bog Lake, Wisconsin, USA - 1anoA | ecosystem: Environmental > Aquatic > Freshwater > Lake > Hypolimnion/Profundal zone | place: USA: Wisconsin...
TAGGATCAATGATTTATAGAAAAAACTGAAAATATACAAGGAATAGAACACTTTACGAGCAGCAAAAGAATAGAAATTGGAAAAAGAGTTGGTTTCTCTGAGAAAAAAACTCACAGTGAGATAAGATTAGCTTCAACACTTGAGAGAAACTTTGTAGCAGAGTAGCTAACAAAAAAATAAAGGACAAACTGACGATTCCAAGAGCATAGAGAACAGAAACAAAGAATTAGAAACCATTATCAATAACCAGAATCAGACTATGAAAATGTTTGAAGAAAAGCAGAACATTTTATAGAAAAAGTTATAGGAGACACTTAACTACCTATAAAAGAGCACAAAAGCGCAACCCTTGCAATCAAAAAAAGGAAAAGTGCAAAGATTTGATTCTTTTGGGTCATAAAAGGAGCCCAAAAGAACATAAGGTAGCAGTCACTTAGCCTGCAATAGCAAAATTTAGTTTCTACAGGAATACATATTCGACATGGAGCAGGAAAGAGTGGGAATAGAGCTATAAGTCAGCAAAAGATTAAAGGTAGCTACTAGTAAATTGTAGTCGTAGTTAAGAATGAGCATCAAAGACTAATTTAAAGTAGTTTTTGCCAAACTTAAAGAAGAAAACAGTAAACTAAAGGAAGTCAGCTTAATAATGAACAGTTAGAGGTTGGAAATGATTTAGAAATGGCAGAAAAGATAGAAGGAGTTCCTTTAGCGTGAGGAAAAGGTTAGGAAAATGTATAACCAGATAGTAGTTTAGTGTTATCAGAATGAAAAAGCAAACGATCGTCCTCTATAAAAAAGAAATACCTATCCCAACCTGAATAATCCTAACCCCTTATCTCTGAGAAATCTCAGCACTTACTAGCCTGCTTCAAATAAACTAATCAGTTAAGACTCTTGCAAAAACGACTCCGCGCTCAAAAATAACTTCTCCTCAAACAAACAGTTCTTCGGATAGACGCAAGGTTCCACTTTAAACGGAACTGCCAATTCCGAACAAGATTTTAGCAAGTATTTGAACGAATTCGAAACCTTTCGAGGAAGAAAGAAATCCACAAGCACCAGGGATGAAGAAGCTGGAACATCAATGTTGAGGGAAGACACAATCAAAGAGAATAAGCAAAACTGTGAGTTCCTAGAAAACAATGAGCTGCTGCAAATAAACAGCAAAATCCAGAGGTTGAGAAGCGAAATCAACAGGGAACTTCAACTTATCAATTGAGATAAGAATTCATCTTTGTGTCTACTTTAATTAGTTACTTCTTCGTTTTCCATAAAGTCACACCCAGATTAACTTTTGACTTCTCCATGCTAATAAACTAAAGAGCTTTAATCTTGGGTTTACTTGAGGCAGCAATAAAGAGGTTGATTTAAGTTAGTAAATAATCTAAATGAATAGTTGAATGATCATTCAGCTTGAGTCGCTTCTTTGCCTGCGGCCACCTTTGTTTTAGTTGCTGCGGCTTCTGCTGCGACCTGAGCTACTTCTTTTGCGCTCGTCACGTCTTTTATCTCTTCTGTCACCCCCACTATCCCGTCCTCTGTAGCCTCCACGACTTTCGTTTCCTCCTCTATCATAGCCACCTCTGTTATCTCCATAGCTTCTTCTTTCTCCTCCTTCACGGTTGTTGTCGTAAGGTCTTCTCTCAAATCCTCCTTCTCTAGGTTTCTTGGCTGAGTAAAATAAGTATTACGTTTTGGGCAGTCTTTAATCATATGCCCCTCTTCACCACAGTTAAAGCAGCCACGAGGTCTGTCCCCGAAATCTCTTCTGGGCCCATCAAAGCCTCCTCTGCCTCTAAATCCTCCTCTGTCCTATCTATCTCCTCCGAATGAGCGTCCGCGACCTCTGTCTTGGAAGCCTCCTCTTCGGTCGTTTCCTCCATGAGCGAATTTGACCTTAACTTAGTTGCCGTTAAGTGATTTGCCATCAAGTCTGTATAACTAAGAGAGAATTAAAGAAAGTTGATTCCGGAGATTTCAACGATTTCGAAAGAATTCATACTAATTAACAGCATTTTCAGCCTCACCGACAGCGTCGAACTCAACAAACGCGAAAGTAAAGTCGTTTTTCTGTTTCAGGCTGATGCTTTGGATGGGTCCAAACTTTCCAAAGGCTTTACGCAAGTCGTCCTCACTGGTCTACATAGAGAGAGCGTTTACGTCTTCTTTTAGGTTAGAGATATAGACTTTGCTGCTCTTTTTGACTTAGTAGTCCCTGCCTTCGTACATCTGGTGTAAAATGAATTTAAGGTGCTTGATTAACCTGAGAATTTAAGCCCCATTATATGCAAATCGCTATGCATCCTTTAATTCACATTTTTTGCCTTTTATATGATTTGCCCCACCCATCTGGGCTGCCAAATTGACCTTGAAATCGTCAGATTCAGTTTTTTAGCTTAAAATCCGGAGAAAATAGTATTCAACATTCATCGATCGTAAAATATTTTCGCTAAAAGACATGAATTAGGAGAAGTAGGCCAAAGCTCAAGCATTAACTCAGCGAATTACTGATTTTGAGGCAATATCGGAGCACATGTGCAATGAGAGCAGAAGTTAGCCAGGAGCACTCTGCAAGAATAATTAACAATCGGCAGCTCAGCACAACTACGAAGTGATTAACTGAGAGAAGAATATAGCATCGCTTTCAAAAAACTCAATCAATACTAAACATTAACTATCTATCTAAGATGAGATGGCGTCTTCTGCCATTCACTGTTGGTAAGCACACTGTGAAGACTTGGCAACTACGAATCTTGAGAAAGACGGGTCCAAGTAGCACTTATGACCTTTCTTATCAATGTCCAGTTCTATAGCAAGTTTTTGATTTAACCCATTAATTGACAACTCGTGATTCTAACCCTACTACACCGCCAGCTTGCATAGTCTATAAGCACACAACCCCAACATCTGCACGTTTTCCCATCCATCATATCCAGAACCCTCATATATCAATCTCTTTAGTCAAATAGCGTATGCTATGCCTTCGTTGAAGCTCCAATGCTACTGGCTAGGTTGATTGAGACTATTGTATTTGAATAGGGCTGTCTGAATATCCTTTATCTTCACTTTTTACAACAACTCAAACTTTGGTGCTTTTAGGAATGAGAAATCTTTTTTAGCAAGGTTTGGATTTTTAATCAATTCAACATTCTAGAATGATTTGGGTAGGCAAATGAATCCTGAGTTTAGTGACACTTTTTGTTGATAGCTTTTTCATCAAAAAGCTATTTCAAATGTTATTTAATCTAAGTTTTAGAAAACAGGCATCCAAGAGATAGAGCTTAATTTTTCAGGCTATCCTTTGCAAAGTTTCTTTAGCGGCTTTCTAAGGATATACTTTTTGAGCATATTCTACCAAGATGAACCTCATGTACCTTGGAAATTTCTTAGGAGAAACTCCTTTTCATAGCAGCTACCTATCTGCAGCAGAACAGGGAACTTCTAGCAATATAGCCTGTAAATATAAAGGTGGAGAGCAAGTAGTTGAGGCTCTAGAGCATGGAATGACTGTGCTATCTCAATAATCAGAAGTTGAGCGCTTTGATAACTCTTAACTAAATCAAAAATAATATAATCAGCTTATTTATTAATCTGATTAACTAAATATTACTATTGACTAAACTATCAATATGCACAAGGAGCATTCCCAGGCCATTTTACATCATCTATCGCAGAAATCCTTTCTCCATCTAGTGCGAACCTTTCAACAGCATCTCTTACTGTTATTCCTGAGACTCCGGGCACTCTCTGAGCCTCTGATTAATAGTACTATCCCCAGACCCCATACACATGATGCGAGCAAGAGATCGTCCAAACGCTGTTTTTTGAAAAAAGCATAAAGTTGCTGATGAAATTGAGGAAGGCCTTTCGGTATACTTCAATATTCGCCAATTGCGAACTATTACAGTCAGAAAGTGTGCTTCCTGCCTTTCCAGGTTTAACGCATTTTATGTCCAAAGCCTTTGGAATCGCCTATGAATCATATTAAGAGTTAAGTAGAAGCACGTTGCCCGCCAATGATGTGAAAATGGTTTAGATAAAGATGCATTTATACTCTTATCCTTCTTTGAATCTATTGCAGACATTATTGGGAGTTTTTTCATCAACATTTACTACTTTATAGAGAGTTTTGAGTTGGCTATCAAAGTTGAAATTTCCAGTCTATGGAGAGGCGGTATTGATAAAAACTGCTGAATCTGGAACCGCAACCATGACGTTTGGGTTGGCCAGCAGCTACCTTACATAGTTATTCCATAGATAAGTGGCTATTCCACCTGCTGACGAACCTGTCAACACCACTTTTTCAGCATTTTGGAGATTATAGTTGCTTAAAAGGTACTTGAAGTGTGACCTTGTGTTATAGGCTCCCCTGAAAAACAATTAAGCGTCTTTGTACCTGATGCTACTCTCGCTAAAACCCTGATGGAATGCACCATCGCAGTATTCAATGAGCACTTTAGTCCAGCTGGCAAATTTGCTCCTCTAAGGGTCAGTAGAAAGATAGCCACCATTGATGATGATCTAATCCTTATAATTCTTGCTGCTGCCCAGGTCTGTCTTGCTCCTCTGGTAGCAATTTTAAATCACATCTGCGACGGTGGGCCCACTGCAGGAGCCACCCCCATTGAAAAAAATGATGAATTTGTTGGGTTCATTGCCTTGGTGGATGTAGAGTGCTGGAGGTGAACCATCAATGCATCTGGCTTTTGGATCAGTGTTGTGTATGATTTTCTTGAAAGGCTATTAGGCTGCAAGGAAAGCTGAGAATAGGCAAGCAAGCAGAATGTATGACTTCATAGCTAGATTGATGTATATAGTCAGGGAGATTTAATAGGATGACATTTATGCCCTTTGAACAACTGAGGATCTAGCTAAATAGTATCGAATTTTAGATTTTTTTGATAATTAGTTTAGCTATTCTTCATAAAATTTGCAATAAACAAGATTTCCAAGAGGGTTTATACTAAATCTCGATGATTTTAAGCCAGCGAATGGCTATGTTTTAGTTATTAATTTGAAATTACTAGCTCCTATTGAAAGGAAAAGAAGGAACTTCATTTTTATCTGATAAGATTAGGCTAATCAAATAATTCTTAAATTACTTTATTATTACGGTTATATCTATAAAAAGCCGAAACGCTGAGACTCATTTCGCTCAACCCCAGGCCAGTCATTTATCTTGATGGTTCATGTAATGATGAGTCATCTCGAATGATAAAATTAAATATGATCATTTGATATTAAATTCAGGGTTAAGTGACTGCTACCTATCTTTTCTAAGAAAGTTCTCTTTCTTTTGCTGATCTGGCAGATCTTGCGGATTTGGCCAAAGATCTTTTTATGTTTAGCTACTTATGCCGCTGCAGTAGAAGATCTTCGTTACTTTTTTTGACTATAAAGTTTCTAGCCCTCTGGCTATAAATCTTCGATTTCTAAAAAATGGATTTTGGGAATTTTTTGGCTAGCTATCTGGAATGAGTCAAAGAGTTTCCTGGCGAGACAGTAGCATACTAAAAATACTGTATCTTCTTGGAATTGATCTCGACCTTTCTCCTCTAGTTGTTGAACTAGCTTCTGTTGTCATTAGTCTTGAGCCCCTAAAACTTGGTGGATCGGTTTTTGTAGGATTTGATGGTGGGTTTATTAACGATTCTCAGCTAAACCTTGAAATTCTCATCTTTGATTTTATGCTAGCTATAACTTATGATCACTTTTGGTGCATCTAACGCTTACTCAGCTATTTAGTTGAGGTAGTGTTTTGGCTTTTAGGTATGTTGCTTGCTTTTGATTGTATTCTCGGTTTTCTTCAGCTAGATTTTAGACTTATTATGTAAGATAGTGCTTTTGGGTATGTAGTTGTCTATAGATAGCACAGTCTAGGCCTTTTCTGTGAGGCCTTTGGGGTGGATAGACACAAATTATGTATGTTTTTTAAAGGGCTGCTTTTTTGTTTCTTTTATCTTTCTGCCCAAGATAACGATGAAATGCTTAATCTTGAGAGAAAGAGTAATCAAAAAAGCAGTCGAAAAGATGAATAAAGTAAAAGAAATGATTAGTAAGAGTTGAGCCTAGCCAAATCCGAATTAAAATGGATTTGATATGGAGCAAAAGATAAACACGCAGCCAATAAGCGAAGCAGTATTCTAAAGCACTTTAGCTGTGATGATTATTTACAAGTTAGTGTTCAAGCTGAGTCCAGAGAAGAAGCAGTCAGTCTCCTTCCTGTTCATTTCTCTCTCCTTCTCCAAATTTTTACTGGTCTATTCATTCTACCTTTCTTCACCGATGAACAGAGACATAACCTTGGCTGTTTTTTGACTTGTCGCATTTTCCTGGTTGGTAGCAATCTTCGGCTGAGTAGTGTGGATGACTTCTACCCGCAAACTCTGGTTGCTATTCTCATGGCTTTTGAGATAGGCCTTTAAGAACTACTTTATCTTTCTGATGGAAAGGATGGATAGAGATAGGATGACGAGCAGTGCGAGAAAAAGGATGATTGAGGCCAAACTACAAAAAAGACTTATGCTTATTTTAGAAGAAAGGTATTATATAAGGATTAGGCTTATTTTTATCGAAAACTATAGTACAGTTATTGCTATTAGGGCCACTTTCCAGCATTTGATGTTCTTTAATTGCTCGCATTGACTCAGGTCGCTTTATTCTTCGAAATAGTGTTGAAAACCATTGTTTTATAAATGGTATGAACTTCTGTGGCCTCTGGGCCTTTTTACAATAATTTCCGACGATTATTGAGGCTTTTAGGTACAATTCAGTACCTAGGTACCTCTTTGGTTGATCTGGGATAATTTGAGCTATGACCTCTCCATTCGAAGTAATATAGAATAATCTTCGTATATTATATATAAAAACTTTTGTCAGAGTTTTGGATTTAATGCAAATGTTTGTCTTAAAGTCTCGTTTCCTCTCTTTTTCAAATTTTTTTGCAGAAATGGAAGAAATTTTTGGCAAAAATGCTCGAAAATACCTGCGAAATAAAATTGGAGTCATGTTCGATTTGATTTTAAGTAAACGAAAAAATAAATGAATATGGGTTTGAGCACTATCTCGGCGACATAATAAGCTGCCATTTGTGCAAATACTAACTTTTCAGGTGCAAAAAAAATTCTTATATCTTGTCAAAGATTTTTAAGGAATAAATATTAAATTCATAAGAAATATTGGCGATGTTTCGTTGTTAGTAAAGCACCTATAAAATACAAAGACAGTCCAACAATTTAGACTGAGGTAATATTAAATTATCTCTATCCAAACTTGTTTTGCCTAATTTTTTTTATCAAAAAAGTTTGGGCCTTCCATGAACCTGAAATAAGTTAGCATAAAGTATGACTTGAGCTCATAAAAATAGACCTCGTATAACAATTGCTTTAGGTAATCAAAGAGAGCCTAAAAGATTTGTTTAAAGTTTATGCCTACTTCAAAGGCAATTGAGCTGATAAGTTGAGGGATTAGCAAGAACTCCATAAATGGATCAGAGAAATGAAATATAGCCGACCATTAAAATATTGTGTTTCGATGGAAGTCGCATATCTCCACTAAAAACGAAATCTAACCTTCTAGAAAAATTGAACATTTTCTTCTATTATTATTATTGAAGCTTAAATCAAAGATTCGCCATCTTTTTCGCCTTAGATCTATTTATTGAACATAAGTGTTCAAATCTGGGGAACTGCAGCACCTTTTGATGAAGAGTGCAACCATTATCAATCTTCATTCAATGCTAGCATATGATTGCTGTATGAAATAGCTATTAAGAAGGGCGATACTGTTGGGAGGTGAGAATTCGCATCTATTGCCATGCATGAAAATCTTCGGGAGAAGCTTAGTTTTTCTCGGCGTTGCTGTTAATCACGAATAGAATTCCTTTTGGAAGCTTGATTTCTTTTATGAGTCTTACTTATTCAAGCTTTTATCTTTTTATCATGACCGTACGTACAGCCGATTTTATTGGAGCTGCGGAAACATTCTATCTTGCGCATCTCGTCATCTTGTCGGAGGTAAATGATGTATGTCTTCATAAATAAAGTTTCAAACTTTTTTTTCCGCATCCCAAAGCCGCTGCTCTCTGAGATATACCTCTTTCTCTAAGTAAAATTTGGGAGACAAAATTATTTTTTTTATGACTTTTCATTCAAATTGATAATAATTTCTAGCAAGCCAAAATTTAATTTGTAGCCTTAATAATGAATGGCCTTTTTATCTTCAAAAGTTTAGCTAAGCTTATTAAACCTTGGTTCCAAACTAAGCGTAAATAGCTCAGATATCTTCCAAAACAATGCTTTGGGCCATTTGCTAAAAAGAAGTCTAAACAAAAATGTTGATTGTGAGCTGATAAAGTCAATGATAGAATCATTTGAGGGTATAAAACATCACTACTTGAGGATCAGTTGGTAAAACTCATACCCATCAACCCCTATCTCTCTTTCTGTCTTGGTGCCTCCAAGAAGCACATTGACTCCATCTCCGTTATGACGATAGTAGCTGTTGCTGACCCCGAAGTTGGAGAACACCTTCTTCTCCTGCGACTTTATTCTGATTTCGGAGTTACCAAAGATCACGAAGAAATCATCGTAAGATATGGATCTTCTGTTCCTCTCAACTAAGTAATAGCACCTCTTGTTGGTCAGCGACATTATCAGACCTTCCTTCTACGAGGGAGTACGTGGCTTGAAGAAGCCTTAGCAGTAGCCCGCGAGGAAGTAGCCGTTGACGAGCTTGATAACCACCACCAGCTGCGGTTTCTAGTCGATATACTTATGGATGTTCTATTTGCTCAAAGGGTCGTACCTGTAGATGAGCCGAGTATCAAGAATCTTTATCTTCTGATGGCTCTAAATGCATTACTTGATGAACAGTTTGTGGTCGTCCTCATCTCGCAAAACATCCCCATGGAACAGATGTTTGAAACCCACAGTCGAGGGTTGCGAACCTTTGAGTTCTCTGCTCATTTTCTAGTGATTCTCTAGGAGTTGGGCATAGTTATTTTTCAGTCGATAGAGTTAACTTTCTAGTTGTGATTTCTCAGAACGCAGGTTTGCAATCTAACGGTTCGTATCTTATAATGCTCTTTGGTTTGATAATGAATCTCGATTGACCTTCTATAGTTGTGCCAACCTTGATTGTAGTTGATGGAGCTAGCTTTACAATTTTTGGCTTCTTTCTTTGTAAAAAGATAAATCTCGGATTATGGCTTCGAATTGGTCGTCCTTTGCTTTGGATGGCGAAAACTGAAGCTGATTATAGCCATATTTCTAATTTGGAATGTTTTTGCCAAGTTTCTCAACTGTTCTTTTCAGCTCAAAGTTTTAAGCTGACAGCCTATTGATCTCCTCACTATCTTTAGAGCTTTTCAGATAAGTAATCTTATTCAGTTCCAGAGAGAGTTCAGTACATTTTTGGTTTAGATCGTTAAACCGTTTTTATAACTCACTATTCGAAAATTGCAAACCTTCGTTAGATAGAGCGAGTCTTTTATTCTATTCTCTCAATCTATTCACCTCCTAAATGGCTGCAGCAGCTTTTCTGCTTTAAAGCTCTTTACTTTGTGAGTTTGCAAGTTTCTGATTGAGTTGGTTGAGCTAAATTTATAACTTGTCCTTTTCTTGCTGTGTAGAAGCTAAATCGTTTACTACTCTACAAAATTTATTCTCCAACTCCTGATACTTTTGCTTCAGCTGCTTTGAATCATTCGAAAACACAGATTATTTGGCTTACTCCTTTTTAAGGCTCTATACCGAAGCTCTGTACTTCTACTCCAATTATTTTAATTTTGACTGTAAATTGGCATTCTATTCCTTTAGAGTTCTGGTTTATTAGCTATATATCTTGGAATTGGAGATATAAGATTTGTGCTTTTCTTTCAAAAGCTAAGAGTATTTTTCGTTTAGACTGTCATTTTATGTCTAAAGCTACCTTTTTCTTTCTTCCAAGCTCTCATTTTCCTTCCTCAACTCTTCATAATTATTCTCAATGCTTCTAATATTCTGCTACATTTCTTTTTCGTAGTACTCCTTTTGCTCAATTTTTTTGTGCAACTTCTTGTTCTCCTAAAGTAACTTCTTATTCTCCTAAGGCAGAAGCTTGTACTGGTCAGTGATGGAACTGGTTTTCTTCAGGTTGTTAATCATAGAGTCCCTGGAGGCAACTTAGGACCGCAGTGAGTTCAGCTAGGTTTCTTTAGTTGCTTTCAAAGTTTAGAGCTCAGACGAAAGTTGTTGTAAATTATTGGCTTGTTACTTGTAGTTTTGTGAAATTTTCATATATTATTTGAGAAGGTCATCGAATTTTTTCCGCATTTATTCCGAATTACTGCTGATATTGCGACTATTACTTTATAGATCTTTTATGGCTTGCTATTTTTTGGTGAGTTCTGCCTTGATTTTATCCATTTCGCTACTCTTTTCAGCCCTTAGTATTTTGTTTTATTCAGTCAGATTCCTAATCTACGACTATTTAAGTGTTACTTTCTCCCTTTCCTGTTTTATCTCGGCTTCCAATCTTGCATTTAATTGCGTGACTTTGAGTTATTAAAGTCTATTTGAACTTTGTATTTGCCTTTCTGATTAGTAGCTAGTTATTGTAGTTTATAATGTACGAATGCGGCCTGAAAAATCCTGTAAGCCTACTTCTTTTTGCTGTAGTAGTTGCCTCAATTCAAATATTTCCAAATTAACCCTTTTAATAGCTTATTCTTTTTCTGAGAGCTGCAATTGCAAAGCATCCAAATCCCTATCCTTCTTTATTAGCGTTTGCTCGATACTTCGAATGTACTGGCCATTTCTCAGCTATTTATCAGACTATGCCTGAAGATTGCGTCTCAATGACTAGTTCTATAATATTACCTGGTTATTTCTTTATTTTAACTGGCTTTGACTTTCTGTTTAGGCTGCTAATCTTTTTTATTTTAAGGCATTGAGCTAGCTTTTAAGAGTGTTGTTTTGGGACTAGAGTGTGTGGTAGATTGAAACATCTTGGGTAATCTTTCTGTTTAATTATTCAGTCAAACGAAGTAGCTGATTGTTGTTAGTTAGCAACTAGAGAACTAAGCTTTTCTCGTTCAAAGATGGAGCATTGTTTGATGAGATCACATTCAATTAAGTCCTTGAACCAGAAAGTCTTTACTATAGATGGTTATTCTTGCTAACCCTCGTATTTCTTTAATACTCCAATTCATTTTTCAAGGCTTCAAGTTTTTTGGTCAATGTCTCGCTCTTTTGTTATGAATAACTGGCTTTCTATACACTATCTTTTACTTGATTTTTTAAAGCATTATTCTCGATAATTAAAGTATTGTATGAGTTTTCTTTAAGCTGAAGAATGTCTTTCAATCTTTTGATTTCATTTTTCTACTAAGCTGACTTTTCCAGCTAATTTTTGATCCTTTGCAACTATAAGCTTAAAGCTTTGTTATTTTCTTTCTCAGCATTCAGCTAGTTTTACTTAAAGAGTTGAAAGCTTTTCTGAGTGTCCTTCAAAAAAGCATTTTAGCTCTTTAGCTGATTGAGTTAGCTCACCAGATTGACGTTCTTGTTGTTGAGCAGTTAGACCTAATTGCTGTAAAGTGGCTTTTGAATGTCCTTCTACTTCAGAGTTTGAATTTCTCTTTGATAATTATCTTTCTCTTGCTCCAATTTGCTACACCTGCTTTTCATAGTTTATATCTGATCATTAAATCCACGCACCTGAGTCTCCAATTAGATTATTTTCGTTTTGTAAGATGAAAATGTACTGTTGCATTTAAGAAACTAATTTTACTTCTAAAGTCTTTTAATGTCCAGTGATGCTTTTTCGTACTTACCTTTCCAGTCTTCCTAAATTTTCAGCTTTTCAGCATTTTTTTTACTGGGTTAACCAGTTTAACCCTATAGATTTGATTTTAGGGTTGCCTCACGCTAGGCTTGCTTCTTTTAGTTCTCTGAAGGATTTAGGAAACCTGTGCTGCTAACGAAAGCCTTTGTAGCTACCTACTCAGATTTGTTCTGACTGTTTCTTAGGCTTTCTCCTGTATCAAGAGACAGAGGACTCTCATCCAGATTTCTGCCAAACTGTCGGGCTATATCATACGCTCCGCCTTAACCTAGCAAATGTTGCTTTTGTGAAGTAGTCCCACTTCTCTCCTTGAGCAGCTGATTGGCCAGCGAAGATTAGTATTTGTATACCTACTCTCTGCTTGGTATCTTAGACTAGCTAGTGAATTCAGTGATCGGTTTTTAAGTTTTGAAGGCTTCATTGTAACTCAGTTGCGGCGCTAAACCATTCTTCTAGAAGGTTTTTGCTTATCTTTGGTTATAGGTCCCACCTAAGTAATTGGTTTATGTGGCAGGCAGATTTGTTTGGAAGTTGTTAGTCTCTTGTCGGTTGTAGATTTGGTTGATTTCTTTTGTTGAGGTGTTAGAGTCTGTTTTTGATTGCTATTTTAGTAATTTCTAGCTAGAGAGCAAGAGAGAATTATGAATTTCTGGAGAGTAGCTACGAGTGCTATTACCGTATGGAGAGTAACTAAGAGAATTTTCTTGCTTTCGCAGATTGAGATCTTTGGGGTATTGGAAGGATTATCGAGGGTTGGATGGAGCCTAAAGTTTGTTGCTCGTCTACTGGTTTTTATTGAAAAGGTATTGAGAGGACGACGAATTAGGGTACCTGGTTTAGAGATGGGTTGTTGGCTTGTTCGTGATAGAAATGCCTGGATTAGAAATATTTTGATAAAAGACCTCCTAGGTGACAAAGGTGCCTGAAGTGCGATCATAGAATTTCCTTGTGGCCATCTGTACTTTTTAGATAATAAAATAATATGACAACCTCTTACAAGTGCTATTTACAATCAGGTCGATTAGATCATACCATCTCATACCACTGCAGCATATCTTAATATCCACAGCGGATAGATCACTCGTCGATGTCTCAAAATTTAGTTTGATACGGTCTTTTTTTTGTTTTGTCTTTCTTGTTATGAGCTTTTATTTTTGAAGGCGTTTGTTTAGCTTATGTTGATTTTATTCTGAGCAAAGGTGGGTGCTCAATTGACTTTAATCAAAGCAAATCTCAGTCTTCTTAAGGCAAAGCAGAGCTCTTTCAAAACGACTATTTTGTTAAAGCTACTCAATCTTAAAGGTAAAAGCTATTGCAATAAAATAATATGCAAATATGGGCCAGAGCGTTTCAGGAATCACTGCTAAAATGATAGCATTTATTTGCCAGGCCAATCTCCAGGCTTAGGATGATCCAATCTGTTGATCTTATCAAACAAATCGTTGTTTACTCCAATTCTGCTTTGATAGATCAGGCATTTATTGATAAAATACAAAAGTTATTATTCCAGCACATAATATAATCAGCCAAAAAGACTTTATATCTTTATCTCAGGCTAGTTTCGATACAAATGACCCATTTTCGATGCAAAACAGGGCAGTTGTGAAAAAAGGCGCCACTCTAACAAACATGAAAACCCAACTAAATCAAGGAATTAGATATCAGATGTATTCAAATTACATTGTAAACACATAATTATCATATTAACCAGGGTCTTGAGGAAACTTTCACCCAAGACTTGCTCTGATTTATGCTTTCTTTTCGAAAAAAATTCAGATCCCTTGATTGTCGATAGTTGTGCTAATTGAATATCTGCTTACATTGTTTTTTTCTAGTCAGCAGTACTTTTCGGCCATAATTACTGCCGATTTTAGGCGTTTTGATGACTTCTATGTTATAAGTTTTTTCCATATGTTTTGGTTTCCCCCTCCTTTTTGTATGTTTTGTTCTTCTAATCTCTTGCTTTTTTGGAAGAGCGCATTAAACTCTTAAAGAATCCTATGCCATATTACATTTCAAGCATTTTAGACTTTTGTTTATGGACTGGATGGTCGCAGTGCTAAGTAAAAACACACTTACTCGTATATAGTCAGTAAATTTTTGCTTACAAGCATGACAGTACTTATGGAGCGGTTTAGGCATGTACTTAATCATTACTAATGTACCATTGTTGCCTTGGACCTCCGACTGCAGAGATGATCTTCATCCTCATTCTGAGCAGAAGAGAGGTCTCACTTATTCCAAAAGTACCTAGCTCGGTGCAGAAGCCAAACATCAAACTAGTCTGGCTATCCCCTTGAGAATTCGGATGAAATTTAGGCACAATCGAGTAGGTCTTGTTGTTCTGCCTATCTCGCATCCAACTTACGGGCAAAGCACCGGCTGGAAAGAGTGAGTTATATTCATCTTCGTGCTATCCCCCAGTGCCTGCAAAATGAATGTATAGTCTGCAGTAGTCTGAGCTTCCTGAATGAATTCTTGCATATAATAGGTCTTCAAATTATTACTACTACTATAATCTTATCTTGTTACATTAATGTTGTTGGCGTTGTTGGCGTTGAGTATTTGCAAAAAATGACCATCTGCTGTTCATTTATGTGATTTTGGGCATGAACCGCTCAAAAAATTTTTCGCTAAATTTTAGTCACTTCAAATTCCTCCTCTTATAATTATAAGATTTACTGCTTTTTACATAAAACTTGTAGTGAGTACAAGTTTATTTTATATGAAGCCAAATACTTTGCTAACATCTTTAATTCCTAAAGTTGTCTCCTATTCCAAGTTTGGAGTCTCTTAATGCTGAATTTATTGAACTTTTCATGACTAGTCTTATAGTTTCAGTATCATAAAGGCCAGTTACATAGGTTTGGACACTTGAAAAGTAGAGTTCCACTGACAAATGTTGTATTGGCCATCTTTCAAGGTGTTTCAGCATAGAATGGCCCTATTACAATGCCAAACTACATTCCAACAACATTATATATATTAATTAATATAATATTGTTCAATTATGACCACCAAAGCTCCACAGGTCAGCAAAGCTGCTAAAACTGCCAAGGCTGCCAAAAAAGGAGTCTTGCGTAGAAAATACAAAGTCAGAAGCTCACTCCGCTTCTATAAACCCAGAACCCTAAGGGTTGCTTCCAAGCCCAAATACGAACGTACCACAGCCGCACTCAAATTACCAGCAAAGTTCGATAAGTACTCAGTCCTTGTTCAACCTTTGAACACTGAAAAGGCCAACAAATCAATGACCGAGAGAAACACTTTAACCTTCTTAGTTCACAATCTCTCCAATAAAGTACAAATCAAAAAAGCCTTCAAGGACATCTTCAACGTCTTACCTCGTTCAGTGAACACTTTGGTGCGTCCTGATGGTAAGAAGAAAGCTTTCATCAGGCTCAGACCTGAGGACGAAGCTGTCTCAATCGCCTCCAAAATCGGCATCATTTGATCCAGGCATATTTAAACATAACTATTCATTCCATATCAAAGCCACTCGATTTTAATTGGTATTGGTAATTTTGAAAGTAAGCTATTAGCAGCAACAAATAGCTTATTTCCAGACTTTGAATTTTTGAACCTAAGAACAACAAATCTTAGAACAAGCAGAACTAAACTACCTTCATTTATTGCTTTGAACATGTTGTTTTTTCACCAAACATCAATATGTGACCAATTATAAATAAAGCGAATGGAAATGAAGGAAATAAAAAAATGAAGGAAACATAGTTTTTATTTTTGGAAGCACCACTAATTCTTTTCATGACTATAAATGCCAACCAGTCCCATATTCTGCATAATCACATTTTGAATTTATAATATTTCGAAAATGGCCGACCAACTCAATGAAGAGCAAATCGCATAGTTCAAGGAAGCCTTCGCTCTCTTCGACAAGAACGGAGACGGCTCCATAACCACCAAAGTACGCCCTTTTTTACCCAGGAACTCGGAACAGTCATGAGATCACTTGGACAAAACCCCACTTAAGCTGAACTACAAGACATGATTAACGAGGTAGACGCTGACGGAAACGGCACCATCGATTTCCCTGAATTCCTGTCCCTGATGGCGAGGTATTCCCTTTGACAATATAGAAAAATGAAGGATACTGATACTGAAGAAGAACTAATCTAAGCCTTCAAGGTCTTCGACCGAGACGGAAACGGCCTGATTTCGGCCGCAGAACTGAGACACGTGATGACCAACCTCGGCGAGAAGCTCACCGACGAATAGGTCGATGAAATGATCAGAGAGGCAGACATCGACGGAGACGGACACATAAACTACGAGTAGTTCGTCCGAATGATGATGGCCAGATGATAATGATACTCAATTGTTAGACATTCTCTATGTGCCATTCAAACTAATTAGTCAAAGAATATTGCGTAGATCACTGAAGTCCTATTCCACCGATTTTCAACCTCACCAGATCTTCCTAAATGGGCTCGTATAAGAACCTGGCTTGGAGGCGGAGGGGGACCTAGGTGCGGGTTAGATCGAATTCGTTGAGCAGATAGATTATGATTAGTTTGGTCTACATTAGGGCAAGATATTTGCCGATGCAGCTTCTAGGGCCGGCTGAAAAGGGGATGAAGCTGTAGGCCTCGCTATTCTGTGCTCCCTTCACTGCCCACCGGTCAGGGTTGAAGGTTTATGGGTTCTAGTAGTATTTGGGGTTGTGCATCAGTCCAATAATGTTAGTTCCAACAAGCATGCCTTCAGGGATCTAGTATGGTCCGATTTTGATGTCTTACCTAGCTACTCTGGCGAGAATACCGGTTGCAGGGGGCCACATCCTCAGGCATTAGTCCAAAAAGTTTTGAGTAAATTACAGTTTCTGAATAGTGAAATAACTACGGTGAGATTTTAGTAGGTGATTCCGTTGAGGCCCTTGATGTTGGTCTTTAACTATTAGATGACTCTCTGCTTGTGCTGGGGGTACTAGGCTAGTGCATACAACGCGAAGGCGACCAGATGACCAGTAGTGTCAATGCCCGCAAAATAGAAAGAAATAAGTTGCTGCATGATGTCTTCATTAGTGATTCTGATGTATTTGTGGGATTCGCCTTTGGCTTAGGCTTACGCTATCAACTAGTCTATCCTCTTTTTCTATGTTAAGTAGTGATAAATAAAATCTTTCTAGGGGTCGTCTTCGAGCGTCATTCTTCTGTCCAGAATTTAGGCGATTTTGACTCGAATCTCACACAGCATATCAAACAACTCAGTATCTTTGCGGCCGAAATTCATATCTTTGGCCTTTTCTCCGAAAAACAAGTTAAACAGAACATTTGTTCCAGTTCTCGAGCGGTCAAAAACACCCACTGTAAAATCAGCCAAAGCTATGGACAAAGGAATATTTCCAACTTTTTTCCTAGCCCCCTCCTCTGAGAAGAAAATCTTGACCAAGATCTAGCCGATTAGTATTTAGGTATCATGCACCACTTTGAAGTCTATTGATCTGCTATCAGATTTTTAGATTTGCTACCTTACAACGGTAAATCTATTTTTGATACTGCTCTGCATCGTTGGGATCATGGCCTTCAACTGCTAATGGTTAAAGGAATGCTTAATTGTACTTCTTATTGCCGACCATTGCTAGTCCTCAGTCAAGAAGATAGAACGGTCGTAGGAAAGTTTGGAATGTTTGTAAAGATTGAACTTTTTGAACTTCTTAGGGGTTAGCAAAATCTCCTTGACCAATTGGGCCTCACAGATGATAATGAAGGGTTTGCTTCCCAAATTTGTGAGGTAGGCCTTTTGATTAGGATTCTATTTGATCATATCCTTCATAAACCGCTGAGAATCTCCATACTTCGCGATGTTTTATTTCTGGACTCCCAGCATGCCAGAAAAGGGGGCAATGTACACTTTGAGGGTAGGGTCCATCTTTTTAAACTTCCAAGCGGCCCAATAGATCTTGATAACTAGGTGATAGATCAGGAAGGAGATGAGTAAGAAAGGGGGTAAAAGTAGGTATTAGAGCATGTTGAGATAAGATTATAATCTGCTCATCATTATTACGTTATTTATTAATTTTGTTTTACGCAAGATATTGCCATCGCCGCCAAAATAAAACCCCAACCGCAATAAACCTCAAACAGTTGGGAATAACTCCTAGAAAAACAGGAGATGAGACTGCTTAATTTATTTTTGGGCTCAGAAACCCGATCACTCGATGGGCAATTAGAGATTTCAATATTTTCTGATGAGGAGCCCATTTCAACTTGTTGAAGAACTTAGAGGTCAAAGAAAGTCTGTATAATATCTAGATCTCTCAGAAGCAACAATCTTCCATAATATCATAAGCCTTTTCGATGTGTTCGGGGGAAGGAGTAATGTTAATTATTAAAAGTGAATCGCCCTCTAATCCCGTCCTTCATTATTTGTTTTTTATTAATGCATCTAAGTAAAAATTTGGCTGAGTGTAAAACAGTTGATAGCTTAGCAACCCAAGCCAGAGAATTCGCCAACCTCGAACGATATCAAAACAGACAACCCTCCATCTACAACATCTACTTTGGCATCAACCTCATTTCTGCAGTCGACCGCCTCCCACCTCTCTCCAAACCGACCAATGAGGTCACATAGGCCAATCTCCAGTAAAACAAAACTGAAGCCAAAGGGCTAGGCTAATACTTCTAGAATAACATAGAGAACAAGGTTGCAGCATACCACCACGAAATCGACAGACTCAATCAGGACGTAGAGATAAATCAGTACTCCATAAGCAATGTGTTGCTGGGCAGAGGAGCGCACAGCACAGTCAAACTATCCAAAAGCGATGAAGGGTTCTACGTAGCTGGTCATATAGGTAGGCAATAAAGATCCTATGGTTCTAAAAGATAAGGAAGAAGTATTTCATCAAGCAGAAGCAACTGATCGAAATGATCAACGCAGAAATCAACCTTCTGATGAAACTGAAGCACCCCTACATCATCCAGCTCAAGGAAGCCATCTATTCATCGTAGAAAGAGCGGATGTTCATCGTGCTGGAGTATTGCTCGAAAGGGTCACTCATCACCGTCCTTAACAGTAAGCTGACCGTTGATGACTAAACCTGGAGGAACGAGGTGCGAGGATATTTCAGACAGATAGTCGAAGCGATATCTTTCAGTATTTTTGATCTTATCAGTCCATTAAAACAACATCGTGCATCGAGACATCAAACCTGAAAACATGCTGCTCAACGAGCATGGAAAAATCAAGATCATCGACTTCAACATCTCGCATGTATTATCCAAAACATTTAGGACCTCAAGGGCAATTAGAAATTGAGGATTACTAACAAATTTATAGGCACCAAGGGCTACGCTGCCCCTGAGCTGATCATAGGAACTTAAAAGGAAAAGATGGTCTTCGGCAAAGCTTTAGATATATGGTCTTTGGGCATAAGTCTGCTCTAATTGCTGGAAAGGAAGCATCCTTTTAGTGTAAAAACTATTGAAGAACTGCACAAATATCTAAGTAAATAGTACTTTTGTTGCGATTAAGGGTGCAAATCAACGAATAGTATCCGAGCTAATTGAAAAAGCTGCTGAGGGGCATGTTGAAACTTAACAACTAATAAAGGATCAAAATAGATGAGATTGCTCGTAATCCTTGGGTGAAAGGAAAGTGATATAGATAGTGCTAAATTTAGGCAAATGACTTGCAAAATCATTATTTTTATGAATAATCCAAAAGAAACCATATCACTAAGAAAGCTATTTGTTGACTGTTGGTTACTATTCCAATACAGTTAAGCCACTGTTAAGTTTTTTAGAGATCTGCTTGATATTCAAGACATTAAAGATGTTCTAAAAACTCGAAATCATGGTTTGGTACTGCTTTATCAGCTCACTCGCCTTCTAGAATCTACGCTGGAACAGCCGTAGCTTTTGGATTTGATGACCCCTTTAGCTCTCAATATCTCTGAGCTCAGTGACTAGCTTTTGTATCTCTATACTCTCGTCCTTGATCTTTTGTTTGGCATGTTTGGTCAATTTCTAAACCTGGTCAGCTTTTTCGCCGCCTGGAAGTTTCAATCTATGTCTCATAATCTTCTTGATGCGATAGCCATAAGCTGGATGACTAGTTTAGTAGATATTTGTAAACGAGAATCTTCTGTTTTCTTTGAGGAAGTCTTAGTGCTCCCTTTTTAGGTGATTGTAGATTGAGCAGTAGGTAAAGTATTGGCGAGAGCAGAAACATTCGTAGCGCATTGAGACGAAATCAGAACTAAGCACACTTATTTTGTGTTTTCTTGGGTTCTGTAGCACTGATTAGTTATTCAAAAGTAAGTTTTCTAGCTTTACGCCCAATTGAGGCTTTTCCCTTTAGTCTCCTAAGTTCTAAGTATTACTTTAAAGCTGTAGATTTTCAGGTTCTATTTAGTCCTAGATTTAAAGTTGTATGTTGTTGAGTTCTGTTGGTTCAATTGGTTCCATTCCTTCCATTGGCTCTATAGGTAATTAGCCTTCTAAGGGAGAAGGGGTCTTTGCTTGATTTGATGGATCTTCTTTAGAAGCAAGCTGGATACTATCTGACTCTTCATATATATCCAAATTTTTCATAGGAGGGCTCTAGTTTTTTTACGTTTCTTCAATTTTAACTTTATTAAGTGTTTAGACTTTTCTGCGGGGTTTTCTACTCTTCTTTTGAGCTGTGCTGATATAGTTTTTTAGATTTATCTTTTAGGCCAAATTAATTTTTGTGGAAACCTTTTTGGTGGCATTTTGACTATTAGGCTCATTTGTTTTACAATTAAGGTTGATCACTTAATTGGGATCGAAGAGCTAGGAAACTGCCAAATTTTGATTCTTACTCATATATCAAGCCTAGTTACATCTCAGAGCAACTTGTTTAAACCTACAACTTAACAAATCGCTCAACCATTTGAATATCCTTCATACTATGTGTTTTCGTAGGATAGGCTATTGATGTGTATTGCACTTTCTCCCATAACTAGCCTCTTTTGAAAAGCGAAATTTGTTGGTTTTTGTCTTTGGACAGGAAATCATAGGTTCAGATGCCTTGATATCCTTTTAGTTGTACCTCAGATTTGTGATTGCTAGAATATCTAAGTGTTATTGATTATAACATATAAAAGACTATCAGTGGATTCTAAAACTACGACGTGACGTCCAAACTTGAGAACCTTGCGAGATCTATTAGATGGGGTGCATTACGTTGTTCCGATTTTGGATCACTTTTCGAATAAAACTTTTTTCTCTTGCCTAATGGCTCTCTAAGACCAACCCTCTAACTTTCATCGAGTTTTGGAGTTCCGGAAGCTCCCATTCTACTAGTTTTTTTGTATTGAGGGTCTGCTTTCCTGATCCACTTTTCTTTCTTTGCTACTTTACCCTGAGGGGAGCTGTGTTTGGGCAGCGGAGAGGAGCCAAGCATTCTTTTTTCTCCAACTTAGGTCTTTCCAAGCTCATCAAATGCAGAGAAAGGCGGCGTTGGATTTTGGGTTTATCAGTTGCTTTACTGGAGGAAACAAACCTCTGCCGAAAAGAAGCTTTCCCATTTTTTTTAAAAGGGGTGACAGCTGTCAAATCCTAACATGTAGTTTTAAGTGTACTCTCTTTCTAGGCGCAAGACTGTTCAGCTGCTGGCTGAGGAATGTTAGGCTCTTAGTTTTAACAGAGGATGTACTGAATAGAAACTCTTGAGAGCGTGTATTCGAGAGAGTCGCAGCTGGGCGGAGGATAAGGCAGTTGAGTGGCAGATGGTATGAAATTTTCCGTCAGCTTAAATGAAATTTATTCGATGGAAGGCGCGTTGTAGAAGTCCATTTTAGAAATTAAATATAATTGCCTAAAGGCACAATTTGTTCTTACTAATAGATTTAACTAGAAAATAGATGAGGACTAATCATGGGGTAAATGTGCTCATCGAACGCACAGGCTAGTTGCCCGTCTACAGGCCCAATCCTCCTTTAACTTTGTCGTGCAGAAATTGAGTGTTCTTTGTGATATCTGCATACCCCTTTATCCCTGACTCACAGATCGTTTTTATCACTTGCACGCAATTATAGCACCCGTCTATGCAGCTGACACAATTCAGCACACACGCGAACAAACAGTATTTGATTCCTTTTAGGCAGTTGTCCATCGCCTTGCCGCTGTCCCCCATTTTGCAATCGATACAGATCGGAGAGCAGCAAGTCCACCAACAGGCGTCGCAATAGAGGTAGGCCAATCCGCAAGCCTAGCATGAGTGCCAGGTGTCAATGCAGACGGCCGCATTGAAGGCGGTTGAGGTGAGGCAGCAGCACTGCAGGAATTTTTTGCACATCTCGGCCATTTTGTACAACTTAATCAACAAATATAACTCTCTGGCCCTAAGCACTGGAATAAATGATTTAAAAAATTATTAACAAATCCCATCGTATTATAATTCAACAGAACTTACACTTCGATACCTGCACTATCAGAAATGACCAAAGTAATCTTTGCTGTAAACCATGCAAGTGCTTCTATCAGCCATTTCTTGAAGTTTCTCCTGGATTTGCAACATGGATTGCGCTCAAACCTACAGAGACAATAAATTGGGATTCTGTGTTAGGTGAAGCAAAGAAACATGTAATAAGCTAATGCTGCGATCCATGCTTACAAGTGCATAATGGTGGCTTTATATGATGAACAACAGTATGAAATGATTCACTGCTGCTTTTGTATGGGCAAAAACAACTTAAACTCTGGCGGAAGTTCCTCCTCTGAGTACAGCCTGTCCGAAAAATAGATCCTTCTTATTCTGCAGTTGGCGTGAATGGTCACTCGCAAAGTTTCAATGTAGTTGCTTCCGTATGCTCTTCGCGTGAAGTCGGACAAGTTGAACTGGATTTGGTTCCAGCCCTAGTCCAACCTCATGGGCATCGTACAGATAAAGGGCTTGACCCGGGTAGTGGACTGGTAGTTGGAAGCTCTGAATCTCCTTCTCACGTTTTTGTCGTCCAGGACTTGCACTTCGAAGGTGAAGTATTTTTTTAACTGACTAGATGGGGTGGTACGTTTTTGATGATCATGACTAGGAAAGGTAGCTTGATGCCTAGAGTTTCGGTTTAGTTCTGCGGGGAGGTGATGAAGGCCGTGGTGACGTTGGTTCCCATGATCTACAGTACCGAAGATTGGATGTCCTGGTCAGTGAGCCTCTTGATATGTCCGTTGTGAACTGGATAAGGTAAGGAGTACTCTGTTTGTCCCAGATCTGGAGAGGTTTGCTGCCTATGGAGTACAGGATCGAAAGGAATCCTGATTGGTATGTATTCTTAAACATTTGTGAAACTTAATATTATGAGTAGAATCGAGTTTTTCTATTGTGATGCAGGTTTTAATTGGTTGTAATTACCCAATATTCATTTCAAACAATCACAGGAGGCTCAAAAGGCTAGGCCTCAATGATCTCCTCGAAGATTGAATATATCATATTTTTGTTTATTCAATTTCTTTTAGATCCAATTCCAGGAATCTTTAAAAAGAAATTCATAGAAGTGTTGAAGTCGATTCAGAAAAGCATGGAAAATCAAAACTGGATCTAATCAGCCCAGCCGTTGTCTTAAGCTCTCTCTTGATAATCGTATCCTTTAAATTAGTTTGATGCTGCAGCCTCAGCCTAGACTTCAAATACTCTACTCTTAACACTCCGGCTTCATTCAAGTACCACTTTTACTTCATGTTCCCTCCCACTGAGCTAGAAACTTGGCATGAAGTAGCCTTTTATAGTTGAATAATGCACAAGAAAAAATAAAAGAAAGTCAACTCAAAAATTAATTATGATCTCCAGCTCTTATGGGCTTCGGCTTGTAGAAAGTAAGCAACTCAATTTCTTCAACTTTTGCTTTTTGCCTCGACTTCTCCTCAGAGTATATCTTTCGACGAGAAAAGTTGAGATCCTGAGCATGGTGACTCAAAAGGTTCATCTCAGCCTAAACCAAACGAGGAGCTCTCTGCGGTTTCAAATCCCTGCCCTCGAAATCAGCAAACTCATTATGCTGTTCAAGTCTCCTGTCCTTGTTTGCAATCTTCCCGCAAGAAGATAGTCTCTGCTCGCCATTATCTTCCTTTAGTATATCTGTATAATTGGGAACCTACCAATCAAGCTATTAACAACAAAAAGAGGATTACATTTTTTGAAGAGTCGTGGCCCCTTGGTGAACTTCGGCAGCTCATAGCCGTTATTCACACTCCCACTCGCACTCCCATTCACACTCCCGTGTTCCAAACTGACTTCCTTCAACTTCTTTATTGTGTTTTTCTGTACGTTGATCCTCTGATGGATTGTCATTAGCTGGGTTGGGTATTTCTGAGCTGCAAAGCGAGGATGAGGAACTGATGGGACGCTTATCTAATTGAGAGCTTCAGAAGGGTGACGATGAAGGTGAGGATCTTGGAGAGTCAAGTTGTTATATTTGCGTTTCAAATCGGTACTGAATTCATCGGGGTCAGTCATATACCTTTTTATTTTATGAATCGGCCGGGAATGCATCTCTCCTACTTGATTAATAATATTTCTAGAGTTTAAAAATGTTATAGGCTTTTATTAAAGCTCTGGCTATCGACTGGGCTACATTACAACACTCGGTAAAGCAATCGATTGACGGTCGGTAATCGAGTTAACTGTAAAAATTTGTAAAATTATGCAAAGATAGGTGAGGAAAACTTTTTATAATGTTGCTTTAATTGAATGAGATATAAAAAAATAAAGGTTGGAGGCTTTTAAGGCTATCTATTATATGAATTGGAATCCTTCTGTCGTAATAGTTTTACTCGAGTACTGTTTAGCTGCTTAGACTATT
>Ga0316217_10002100_pt1 | contig 24609 bp, 25 predicted proteins | sample 1anoAmetaG_FD_203633 | JGI IMG/M metagenome (GOLD analysis project Ga0316217, IMG submission 203633) | Freshwater microbial communities from Trout Bog Lake, Wisconsin, USA - 1anoA | ecosystem: Environmental > Aquatic > Freshwater > Lake > Hypolimnion/Profundal zone | place: USA: Wisconsin...
CATCGCCATGCGGTTTGTGCGTGGTGGGGACCGGTTGACTGAAGACCCTGTTGTCTAGGGCGTGTTCCGACGCAGTGGACGCCGGTTCATTGCAGTCAGCGCACTACATATATCAAGTTATGAGAATAGCTCGATTCAAACGGATCAGATATTATTCTGAATGAGCTTTAAGGTCAGTTCAATGTCGTCGGACACGCCGCTTCCGTTCCGTACAATACGCACGACGACTTGCGCGGCCTGAAATAGTACACCTCATTGAAGTGAATGCCGTTCGGCATCAGCGCCTGGACCGGGGCTATAAAGGTATAGGTGGTTTCAGCCATAATGACGCTATCACCGGTATTTGAGATCAAACCCACCGGGAGCGTTTTCATCTGCGTGCCGTGAGCGAGGCCGGTCGCAAGCGTCGGTCCAACCACGCTCCAATCCACGCGAGGCACGTTGTTGACATCCACGATCACGCTGCTGATGCGGATCGACAAGTTTGAAGGACTCAACGGCTGCATCATGAAGCCTGCGACCGAGAATATGTCTTTGAAATCCGCGTCGGCCACGGTCTGATTTTGGGCTGTCAAGTCGCCCATAGCCGAAGCGATATGGTTCACGCGCCTCTGGGCCATCAAAGCCTGCGAAACATTGGCCATGCCAAAGATCAGCACGACAATCAGCGGCATGATCAACGCAAATTCCAGCGCCGACACGCCGCGCTGATCCTGAAGCCAACGGACCCGCCTCACGGAACATTTCATGTCCTGGAAGCGCCTACGCATAGGGCTCATTCCGGAAGGTGACGACGGAGGTGATGAGGGCTTTGCCGCTGCTCAGCGTATTGAAACCGAGGTGCAAGCCCGGCGTGATCAACTGCCATTGGAAGTAAGTCGTCACGACGACGATATCGCCGGCGTTCCCCATATTGAAACTGAGCTTGTTGGGGTCGATGGCGCCTCCGGTAACAGGAGAATTGCCGGTCACGTTCGCAAATCGGGGAAAAACCCTCACATCGACGGACAAATTAGCCATACACTGTGACTGCATCCAGCCTAGGTTATTGCAAACCTTTAAACGAAAATCGTCGGCGGTTTCTGGCGTGCCTTGCATCTGAAGCTGACCCGTGCGGATCTGTCTTGCGACTTTTTCCGTCGACGCGTCGAGGGTGGTCGACAAAAGGAGAATGAGGGCGAGTTCAAACAGCGCCAGAATCGTGAATATAAAAGGCAGCGCCACCAAAGCGAACTCGACAGCCATGGCGCCCTTGCGATCCGCAAACCAGCGAGACATGGCGCCTGAAAGCGACTGCACCCGTTGGATGAAAGCGCAAGCCATCAGGATTTCCTACTCCGGCGACCCAGCCGCGGCGGCGGCGGGCGCGGCTGCAGCCGCGCTTGAAGACGCGCCGGCAGCGGCCCCGCCGGAACGGATGCTGGGCTGACAGCTTGGCGTGCAGGCCATGTCGACCCGCGTCGCACCGCGCCATACGCTGACGCGACCCGTATGGGCGACGCCCACGACCACCTCGGTCGAGAACAGGGTGCGGCCAAACCCGTCCAGCACGACCACATCCGTCACGCCGTATCCTCGACCGCTGACGAACAGCGTATGACTGTCGACGACGGTCACGTCGGCGACTGATGGGTTGCCCACCACGACAGATGACGCCGCACCGGCGACGCGAAGTCGGGTTGAGTGGTCAAGCGGCACAATGAGCGCGTCTGCATGTGCAGGCCGGACAGAGCCGAGCAGGCAGGTTACAGTACCGGCCAGGGCGATTAAGGTGACCGGACCCAGCTTTTTCGGTCGCGCCGTACGCATGTGACGTCAACTCCATGATCAAGCTTGCAATCGGACGCGATCAGCGATCCGGTCGCATACATCTCAAACCTGATCTTCACCCGGAAACGTCAACAAAATCTCTATTTGTTGAGTGGATTGATAAAATTGTAATCGGCCATCCCGTTTCTGTTGTCGAAAATCCGGATGCAATGGCCAACCGTTCCATTTTAACACATCAGTGGCCCGCACAGCCGCGAGCGCGATGTTCCAAGTGGAAAGTCGACCCTGTCATTTGCGACATAGTGTCACGGAGGTGGACGTCGGGAACGGTCTATTCGAACGGCAATTATCGACTTCTGATAACCCCAATGTTCTAGATTTTTTCGCAATACTTTGGAATTAAACGGATAGCAGACCTCTGGAAGTCAGTTTTTCATTGATGAAATTGGTAAATAAAAACCTCAAATTTACCGCCCTATCTATTGCCGCAATAAAACACCTGGCGATTTTCACAACTAATTAACGCCAATATCGCACGATCCTAATCTTTGCAGGGTTGTACGTCGCCATGATGGCTGATCCCGGCGAAGGAGGCTTGAATGGGCAGTCTTGATCCTCGCTATCTGCAATCTGGTTTGAGTGCTGCGATCAACGGTCAAGTTCTTCTGGCGTTGCAAGTCTCAGCAGACCCCTCGCCCGGCCGCCTTCGCAACGGTCATTTGAACAGCGTGTCAGTGAAAATTACCTGACTCCCGAAGTAACCGAAACATCGACGCAATACAGAGACATCCCGACCGTACCCGATCTTTTCTTTGACAGACGAGGCTATGGACTCCGCCGCCACCGCATTCAGGAAACTCATCGCATGACCGCCACCCTCAAACGCTTTTTTGAAGACAGGTCTGGCGCCACTGCAATCGAGTACGGCCTGTTGGTCAGTCTGCTGGCGGTCATTATCGCAGCATCACTGAATAATCTGGGCAGTGTCCTCTGGGCGAGACTCCAGCTGATCTCCAACGCCATGTCGTAAACTGATCATTCAGTTTACGGCGCCATCATGCTGCGCGAAGTCGTCTAGCCTCGAAAGCGATTATCTGGTGCTCAACTTCGTCATTTCCGCTGTCTTTCCGGCCCTGGTCATCGTGGCGGCGCTGCGTGACACCACCACAATGACGATTCCCAACTGGTTGTGCGGTCTTGGCGCGGTCTTGTTCATACCGGTGATGTTTGTAGCTGGCCTTTCCCCAACGGCGGCCGCAATGGCGCTGGCGGTTGGCCTGGGGGCCCTGATCGCCGGGATCGCGATGTTCTCCGCGGGCTGGATCGGCGGTGGAGACGCCAAGCTGTTCGCGGTTTGCGGTCTGTGGCTCGGCTGGCGAGAAGCCTTGCCATTCGTGGTCTGGACTGCAATCGCGGGGGGCGCACTGGCCGTGGCCTTGCTTGGGCTTCGCAAGCTGGTCATCGCCTGGCCTCGGCAAGGTCCCAACTGGTGGGCGCGCCTGATGACCCCCGGCGGTGACGTGCCATATGGAATAGCGATCGCCCTGGGCGCTCTTGCGACCTTTCCAGAGAGTCCGGTTATCCAGGCGCTTCAATTGACCAGATTAAATTGATTAACGTTAGTCAAACCTAGCCGAAACCCCAATCATCGCTGGATTTTTAGCTGATCGTTAACTTACGACAGCGAAAGTCGGTCGACGAACTGGTGGTGACTCTGCGTCTTCGATTCGCCCCAGGTCGCATGTCGGAGGCGAAGGGTATGGATCCGAAGCGGATCATTGTGTTGTGCGTGGCCGGCGTCGCGGCGCTCGGCGCACTTTTTCTGATTCGCGGGCTCGCAGCAGGAAAAGACGGCAAGCCGCAACAAGTCCAAATCGTCCAGCATCAGGCGCCCGCCTTGGTCTACGTCGCGGTCGCTGAACATGACCTCAATGTCGGCGATCGTGTCGCCGAATCTGATCTGACCTGGCAGCCCTGGCCGGCGGCGAACGTCAATCCCAACTATGTCACCAACGGCCCTGTCCCGGACGTGTCGCGTTCCAACAACATGGTCAAGGGCGCCGGTGTTGCGCTGGCGGTCGCCGACGTTGTCAAAAAGCAGGCCCTCGGCATGCAGGGGACGCCCGGTGAGATCTTCTTGGGCGCCGTGGTCAAGGATACGGTCCGCAAAGGCGAGCCGGTCCTGCCGGCGAAGGTCGTCAAGGCGGGACAATCGGGCGTCATGGCGGTTCGTCTGGAGCCGGGAATGCGGGCGATAGCCATCCCTTTGTCCGCGGAAAGCTCCGCCGGTGGATTCGTCCTGCCAGGCGATCATGTTGACGTCGTCCAAGTCCGAAAGTTGGGAACGGAGGTTTCCTCACAAACCGTGATGCGAAACGTCCGCGTGCTGGCGATCGACCAAAATACCAGCGGCGTCTCCAAGGGCTCCAACATCGGCGCAACCGCGACGGTCGAAGTCACATCAGAACAGGCCGAAAGCATGATCTTGGCCAAGGCACAGGGCGATCTGACCCTGGTCCTGCGGTCCTACGCAGACGTCGGGGGCCCCACCATCGACAGCATGATTAAGAAGGCTGAGGAGATCCTGGCGAACCCGGTCGTCAAGGTCTATCGAAACGCCTCCGCCACTGAAGTCAAGGTGGCGCGATGAAATACCCGACCCAGGACATCAATCGCTGCCTTCTGATATTGGCGAGCATCGGTTCCATTGCTGCGGCTGTTTCGACGGAAGTCGCCGCTCAGGTCGCGGACGCCACGGCGCCCGCGGCGAGTTCGGGCAAATCGGCGTCGACGGCGCGCGTGCGCAAGCTGTCTGGCGCGCCCAAACGGGGCCGGGAGGCGGCCGGCAGATCGTCTTTGACCGCCGCCCCGCCGCAGACGGAGATCACGAGCACGATTGATCAGGCCTCGACGACGGTGGTGGAAACGCCGCTGAACGAACAGACGGTTCGGGTCAATGTCGGTGCAGGCAGCACAACCCGCGCGCTCAGTCTTCCCCGCGGAAAGTCGGCGGTGATCGAGCTGCCGATCGACGCGCGCGACGTGGTCGTGTCCGATCCAAAGGTCGTGGAAGTCATTCTGTCGACGCCGCGTCGTGTCTACCTGCTCGGTCAGGCGTCAGGCCAGACGGACGCGGTATTCTTCGACGGCGCCGGCCGGCAACTTCTGCGGCTGGACATTCGCGTGGACCAGGACGTCGCTGCGATCGCCCAGACGTTGAACCGTATCGTTCCAGGCGCTCAGATCAAGATTGACGCCGTCAACGACAGCATCGTCGTCAGCGGCGTGGCGCCCGACACCAGTGCGGCTGACAAGATCGTTCGTATCGCTCAGGGCTTTGTCGCCAAACCTGAAAACGTCGTGAACATGCTGAGCATCGCCGGCCGAGATCAGGTCATGGTCAAGGTCCGCATCGTCGAAGTCAATCGGTCGGTCATCAAGCAACTCGGGTTCAACCTGTCCGAAATCCTTGGACAGGCGGGCAGTAATCAATCCGTTTGGGGACTTGCGCCGACATTCGGGGTGAACGGCGCACTTCTTGGCGGTCTGACGGGCGGCTACACAAAGAATACGACATCCCAACCGACCATGAATTTCACCTGTACATCAAGCCCGACCGGGAGCTGCCCGTTCGTCGTTCACGGTCCGGCGTCAGGGGTTGCCAACTGGAACACCGCGACCGTCTCCACTACGGTCGGCAACCAAGGCGTGAACCAGGCGACGGCAAAGATTGAAGCCTTTGAGCGCGTTGGGCTGGTTCGAACCCTCGCCGAACCCAATGTCACCGCCATCTCCGGTGAAAGCGCGAAGTTCCTGGCGGGCGGAGAATTCCCGGTGCCGGTCAGTCAGGACGCGACCGGCAGGATCACCGTTGAGTTCAAGCAATACGGCATTGGTCTCGGCTTTTCGCCGGTCGTGCTCAGCTCCGGCCGCATTTCGATGAAGATTTCCACCGAAGTGTCGGAAATCAACAGCCTGAACAGCTTCTCCACGGGCACGACCAGCGGAGCGACCCTCGTCATACCCGGCCTGAACGTTCGGCGGGTCGAAACCGCTGTGGAGCTCCCCTCTGGCGGAGCGATCATGCTGGCGGGGCTGATCCAGAACACAACCAAGCAGACGCTGGACAGCCTGCCGGGTCTGCTGGAGCTTCCGGTGCTCGGCGCCCTGTTCCGTTCACGCGATTTTCAGAACAATCAGAGTGAACTCGTGGTGATCCTGACGCCCTACATCGTCAAACCCACGACCCTGGATCAACTGTCGACGCCAGCCGACGGTATGGTAATCGCGTCTGACATCGAAACCGATCTCCTCGGCAGAATGACGAAGGGTTTCAGCAAGCCGGCAGCCACGAACGGCAACGCCGGAGCAACCTATCGGGGCCCGTTCGGCTATGTCGTTGAGTAATTTTCAACCACTTCCCTCTGGGCGCCAGATGGCCAGCCTGGCCATCCTGTGCGCCTTGCTGGCCTCTTGCGCAGAGGCGCCGCTCGCTCCCCTGTCCTCATCGACAGCGGCGAAGAAGGTCAACCCAACCTATGATCCAAGGCCGGCCACGCCGCTGTCCCAGTACCGCGCTTCAACGGAAGAGCTCGATGGGCAGATCGCGCTGGCGCCCCATACCAGCGGTCAACTTTCGGAAGCTCAAAAGACCGCGCTCAAGACCCTTGTCACGAAAGTCGCCAGTCTGAGCGAAGGCGCCTTTGTCCTGCGAATCGCCGGACCAGATCCCGAGAGCGGGGATGCGGCGATGACTGCGCAGGCGGCGGCGGACCAACTGCGCGCCCTCGGCGTCTCCACAGACCGCATTTCGTTCGGGAGATATGACGCCCCCCAACGCGGCGGCCCGGTCCAGATATCCTACAGCGCCTTCGCCGCCATCGGCCCAAACTGCAAAAAGGGATGGGACGACTTTTCAGCAACTGGCGAAAATAACGTCACGCGGCACTTCGGATGCGCGACCGCATCTAACCTCGCGGCCATGATTGCAGACCCTCGCGATCTGCAACGTCCCGCAGCCGAAACGTCCGCAGACGCAACACGGCGGATCAACGTACTTGGCAAGTATCGCAAGGGAGAAACGACATCCACCAGCAAGGACGATCAGGCCTCAGGCGCTGTATCGCAGTCGGTGAAATAGACATGAGCCTTGACCGAAACGACACGGAACTCGAACTCCTGGACAGTTTTGACGACGATTTCTCCATGAGCCCTGTGGAATCCGGAAAAGGCGCCGCAAATTCTCCTCTGCCGTCCAGCTCGATGCCGCTTGATGGCGGCGGTGAAGCGCCAGTGCCCAGAATCGCCATTCACTTCTTCTGTCGGCACGAAGCAACAGCGGCGGCGGCTTCGCGTGCTGCGGCGGACAGGCGCCTTCAGCGGACCACGCCCAAGGTGTTTCGGGGCGGGCTGACGGAAGCCACGGCCATCTACCAGGAACAGCCGACCCCTCCCCTGATTATCGTGGAATGCCTGGAACCCGCGAAAGACCTACTGCAGAATCTAGAAAATCTCGCTGAGGTCTGCGATCCGTCAACCAAAGTCGTGGTGATTGGCGCATCAAACGATATTGCACTCTATCGAGAACTCATTCGACGCGGGGTCAGCGAATATCTCGTTCCGCCGATTCAACCACTGCAGTTGATCCGGACGATAGCTGGACTTTACGCGGATCCTTCAACGCCTTTTCTGGGTAGGACCATATCCTTCATTGGCGCGAAGGGGGGCGTTGGCGCATCGACCTTGGCGCACAACATTGCGTTTACGCTCGCAGAACAGATCAAGGTCAACACCGTCGTCGCCGACTTCGATCTTGCCTTCGGAACGGCTGGTCTCGATTTCAATCAGGACCCTGTTCAAGGGGTGGTTGACGCCTTGAACCAGCCGGATCGTCTTGATCCCACATTGCTCGATCGCATGACCGCGCGCTGCACCGAACGGCTGAGCCTGTTCTCTGCGCCCGCCACCTTGGATGACGTGTACGAATACGAGCCGCCCGTCTTTGAAGAGGTGTTTCAGCGAATCCGAAGCACCGCACCGTTCATCGTGCTGGACCTTCCGCACCAGTGGAATAGCTGGATCAAACAGACCCTGCTGGCGTCGGACGACCTGGTCATTGTCGCCACCCCGGACTTGGCGTCGCTGCGGAACGCCAAGAACATGGTCGATCTTGTTCGCCGGGCCCGCCCCAATGACGCCCCGCCCCGTCTGCTGATCAACCAGTTCGGCATGCCCGGACGGCCCGAAATACCGGTGAAGGAATTCGCCAAGGCCCTCGGATTCGAGCCAGCGCTCGTCCTACCGTTCGATGCGAAGCTGTTCGGCGAGGCTTCCAACAACGGGCAGATGCTCGTCGAGTTGAACCCGAAGTCCAAGACGGTCGAAGGGCTGCTCCAATTCGCTCAAACCTTGTCCCGTCGAGAAGCTGCGTCCGTTGCGCCGCCAAAGGCGCGCTCCCTGATCGAGCGCCTTCTAAAGCGCCCTTGAAGCGGAAGGACGTAAAACGTGTTCGGAAAAAAGAGCGTTTCCAGCCAGCAAACGACGGCGCCCCCGCCTATGCTCGTCAAAAAGCAGGACGTCGCGACCCGTCCCCAACGGATCGAAACGCCGCAGCCTGCGGCGGAGCAAACACGGGAGCCTGCGCCGGAAAAGTCCGCGACCAAGAACTCGGCCGGACTGGATCAGCTCAGAGCCGCGCAGGGCGGCGCCATTTCCAATTCCGGTCCCGTGACCGAGATTGTTCGCGAGCAGTCTGACTATTATCACGCGACGAAGACGACGATCTATTCCGCCCTGCTCAACACGATCGATCTTGGCCAGCTCGCCCAACTCGACGCCAAGACGGCTGCGGAGGAAATTCGCGACATCGTCGCCGAACTGGTCGCCATCAAAAACGTGTCGATGTCGGCGTCCGAACAGGACCACCTGGTTCAGGACATCATCAACGACGTCCTGGGGTATGGCCCCCTCGAACCGTTGCTGAAACGCGACGATATCGCCGACATCATGGTCAACGGCGCGCACCGGGTGTTTATCGAGGTCGGGGGCAAGGTTCAGCTGACCAACGTCCGCTTCCGCGACAACGCCCAGCTGATGAATATCTGCCAACGGATCGTCAGTCAGGTTGGGCGTCGGGTCGACGAGAGCTCCCCGATCTGCGACGCCCGACTTCCGGATGGAAGCCGCGTGAACGTCATCGCGCCGCCCCTGGCTCTGGATGGTCCGACCCTGACCATCCGGAAGTTCAAAAAAGACAAGCTGACGATGCGCAACCTGGTCGAGTACAAGTCGATCAGCCCGGAGGGTGCGCGTGTTCTGGGGGTGATCGGCGCAAGCCGCTGCAATATCCTCATTTCAGGCGGCACCGGCTCTGGAAAGACGACCCTTCTCAACACGATGACCGCGTTTATCGATCCGACGGAACGGGTCATCACCTGCGAGGACGCCGCAGAGCTCCAGTTGCAGCAACCTCACGTCGTCCGCCTGGAAACAAGGCCCCCCAACCTCGAAGGTCAGGGGATGATTACCATGCGGGACCTGGTGAAGAACTGTCTGCGGATGCGTCCAGAACGCATCATCGTCGGCGAAGTGCGCGGACCCGAAGCTTTCGACCTGCTTCAGGCGATGAACACCGGTCACGATGGTTCCATGGGCACGCTGCACGCTAACAGTCCGCGAGAAGCGATCAGCCGTATGGAATCCATGATTACCATGGGCGGCTATGGCCTGCCGTCGCGAACCATTCGCGAAATGATCGTCGGGTCGGTCGACGTGATCATTCAGGCCGCGCGTCTCAGGGACGGTTCAAGGCGCATTACGCACGTCACCGAAGTGCTTGGGCTGGAAGGCGACGTTATCATTACGCAAGATCTTTTCCTTTATGAAATGACCGGGGAAGATAAGGACGGCAAAATTATCGGTCGACACAAATCTACAGGGATCGCCAGACCCAGATTCTGGGATCGAGCCCGCTACTACGGTCTTGACCGCGAGTTGGCGGATGCGCTCGATGCCGCAGAGTAGGTGCGCAACCGATGGAATTTGAGGGACTTTTCCCATATATCGCCGCTTTGCTGGGCTTTGTCGCCGTAGGCGGAGTGGGTTGGGCGCTGGTCGGGGATTCGGACTCTGCCGCAAAGGCGAGCAAACGCCTCGGCCAGATGAAGACCGAAAACAAAGACGCGGTCAAAAACAAGAATACGCCCGAAAATCAGGCGCAGCGCCGCAAACAGCTTCTGTCAACAATCAGGGCTCAGGAACGCGAAGAGCGGCGCGTGAAGTTGACGCTCGAAGCCCGCTTGACCAGAGCCGGCCTGTCCCTCTCTGTCCAGAACTTCTGGATCGGGTCAGCGGTCTTTGGGGTTGTGGCGTGCATTGGCGCCTATCTCCTCAGAACGCCGCCATTGATCTCCATCGCCATTGGAGCGGTCGTGGCGCTTGGCCTTCCCCGCTGGCTGATCGGCGTGCTGGCTCAAGGCCGCGCCAAGAAGTTCACGGAGGATTTTCCAAACGCCATCGACGTGATTACGCGCGGCATCAAATCTGGTCTGCCGGTGAATGACTGTCTGCGATTGATCGCCCTCGAAAGCCCCGAACCCCTCGCGACTGAATTTCGCAAGCTGACGGAAAGCGTCCGCGGCGGCCTGTCGATCGAGCAAGGTCTGGAAAAAATGTACGCGCGCATGCCCACTTCCGAGGTTCGGTTCTTTGCAATCGTCCTGTCAATTCAGCAAAAAACGGGCGGCAACCTGGCCGAAGCGCTCGGAAATCTTTCCACAGTGCTCCGGTCCCGCAAGCTTCTGCGGGAAAAGATCAAGGCCCTGTCCGGCGAGGCCGTCGCATCGGCCTTCATTATCGGATCCCTGCCGCCAGGGATTGGTACGCTGGTTTCGTTTATGCAGCCCAGTTACATGGCGCCCCTTCTTGAAACGCCGCGGGGACACATCATCATCGCCATCGCCGTCGTCACCGAAGCCTTCGGCGTCTTTGTGATGAGACGTATGATCAACTTCAAGTTCTGAGGTCGACGCCATGGAATTGATCACGACGCTCCTCGAACCGGCAAATCTTCTCGCAATATTCGTCGCGATCTTGGTGTTCGCAACGGTCCTGACCTTCGCCCTGCCGATGCTGGAACGAGACCGCCTCAGCGAGCGCATGAAGTCCGTGGCCAACCGCCGCGACGAATTGCGCCGTCAAGCGCGCTCCCATATGCGCAATGAATCTCCAACGCTTCGCCAGACTGACGAAGGTTTCGCCAAGAACGTTGTCGATATGTTGCAGCTTTCCAAGTTTCTGGAGGATCCCAAGGTCGCTGAATATCTGGCGCAGGCGGGGTATCGCGGCCCCCGACCGATGACAACATTCTATTTCTTTCGATTGGTGTCCCCTTTTGCATTGCTCATACTGGCTGTATTTTACCTGTTTGTCATGAAGGCGATAAGTTGGTCGCCGCAAATGAAGATGACGGCTTGCGCCGCTGCATTTGTCGGCGGCTTCTATGTTCCCAATCTTTATCTGAGCAATGTGATTACCAAGCGAAGGGAAGCCATCGTCAAGGCGTTCCCGGATGCGCTGGACCTTCTGCTGATCTGCGTCGAAGCCGGTATGTCGATTGAGACGGCCATTCAGAAGGTAGCCGGTGAAATTGGTACGCGGTCCATCGAATTGGCGGAAGAGCTCAGCCTATTGGCGGCAGAGCTGTCCTACTTGCCCGAACGCCGTCTGGCCTATGACGGACTATCAAAGCGGGTGAATTATGATGGGATCAAGGCCGTGACCACCGCGATGACGCAGGCCGAGCGATACGGCACGCCCCTCGGCTCCGCGCTTCGCGTGATGGCCAAGGAGAACCGCGAAATGATGATCTCCGGGGCGGAAAAAATCGCGTCTCAATTGCCCGCGAAATTGACCGTTCCCATGATTATCTTTTTCCTGCCCGTGTTGTTTCTGGTCATTCTGGGGCCCGCCTACATCAAGGCGACGACGCCGGCGCCGGCTGCGGCCCATTCACACCAATAAGCCTTGTGAACAAGTCGCGAGTGGCTTCTTTGAAATACATGAAATTCAAAGACCTAGGTTCTCTCGCCTAGGTCTCTGGCCCTCCACGAAGCCCTCAAGCCGACCGAAAGATCCACTCGCCTCTCGGTCGTTGGAGGCCCTCTTCACCCTTCATCAGGGCCGTGCGGGCTGCAGAGACCGTAAATAGGCAAGATTGGCGGCGGCGACATCAGGCGGCAGGTCGGCGCGGATCAGGCGTTCGGCCTCCTCAATCCGCCCTTGCAATCCGACAATGAGCGCCAGATTCTGGCGTTCCTTGATTGTCGCATCCGGTCGCGCCACGGCGCGGCGCAGAAGCTGCTCTGCCTGAGCACGGTCGCCCTCAGCGGCGTAGGACATGGCGAGGTTGGACAGGACGGCCGGGTTCTCCGGAGAGAGCGACAAGGCCCGTTGATAGGCTTCCCGCGCCTCGGCTGGCCGCTCGCTTTGTTCCAGGGCGACCCCCAATAGGGACTGAGGCCGCCAGTCCCCGGGCTGGGCCTTGATCGCGGCTTTGAGCGACTCGATCGCATAGAAACCCTTCCGACCCGCAATCCGCGCGCGCGCCGCTTCGAGAAGCGCGTCATAATTGTTCGGCTGCATCGCCAAGACCCGCTGCGCGGCGGAATCGGCCTCCTCGAAGCGCCCGAGTTCGCGCAACACTGCGGCCAGCTTAACGCCCGCGACCGCATCTGTGGGGTCAATATCGGTTTCGTTGGACCAAAAGGTCGCCCGGCTCAGCGGATCGAGCCGGTCGGCCAGGGCGCGCTGTTGAGGCGTGGCCTTGTGCAGGGGCTCGGTCTGAGGCGTCTTTGCAGTGGACTTGCTGTCGACGGGCGTTGGGGCGGTGGCCGACAAGGCGCCAGATGCGCTCGTCAACAGCAGCCCAACCGACAAGGACATTGCGACGAAGAAATGGTTCGTACACATGTTGTGCACTTTCGAATCGAGGGTGACACCAACACGGAGGTTGGCCATTCCACCCTCAACAACTCGTTAATACTTGTCATTCACATCCGCGTTGGAGGCCACCCGTTTGACAAGACCGCACACCAGCCTGATCCTTGCGAGCGATACGCCCGGTCACGTGCGCCTCGTGGATGAGGCGACGTTCGCAACGTTCGCGGCAACGGAACCCGGGCTCGCACAGTTGGCCGCCCTGCACGACTTTTCGGGCCGAACCGGCCAGATACTCCTGCACCTTGGCCCATCCGGTCTTAGGCAAGCCTGGTTTGGTTTGGGGCCCAAGTCCGCAGGCGTGATGACGCTGCGCGCCCTGCCCGCCCGACTGCCGCCTGGAGATTGGCGGATCGAAGGTTCGGCGCCTTGGCCGGAAGAGGACATCGCCCTGGCCTTTGCGCTCGGCGCCTACAGCTACGAGTCCTATAGATCGTCGCCGCCGAAAGCTTCGGCGCGACTGTTGGTCGACAAGGCCAGCGCCAGCGCGGCAATCCCGGTTGCCGAGGCATGCGCCGGGGTGCGCGACCTCATTAACGCCCCCGCCTGTGACATGGGACCTCACGGTCTGGAGTTAGCAGCGCGTGAGATCGCAAAGCCCTTTGGGGCCAAGGTCGCCGTGATCTGCGGCGAAGCGTTGCTGGATCAGGCCTACCCGGCGGTGTACGCGGTGGGAAAGGGCGCGTCAGCCGACCGCGCGCCCCGTATGATTGAGCTGCACTGGACGGGCGCCCGTGCGGGCCAAGCCTCGCCGATGATTGTTGTCATTGGCAAGGGTATTACCTTCGACACGGGCGGCCTCGATCTAAAGCCGTCAAGCGCCATGCGCTGGATGAAGAAGGACATGGGCGGCGCAGCGCACGCCCTTGGGCTTGCCAGAATGATCATGCAGGCCGATCTGCCGATCCGCCTCTGCGTACTGATCGCCGCCGCTGAAAACGCCGTCTCGGCTGAAGCCATGCGTCCTGGAGACGTGCTGCGCACTCGAAAAGGCTTGACGGTGGAGGTGGGCAATACGGACGCAGAGGGGCGCTTGGTGCTCGCTGACGCCTTGACCCGGGCTGCAGAGCTTTCCCCTGAGATGACTTTGGACTTCGCAACACTCACCGGCGCCGCCCGCGTGGCGTTGGGGCCTGACGTGGTCCCGATGTACTCAAATGACGAGTCCTTGGCGCAGGACCTGGCGGCCGCCGCCGACCAGGTGGAGGACCCCGTCTGGCGAATGCCGCTCTGGAGCGGATACGAGGAGGCGCTGGACTCCGATATCGCAGATTTGAAGAATGATCCGGACGGCTGGGCGCAGGCGGGCTCGATAACAGCGGCGCTCTTCTTACAGCGATTTGAACCGGCAGGCCCCTGGGCTCACTTTGACATCTTTGCCTGGCATCCTCGCAAAATACCCGGCAGGCCGTTCGGAGGCGAGGCGCAGGCCATTCGTGCTGCGTTCTCGATGATTGCAAAGCGATACGGGGGGACGTCATGAGCGATCCAAGACTGCTCCTTGTTCGCGGCGAGCTGGCGGCGGCTGGGCTGGAAGGGCTGTGGCCGGCTCAGCGGTACAGGCCCACCACGTCCATGCGGGTCACCGCGCCGACGACTTCTATGAGGTCCTCGCCCGACCTCGCGGCGGAGCAGACGTCCCAACTTCTGTTCGGTGAAACCTTTGAGGTTCTGCTCGAGGAGAACGGGTATGCGTTCGGCCAGTCTGAACGCGACGGCTATGTCGGATTTATCCAGACTGATGCTCTGTCGCTCGGCCGAGGCGATCCAGGTCTTCGCGTCTGCGCGCTTAGAACCTTTGCATTCTCCGAGCCTTCCATCAAATCCCGTCCGATCGGCGCCTATTCCCTCAACGCGCTGGTAACGCCCACCGACACCGAGGGCCGCTTCGTCAAGGCTGCCGACAGCGGTTGGTTCATCGTCGATCATCTTGAGAAGATAGGCGAATTTGACGACGAGCCTGTCGCGGTGGCGGAGCGCTTTGTTGGCGCGCCTTACCTTTGGGGCGGCGCCGACAGCCTGGGACTTGATTGCTCGGGGCTCGTCCAACAGGCGATGCGGGCATGCGGACGCGCCTGCCCGCGGGACTCCGACCAGCAGCAGGCTCTCGGTGCGCCGGTCGCAGATCAACAGTCCCTGCAAAGGGGCGACCTGATCTTCTGGAAAGGCCATGTGGGCTTTATCGCAGGGCCCAACCGACTTCTGCACGCCAACGCCCACCACATGGCGGTCGCGATCGAAGCCTTGGACGAAGCCATCCGGCGCATCGAGGCGGCGGGCTCTGGACCGCCCATCGCCTTCCGGCGGCCGGTCGTCTAAGCGGGCGCACAAAAACGACCGTCGGCTGTCGGCCAACGGTCGCTTGCATCGACTTGATGTCCTCAAATGTCAGCCGGCGGTCTTGGCCGGCTCCGCAGCAGGCTTGGCGCTGTCCGCAGGCTTGGCGGCGTCTGCGGCCGGCTTGTCCGCGGCGGGCTTTTCGGCCGCAGGTTTCGGCGCCGGGATGGGCGGCGGGCTGGAATTTTGCTGACGCAGCCATGCGATCAGATTGATCCGGTCTTCCCGCTTCTTCAGGCCCACGAACGACATCTTGGTGCCGTTGATATAGGCTGCAGGCCCGGCCAGAAACTCATAGACATGCTGATAGTCCCAGGCGGGGGTCTTTCCAGCGAATTCGGTCATGCCTGACGAATAGGCGAAACCGGCGTGCGAACCCGGCGTGCGGCCCAGGACCCCCCAGAGGTTGGGACCGGTCTGGTTGGGCCCGCCGTTCGCGAAATTGTGGCAGGAGGCGCATTTCTGGGACACCGCCGCGCCGGCCGCAACGTCAGCCTTGGCAAGTTCGGTTCCCCAATCGGGCGGCGTATCGGCGACTGCAGCAGCGCCGCCGGCTTCCGGGCCCGTCGCCACCGCGATTGCGTAGCCGGGCGTCTTGAGCGCCGGTCGCGCGAACAGGGCTTCCGCACCGATGCGGACCACCAACATCAACAGCACCGCGCCGAGGATGCCGCCAAAGATCTTGTTCCAGCGAAGTTCGTCTTTCATGTCGCCCCATGAGTCCCATAAATCAGGTCGTCATCCAGTCGCCCGGTGGACCCGAACGACTATCGTACAGGCGCGCTGTTTTGTAGGAGCGCCAAAACCCATTCTTGCGTGGGCGTCTCTGACACGCTACCGCCGCTCACGCAACCATTCCTGTTCGCCGTCGAGCGACTTACAGACGCAAACCGCAAACCAGACCGCAAAAATACAACGGAACCACGATAAATCCATGACCTCGATCATATTGATCCCTGCACGGCTCGCCGCCTCACGGCTCCCCGACAAGCCCCTGGCGGATATCGGCGGCATTCCGATGATTGTTCGCGCGCTTCGTCAGGCGATCGCGGCGGATGTTGGACCGGTCGTGGTCGCCGCCGGAGACCTCGATATCCAGGCCGCGGTGGAAGCCGCCGGCGGTCGCGCTGTGCTGACGGATCCAGCCCTGCCTTCGGGTTCGGACCGGATCCAGGCCGCGCTGGCCATGTTGGATCCGGACCGAAACTATGAGTCGGTCATCAATCTGCAGGGCGACATGCCCTTTGTCGCACCGTCTGCGATCGCGGCCTGCGCCCAGCTGATGTCCAAGCGCGCCGACTGCGACATCGCCACCCTGGTTGCGCCCGAAACCGATCTGCAAGACCGATCAAGCCCCGATGTGGTCAAGGCCGTGCTGTCGATGTCGCCGGACGGATCCCAGGGGCGCGCCCTCTATTTCACGCGCTCGACCCTCTATGGCGATGCGCCTGTCTGGCGACACATCGGCATCTATGGCTATCGGCGCGCCGCGCTTGAGGCCTTTACCGCCGCGCCGCCGTCTCCCCTCGAGCGACGCGAAAAGCTAGAGCAGCTGCGTGCGCTGGAACTGGGTCTGTCGATCCACGCCGCGGTGGTCGCCGAAGCGCCCATTTCTGTAGATACGCCCGCCGATCTCGCCGCCGCGAGAGCGCACGCGGAAAAAGGTGGGCTGTAATGCCAAGGATCGCGTTTCAGGGAGATTTCGGCGCCAACAGCGACGAGGCGTGCCGACAGCATTTTCCAGATTATGAGCCGCTGCCTTGCGCAACGTTCGAGGACGCCTTCGAAGCGATCCGATCCGGCGTCTGCGCCCTTGGCCTGATCCCAGTGGAAAATTCGATCGCAGGGCGGGTGGGGGATGTCCATCACCTTCTGCCAAGATCGGGTCTTCGCATCGTCGGCGAGCGGTTCAAGCCCATTCGCTTTCAACTGATGGCCAATCGAGGCGCGACCCTCGATGGATTGAAGCTGGTGGCCAGTCACGTGATGGCGTTGGGTCAATGCCGAAAGGCGATCCGCGAACTCGGCCTTCGAACGGAAATCGCGTCCGATACGGCCGGCGCCGCCAAACACCTTGCTGAACACCCCGACCTGACCCGCGCCGCGATCGCCCCTGCGCTAGCCGCGTCCTTGTATGATCTTGACATCCTGAAGCACGATATTGAGGACGAACATCACAACACCACGCGCTTCCTTGTGATGACCGCGGACCTCGCGCCCAGCCGTCCTTCGCCTGAGACTCCATGCGTGACGAGCCTCGTCTTTCGCGTCCGAAACGTGCCTGCGGCGCTCTACAAGGCCTTAGGCGGCTTTGCGACCAATGGCGTCAACATGACCAAGCTCGAAAGCTATATGGAAGGCGGCGCCTTCACCGCCACATTCTTCTACGCCGATGTCGAGGGAAGGCCGGAGGATAGACACGTGAGCCTCGCCCTTGAGGAACTCGCGTTTTTCTCGGAAATGATCGAAATCCTTGGCGTGTATCCGGCCGATCCGTTCCGGTCGCGCGACGCCTGACGCTCGACGCGCTCGCCAGCATCGCGGCAATGGTGGTGCGGGCGGCGACGGCGCTCTTCTAGATCATCATGTCCCAGGACAAAGGCTCGCCGCGTTTCAGCGCGCGGGCCGCCTTGCGTCCCAACACGTCCGGCAGATGCCGGGGCGGGAGACCGAATCCTGGGCGGATCGACCGGACGCCGTCGGAGGTCAAGGTCTCGCCTTGCGCCATATCGCGGACCACGTAGAGGGACCGGCGAAACTGACGGTTAACGATTTCGTCGTCGCCGCGCCGGTAGTCGGGCTGGCCAAGGGACGTCCAGGCGTCGGCGCAGTCGCGAACCAGAGCGGCCAGTTCGTGCGGCTCGAGACTGAAGGCTGAGTCCGGCCCGCCGTCCGCTCGGGCAAGAGTGACGTGCTTTTCGATCACGCAGGCGCCTAGCGCGACCGCCGCCACCGCGGCTGCGGTTCCGGGCGTATGGTCCGACAGTCCGACCAGACAGCCGAAATCTTGCCTAAGTCGCGGGATCGCCCGAAGATTGGCGTCCGCGAAGGTGGCGGGATAGCTGCTGACGCAATGCAGAAGCACGATGTCGTCAACGCCTGACGAACGGGCGGCGCCGACGGCGTCGGCGATCTCCTGAGGCGACGTCATGCCGGTTGACACGATCAGGGGGCGACCCGTGCGACAGGCGCGCTTGATGAGCGGCAGATCGATCACTTCGAAGGACGCGATCTTGAACGCCGGCGCATCCAGGGACTCAAGGAGGTCAACCGCCGTATCGTCAAAGGGTGAGGACAGGATGATGAGGCCCTGCTGACGCGCGTGGTCAAACAGCGTCGGATGCCATTCAAAGGGCGTGAAGGCCTCGCCATAGAGCTCATACAGCGTCTTGCCGGCCCAAAGCCCGGACTCCAGCCGAAATCCTGGCCCGTCATGGTCGATGGTGATCGTGTCGGGCGTATAGGTCTGCAGCTTCACCGCATCCGCCCCTGCCGCCGCACAGGCGTCGATCAGCCGCTTTGCACGGTCTAGGTCCTGATTATGGTTTCCGGACAGTTCAGCGATAATGAACGGCGGAACGTCCGGTCCGACAGATCGGTCAGAGATCGACAGCGGGCGGGGTGCGGGCGTCGACGTCAACATCTTGCTCTCCACTGGGGTCACGCTGTTCCGGCGGTCCCGAGAAAGCGCGATCTTGCCCCGCAAAAATTAACCGACTCATCACCAAACCAACTCAGCCTGATCCTGGAGAGTCGAGGACCGTTCACCATGACCCAAGCGACCACCTTGAAGCGAAGACCAAAAGAGCAGGACGTCGTTTTTGATGACGTTCGGGACAAAGGCTATCACGGCTTTGCGCGACCGCTGAGTCCCGCCGCGGCGACGCAGCTCCATGCCTCTGTGCAATCGGTTCGTGCGTTCGACCGGAGCCTGTTCCTCACCGAAGAAGCGTTCCTGGCCGACCCCGTCTATCGGGGCGTCAATCCACGGCCGGGACGAAATCTGCTGGACCGGTTCGAGGATCAGCTGGGCTTTGTTGAACAGGACCCGCAAATCGTGTCGGCCCTGTCCCGGCTGCTCGGCGACGACTACAGGATTCTCGACCGCAAGCTGGTCTGCGGCGTACCTGAGGAGATCGTGCCCGACTGGCTGAAGGCGCGGATCATCGGCAATCCTGTCAACAATCTGGGCCCCTATGTGCGGCCCGAATACCGCGACGTCACCTACTTCTTCGGCATCGATTACCATCAGGACCTGATCGACTTTCCGGATCGGGACGCCGACATGATCACGCTGTATGTCTATCTTCACCCGGTCACCGAGCGGGACGCTCCGCTTCATGTCCTGGAAGGCAGTCACCGCCTCGGTGGAACCCGCTTTCCTCACGAGCTCAAACGGCTCGATGCTCAGACCTGGCGTTATGGGGCCGGCGTGCGAGGCGCAATTGACTGCCGTCAGATCAAGCTGACCGGCGGCGCGGGGTTCGCGGCGCTCTGGCACGGCTGCACCCTGCACGGCACCCAGCCGGACCGAGCCGATAGGGCGCGCCTGTCGCTCCGCTATCTGATGACGCGAGGCGAACAGACGTCGTGGTGCGGCGTCGACGAGCTGAATGCAGACATTGGCTGGCCTGTTCGCCTGCCGTCGACGCGCGTGGACCTCGACGACGCCGGTCGTGCGCGGATGAAGCGCAATGCTGTGAACGAGGCCTGACCCGGTGCTGGCCATCCTGCAGGCGCGAACATCGTCTCGCCGCCTTCCGGGCAAGGTGCTCAAACCCATTCTGGGGCGCCCAATGATCGGTCTGCAGATCGAGCGTCTGCGGAGATCAAAGCGGCTGACGGGGCTCGTGGTCGCCACAAGCCTTGACCCCAGCGACGACGTCCTGGCTGACTTTGCGGCGTCGCAAGGGGCGCCTGTCTTTCGCGGCGCGCTGGACGATGTGCTGGAACGATTTCGCGGGGCCCTAAGATCGGCCGGAGACCCAAAGACGTTTCTGCGGCTGACCGCCGATTGCCCGCTCGCGGATCCGGACGTGGTGGATCTTTGCATCGACCATCATGTCGCCGGCGGATTTGAGTACACCCATAATTCGCCGGACTGGACCTTTCCAAAGGGCCTGGATGTCGAGGTTGTGGAGCTGGCCGCGTTCGATCGGGTCGCCGAGGCGGCCCACGAGGCGTATCAACGTGAACACGTCACGCCCTATTTTTACCAGCATCCGGAGCAGTTCCGCATCGGGCGGGTTCGGCGCGATCCGCCGCTACGGTTTCGCTGGACCGTCGACACACCGGACGACTTTGCGTTCGTCACCGCCGTCTACGAAGATCTCTACCCCGAAAAGCCGGACTTTCGCTTGGCCGACATTCTGGCCTGGCAGGCCGCTCACCCACACCTTGTCCTTCCGCACGATCCTGGAGCGGCGGGTTCATGAGCGTCCGGCTGCGCCCGTTGCGCAGGACCGATGGTCCAAAGGTGCTCACCTGGCGCAACAGCGACGCTGTCGCGCCCTATATGTACTCCGACCACCAGATCACGCCGGAAGAACACTCAGCCTGGCTGGAGCGCGCCCTGACGCTTCGTGACCGGGCGTTCTGGATCATCGAACTGGACGACGCGGATGTGGGCCTGGCCAATCTGGCGGCGATCTCCTTGACCCACAAGCGGTGCGAATGGGCCTATTATCTCGCCGAGCCGTCGACCCGCGGCCGCGGCGTGGGCCAGGCCGTCGAGTTCGCCATGCTGCGCCATGTCTTCGAAGACCGAAGGCTCAACAAGCTTTGGTGCGAGGTGCTGGTCGAGAACGAAGGGGTCTGGAAGCTGCATGAGCGGTTCGGATTTGTCCGTGAAGCGCATTTTCGGGATCACGTCTTCCGGGCGGGCGTCGCGAAGGACGTGTTTGGTCTTGGGCTTTTGTCCCGAGACTGGCCCAAGGCGCGGGAAGCGGCTTTGATGCGCTTTGCCGAAAAAGGTCAGGCGCCCGCCGAATTCATCGCCGGATAAGCGCGATAAACGCGTCCGCCAATCGCCCGGCGCCCTGACCGTCACAAAGCCGGAGGGAGGCCTCCGCCATCACCCGCCGTCGCTCCGGGTCCCCCAGCATCTGAAAGCCGGCCGTAAACTGGTGTTCAAAATTCGCGGCCGACAGGTCGGCGGAAACGCACAATCCGTCGGCCGTCAATCGCTCGATCAAGGCGCGTTGGTTCTCGGCGATGATGACGACCAGGCTGGGCTTTCCCAAAGTCGCCCTTTCCCACACGCTGGAGCCGCCCGCGCCGACACAAACGTCGCAGTTCGCCATAAGCTCGGCGACGTTTCGCGCATCGAGATGAAGCCTGATCCGCGTATCCTGCGCCGCTTGCGCGGTCAGCAATCGCGCGCTTGGCGCATCGGAGGCCAGCGCCACCTCCAGCCGCGCGGACGGGGCGAGGCCCGACAGCATCTTGACGGATCGAAAGGCCACCATGCCGATGTCGGTCAGTCCGAACGAGACGAAGATCCGATCAATCGAACGCAGCGCGCCTCTCACATCTTCCGGACGGGCGTCGCAGAACGACTGTGCGACCAGCGCAAAATCCGGTCCGGCCAGGATCTGGGACTTGGGCGCCAAAGGCCGGTAGTCCCCCGGCTCCCTCCCATAGGACGGATCGGCGATGATCTGGGCCGAATGGGCTCTGTTCGCCAGATCGTCGATCACAAGCACGGCGCCTGCATGACGCTTCAAACCGGCCTCGACGGCCGAATCGAGCCCGTAGTTGTCGAGCACCAGTCCGTCCGGCCGAAATCGCGCCACCTCCGTCGGCAACGCCGCCTGTGAGGGCATCCGAACAATTTCGAAAGGCGTTCCGGCGAAGCGCCGGAGCAAATCTTCGCCAGGCGCCGTGACAGCAAATCGGCACGCCGCGCCACGACGGCGCAGCGCCAAGGCGAGGGTCAGACTCCGCATCACATGCCCGCCGCCCACATTGGGTCCCGCGTCTGGAGCGAGCAGTATTTTGAGCGGCGATGGGGCGGTCAACGGCATTGCGCCTCTGGCTTATCCCGTGAACAGGCTCTCGTCGACACCGCGAGACATGGGGGAAGTGATTGATCTTGACCGAACCATCTTGCACTGCACACAGGATTTTCCTATTGTCCTTCGCCGGTTGTTCGCGCCCGCAGTCGGCCTCTCATTTTTGAATTCCCCCAGGGCGACTTGAGCTCACAGTCCCTAATGGAAAAAGTGCCTATGACCGACGAGGGCTACAAGGCTCTCGACGAAGAATTGAGGCGTTTGAAGTCGGCGGAACGTCCCGCCGTCATCGCCGCGATCGCTGAGGCTCGAAGCCACGGAGATCTCTCGGAAAACGCTGAATATCACGCGGCGAAGGAACGCCAGGGCTGGATCGAAGGCCGTATCGCCGAGATCGAAGACAAGATTAGTCGCGCCCAGGTGATCGACGTGTCCAAGCTGTCGGGAGCGCAGGTCAAATTCGGCGCCACCGTGACTGTGCTTGACGAAGACACAGAAGAACAGGCGCGCTATCAGGTCGTCGGCGAACACGAAGCGGATGTGAAGAGGGGACGGCTGTCCCTGACCTCGCCGCTTGCGCGCGGCATGATTGGCAAGACCAGCGGCGATGTCTTCGAGGTTCAGACGCCCGCAGGCGTCAAGGCCTATGAAATTCTCAAGGTCGAGTGGATCTGACGATCGACGCTTCGTCCCCCTTCGCCACTCGGCCGCTCAGCATCTGGGTGGTGAGCGATGGGCGGGCGGGCATCGAAAACCAGGCCTTGGGACTGGCTGAGGCGGTCGCGCGGAAGACGGACGCGGACATCGCCGTCAAGCGGGTCGCGTGGCCTCGCTGGATGCGACGATCGCCCTCGCGGCTCATCCCGGCCTGGCCGAAACTCCTGGAGGTCGGCGCCAATGCGTTCACGCCGCCCTGGCCGGATCTGTGGATCGGGAACGGACGGGCTTCGATCCCCTTGTCAATCGCGGTTCGACGCTGGTCGAAACACCGAACCTTTGTCGTGCAGCTGCAGGACCCGGTCCGCAATCCCCTCCTCTTCGACCTCGTCATTCCTCCGCGTCACGACGGCCTGAACGGCCCCAACGTCTTTCCGATCATCGGCGCCGCCCATCGGGTGGTCGCCAGTCGGCTGCAAGAGGCGCAGACGGCGTTTCAGGCAGAGCTTGACGCCCTTCCCCGTCCGAGAGTCGCCGTGCTGATCGGCGGCGTTGCGAAGGCCTATCGCATGAGCCTCGCCCATTCTGATCGTCTCGCGAGCCAGATCGAAGGCGCGGTTCAGCGGTCTGGGGGCTCTTTAATGTTGACCTTTTCCAGGCGAACGCCCGCAGACGCCCGCAAGCTTCTGACCGACCGGCTGTCGAAGCTGCCGGGCGTGATCTGGAATGATGAAGGTCCCAACCCATATTTCTCCTTCCTGGGCGCGGCCGATGTCATTCTGGTCACAGAGGATTCCGCCAATATGCCGGCAGAGGCCGCGGCGTCCGGTGCGCCGGTATATCTCCTCCCCATGGAGGGCGGACAGGCGCGGCGTCGGCGATTCCATGAGGATCTTGCCGCGCACGGCGTCACCCGACCCTTTACGGGCCATCTCGAAACCTGGACCTATCCGCCGCTGAACGAAACCGACCGCGCGGCTGAAGAAGTGCTTCGAAGACTGAGCCAGTCCCGCCTCAATCCGGAAGGTCCGGACACAAGACTCCACCAAATCGCCGCAATCCGGTCTCGCCTGCGCCGCATCGTAGGTCGATAAGGTGAGGGTCGGTTGGTCGAACGCGCCGCTTCGGAACCTGAACAGCCCCCCCCAGCCCGCCGGATCGGAGCGAAGGGCCAACCGACACCCCCCAAATCCAACCTTCGAGATCGACGGGAACCGTGGGCTGCGAGCCTAGAGCATTTTGCGGGCGAAACGGACACCGGTTCGTCGCAGAAAATGCTCTGATTATAAAAGCTTATCGGTAAAATCCGATTCACTCGGATCGGATTTGCTCTAGCCCTGGCCCAGACCGATGATCTCGCCGCCATGCGGCGCCTGGACGAGAATAACCGTCTTCAACCCCACGTCCGCAGGGGGCGGCAGATCGAACAACTTCGTTCCGCCGCGCCATTTGCCGAGCTTTGCCAGTCGGTGAACAATATTCGGCTGGGCTAAGGTCTTGCCTCGATTTTCGCCCGCTGTGACCTGCACCGGCTGATCTTGGGGGTCGTAGCGCACCAGCCAGACATCTGCGCCTGACGCAGGCGCACGGCCGCCGATGCGAACCGATCGCCGACCGACACTGACCTGGGCGCGGCCCTGGAACGGCGACTTCGTCATTTTGTCGATGCGCGCGGCGTCTACACCCGGGCCTTCGCTACGCCCATCGATCACCACCTGAGGCGAATAGGTCTCCCTCAAACGGAACCGGTTCTTATAGGCCGCCTGCCGCTGGGTGAATTCCGGTCGTGCGAACGTATCCTTCCAGCCAAGATAGTCCCAATAGTCCACGGGAAAGG
>Ga0316217_10002101_pt1 | contig 24598 bp, 28 predicted proteins | sample 1anoAmetaG_FD_203633 | JGI IMG/M metagenome (GOLD analysis project Ga0316217, IMG submission 203633) | Freshwater microbial communities from Trout Bog Lake, Wisconsin, USA - 1anoA | ecosystem: Environmental > Aquatic > Freshwater > Lake > Hypolimnion/Profundal zone | place: USA: Wisconsin...
CTAACGCTTCCGCCTTCAATTGAACCGATATTTGTTGCGGGCTGATTTGCAGAGCCTCATTGAGAAATCCATCCACTGTCTGATCAATGGCGGCCAGGACCTTTTTGACGACCCTTCGGCCCAAGTTTCGGACCAGACCTTGCAGGGCGCCTTCGATGAGGGCGCGGAATAGTTGCCACAACAACGCGGCATAGGTGAGTGTCTGGAGTCGCCCGCTTTCCCGGTCCCGGATTTCCCCGTAACTTAACTGGCCCCCACGCAGCATCGCCTCGAAGAGCAGCAGATAGCGCAAGGCGGCCAAATGCACGGAGGCGTAAGCCAACTGATAACGGCCGCTTTGCTCCTTCAAGAAGCCCAAGTTCTGTTTGATTTCCTTGAAGTAGACTTCGATCGACCAGCGCAGCGCATAGACTTCCAGGATTTTGGCATCGCTCAGTTTGAGGTCCGTGCAGAGAAAGACGACCCCGGTCACGGCGGATCGTGCCCGCACCGGGGCGCTGAAAACCAGACGGACCTCCACCCATCGGGCGGGTTGGTGCTCATCGGTTTGCAGATTGAGGCTCACGATCAGGCTGGCGGTCTTATACCGAGCCCGGCGATTCAGGGGTCGCATCCGGCGCTGGACCATCGCATGCAACTGGCTGGCCGTGTAAGAGCGTCCGTGGTACTGATAGGCTAAGAGGCCGCGCTTCATTTGAAAGATGCCGGCCAGTTTGTTTTCCAGGCAACAGGCGATGTTCTCCTTGCATCCGAACCACGCGTCAGCCAAGACATAGGCGGCGCTAAAACCCGCCCGTAACGCCCGCTGGAGCATGCCCCGGAACAATTGGTGTTTGTTTTGCTCGCGGGCTCGGCGCATATCGCGAGCGGCGGAACTGCGTTGGTCGTGGAAGGGTTTATCCTTGGGCTTGTCGATGGCACATTTTTGGCCCGTGACGATCTGGGCCTCCAGCGGCAGGAATCCCTTTTCTGCGGCCAGGCCCAATTGCAAGACGAGATGTCCCTTGCGGTGGCGGCCCTCGGTGTGGTCGAAATAGCAACTGGTGCCTTCCACCTTACGCCCGGCCCGAGCCTGACTGGTGTCATCAACCACGAACGCGCGCTGGGAGCGCTCCCCCAGATCATTACCGTGATAGACTCCTTGAGCCAGTTCGGTGGTCACCCCCCGCCAATTGATGTCCTCGCGACCCAGGAAATCGTAGAGCACACTGACTTGGCCGGCCAGAATCTGGCACAATTCGGAGCAGAAGCAGTGGATGGATTTGACTTTCATCAAAGGCCAGACCAACAGGGCACAAAGGACATTGGGCAAAGGTTCTCCGTCGGAGCGGCGCTTGCGGCTGATGGCGGCACTGAGCAATGCGACCAGCGAGTGACGCTGGATGCCTTCGGATAGTTCGGTGTCGGCGAAAGTCAAGGGATGGCTCAGGGCGTCGGACAAAGGGGTATAGGAACGGGGGTGGCGGCCGGACTTTTGCTTTTGAGTCCGGGAACAAGTGGTTTTTGTGTTGCGTTTCGGCATAGGTAGGTATATATACCTACCTATTGACATGCCTGATACACTTTTGTTCATGCAACAACAGAAAATATCCGCTTCGACCTCCCGCCGAAAGGAATACGCCCGTCTCAGCGCTCAACTAGCCAACATCGGCTGGATCAGCGAAGGCTACGTGCAGGATCGGGGACCGGGAGCCGGTGGCGCTTGTTATCCTTGGACCCGAAAAGTCAAAGGCAAGACGGTCTGCGTCGCGTTGTCCAAGGAGCAGTATGACTGGCTCAAGCAGGCCATTGCCAATTGGCGCACCGTCCAGAAAACCATTCGCCAGATGCAACGCCTAAGCCGCGAAGAGCTCTTTGAATCCCTGCCGGGTCCCAAGCGGCGAAAGAAACTCAGCAAGACCGTTCTCGGAATCGTTTAGCGGCTTCTCGAACCCGCTGGTGTGTTCTTACTCACTGCGAAGACCAATCATCCGAGATCTGTGCCGCTCAAGAGCCGAAAATCATTCGGTTACGGCAGAAAACCAATGCCCGAGAGGCTAAAATCTCGCTCATTTTATCGCCAAAATGTCAGTAATAAGCCTATCAATGATGTTATCGACTCCCTACGCGCTTCCCTCATCCCGCTATTTGCGGTAAGCGAAGACCATGCCCTCGTTGTTCATGACGAAGGTGTCACCTTCGACTGTTCCCAGTGTCGTGCCCGCCCCCTGCCACTTCATCGTGAGTTTCGAGCCTTCCCGCGTGTAGGTAGCCTTGACCTCAATGGCGGCGTCGCGGCTCGCCAAGAACATCTTGCTGGCGCAGGCGCCATCGGCCTCGATTGAAAAACTGCCGCCACTGATGGTCATGGTGTGCCCTTCGTGTTGGACCGTGCAAGGCACTTTGTTCCCGTCCACGGTCACCAGGGCATAGGTGCCGGTGGGGTTGAGATTGGGATTCGTGGCGACCGCGGTCTTGTTGCCGGCCCCGACCTTCACCTCATCCTTGCATCCGGTGCCGGCCAACACCAGCAGCAGCGGCAGCCAAGCGAACTTTAGGAAATGGCGGATCATTTGCTTGGGTCCGCCCATCATTAGGTTGTGTCTTGATTTCATGGCCGCAGTTTAACGCCGCCCCATGGAAACGGCTAATTGATAATCCCAACCGCTGCATCGAAGGAATCAATAATCAACCCCAATCCGCCACCCTTCAATCCGAAATGTCGTGGACGGTAGGGGGGGACTATTTTACGATTTGCGAGAGGATTCCTCCCCCATCGGTCTCAAGTATTGCGCATGGTGGAGTTCTGGTCCGGCGCGCGCCAAACGCGCAGCGGCAGTCCATTAATAGGGCGGCGCCAATCGCCTGCAACCATGAGCCAGGACGGTAGCGAGGAAGAAGAGGTTGCGCGGGAGGATCCCGGGCCAAAAGCAAGGAACTGGTCCCAGCGGCCTGTTCGCGCGCTGTTGTTCAGCCAGACGATTGGAAACTCGCCTCATGAACCCGCAGGAGCGAGGCCATCGCGCCAACTGGCCGATTCGCAGAACTGCCGCCTCGAAGGCCTGCCGCGCGTCTGATCCCGACCGCTCAGGAAACCGGACCGGCGAGGAGGGCATCACAACGTTCGGCCAGGAGGAAGTCCTTTTCACTCAGTCCACCCTGATCGTGGGTTGTCAGGTGGAGGGTCACCTTATTCCAGCGAATGTCAATATCGGGGTGGTGGTTTGCCGCCTCAGCGACCGCAGCGACTCGGTTGACGAAAGCGATGGCGCCCATGAACCCCTTAAACTGGAATGTTCGCGAGATGTTCCGAGAGGTCAACGACCATTGGGGAATCGCTTGCAGCCGTCGGGCTATTTCCCGTTCATCCATGGCCGATAAGATACCACCCGTTCTTGCTGGAAGCAACCAGGGAGGATATAACGAGGATATAACGAAGAAGTTAACAGAAACAATCGATGTCTATGAATATTTCCCCAAAACTACTCTGCCCAAGCTGCCGGGGGTCACGGATGGTGCTCGGGCAAACCAAGGCGACGGTTATTCTCGACGCGGGAAGCAGCCAGTTCCGCCCGAAATACAAGCCGATGTTCCTCGGTTTCCAACCGTCTGATGTGGTTTGCCTCGACTGTGGCTACATGGGAACTTGTTTGAGCGAAGACGAACGCTCCGAGCTGGAAAAGAAACTCAACGAACCTTAACGAGGTCGCTGGGCTCATCTCCAACCGCCGAGACCGCTCGAAACCATGGTGTTAGTCCGCTTGACTTGCGGGGTGGCCGTATTTATAAGGGTGTCATGATCCACCTCGGAATGCATGCTGATAATTGGAGGCCGCTGAGCGTCGGGTTTGAGGGCGCCTGCAAGAAGATTGCCGCTACCGGCCTGAAACATCTCGAGTTTTGTTCCATTGATGGACAGAACTTCATTGCCGCGCTTGGCTACGATCCTGGTGTGTCGCTGGAATCCAATCCTCGAGCGATTCGCCGTTTTTTGGATGGCCTCGGGCTCATCACGTCTCAAATTGACGGGTCTTATCCGATGATGGGGCCCAATGGCTCCGCCTATGGGGTGCGATATGTAACCCAGACCATCCGGCTTGCCTCGGAACTCGGCTGCCCCATGGTGGACACCGTGGACGGCGCCTTTGAAACGCCGGGCTTCTCGCGCGAGGAAGTCTTCCGTATCACTTGCGACAATTACCGGCAGTGCCTTGCCTGGGCGGAGGACTACCACGTGATCATCAACGTGGAGCCGCACGGTCCTTATACCAACGACCTGGAGTTCATGAACCGGTTGTTCCAGCATTTCGAATCCGAGTACCTTCGCTGCAATTTCGATACCGGCAACAGCTTCATCGCGGGCCATGAGCCTCTGGATTACCTCAAGGCGCTGCGCAAATATGTGGATCATTGCCACATCAAAGACGTCAGTCCCGCCCTGGCCGCAGCCATGAGGGGGGAGGAGACGGGCATTGGCAGTTCCGAGGTCCCCGTGGGCGGTGGTGTGAATGCAGAAAACATTCGCCAGTGCATGCGATTCCTGCATGAAACCGGTTGGGACGGAGTAGTGTCCCTTGAATGCAGCGGCACGGATGAGAATATCCGCCGCAGCGTTGACTGGATGCGGGAAGTCTTGAGGCCCTTGAACCAAAGTCCTCGTTAGAACCGAACATTGCAGGCTTATTCAGGACCGTTCCCGTGCTCTCTCACGGCGCCGGCGAGGAATACGGCATCGCTCCCGCCACGTCATTCTGCCGCCTCGCCTTCACCAAACTCTTCTGCCACTCCCCATTGCGCCGGCTGCCAAAACCATGCCCGTTAGCGCCTGAAATGCCGTTTCACGGCGGCTTTGGTTTTGGCGACGCCTTTGGCCTGGACATCGCTGGGTGAAGGTTTCACTCTCCAGCCATGAAAGCAAATCGAAGAACTCAAATTGCTGGATGGCTCGGTATCGCCGCGTGGTGCGGATGTGTCGCAGTGGCGCAAGCCGCCGATCAGGACGTATTGCGGATTATCGTGTTCGGAGCGCATCCGGACGACTGCGAACTCAAGGCTGGAGGGGTGGCGGCTTTGTGGGCGGCTCAAGGACACAAAGTCAAATTTGTTTCGGCCACCTCCGGGGATATCGGCCATGCTGCTGAAGCCGGCGGACCGCTGGCGAAACGCCGCACCGCCGAGGTCCGTCGCGCCGACCAGATTCTGGGGATCGAGACTGAGGTGCTCGACATCCATGACGGCGAGTTGATGCCCACCCTCGAGAATCGGCGCGTGTTCACCCGGCTCATTCGCGAATGGCGCGCCGACGTGGTTATGGGACCCCGTCCCTGCGATTACCACCCCGATCATCGCTATACGGGGATTTTGATGCAGGACGCCGCATTCATGGTCATGGTCCCGTCCTTTTGTCCTGAAACGCCCCATTTGGCTAAGAATCCGGTTTTCCTTTACTTGTCGGATCATTTCCAGAAGCCCTATCCGTTCAGCCCGGGGGTCGTCGTTGCCATCGACCCGGTGTTCGACAAGAAGTCGGACGCCATTTGGCAATTGGAATCGCAAATCGAAAGCCTGTGGGTGCAAGGTGATTTTGAGCGGGTTGTGCCAGTGCCCACGGAGCCGGCCGCGCGTGAGGCCCGGCGCGTGGCGGTGCGTAATTTGTGGGGAGGCCGGGATGCCAACACGGCCAATGAGTATCGCGACCTCCTGAGCAAATTCTATGGCGACGAGAAAGGGCGCGCGGTCAAGTACTGCGAGGCGTTTGAGGTGTGCGAATACGGCCGACAACCGTCGGCTGAGGAACTCAAACGGTTGTTCCCCTTTTTAGGGCAATAGGACCACGACTCCAGGTTTCATCGACGTTGGACCCGATTGGTATGGAGACGGATCATGACTGCGATGGATGGTCTTGGGATGTTCGCGGCGCTCTCATTTCTTTTCCGTCCATTAAAGGCCTGCCCATAGGGGGAATGTGAACGGCGCCATGGTGATCATCATAGGCGCATTCGGGGAATTCCAAATCGACGCCATGCTACCATGAAGGTCACAGTGGAGGAGGGGTAATTCGGGGTATGCGCTTTAAGACCCGAACTTCAACGGCGCCGGCGGCGTCTCCCTCGCCTCCTTTGGAGGAGAAGGGCGGGGGAGAGGAGGCGCCCGGTCCCCAACCGATCAGGAGGTTTATGGGGAGGCTTAGCGTTCATTTCACTCCTCCAATCCGTGGCGGCGGCCAATAACAAAATGAAACTCGACCAATAATATTCCCGCGTGGGACGCTGCCCCAAAAACGGCTATCCAAACTGTTGGTCGAATTATCTCCGAGCACAAAATAGCTGCCGTCTGGAACGGTCAGATCAGTCTTTCGGGCAAGCGTCCCGGCCATCGGCGGCAAAAGGTAAACAATCTCCCCCATTGAGTTGCTGAGCGATAGTTGCTTGTCGTTGACGAACAACTTGCCCTCTGAAATCCGCAAATGATCGCCTGGCTCACCAGCCACCCGTTTGACGTAAAACGTCGCAGGCGGCAACGCGGCGATGCCGTCAGTCCTGAAAACGACGACGTCTCCGCGACGAGGAGCGCGAGCGATATACGTCATTCCCTCCATCATGACATGGTCGCCCGCCGAGACGGCCGGCGTCATTGCTCCCGTCGGTATGGAAAACGGGCGGACGAAGCCGCAAAGGCGAAGCATAATCAGCGCGCCAACAAAACACGCAGGGAGAATCGCCAAGCCAATCAGCAGCTTGCTGCGTGCGCTCATTGAAACGCGTGTCGTTGGCGACAAAAGGGGTGGTGTTTCAGGATTCATATGAGTTGAGAGTTAGGTTTCGAGAGAGCGACCGCCGGGGCCAGCGCGGGCGGGGCGCGGAATCCGCTTCCGAGGTTAAGCGTCAGCACCGACGGAGAAATGCAATGGCGGCTCGATTCCACTCGATGGTTTGGTCTCATTAAGCGCTCCTCACCGCGCCCTCTCAGCGATAAGAAACTCGACCTTGGATTGTTCCCATCGCCTTGAGGCCAGTCCGTTGCAGAGGCGATAGCCGGATTAGGGCGATTGGCGGATGGTTTGTCATGGCTTGAGTAAACGCAACCACTCGCTCAGCGGCCCGTTCTGGTCCCCTGAGGTCCCGCGCAAATTCTTGAGCATACATGGCCCAAATCCTTTCTGGGGCGACAGCCTGGGCTGCTTCTGAGTTGGCGGCGCCGCGCGTCGCGAGGTCGCCAGCATAGCAGCGCAAGACCCCGCAGGTCAGCAATCCGAGGGCTATGGAAAGCGCTTTCATAAATTGTCAGGCGCGCTTTACTGCCGAATTGGGATTCAGCGAAGGCCGGTTGCAGATCTCGTGCCGGGAAATCTCGATTTCCTTCCTTCGTAGCTCGTTGATTATCAATCCCGGCTTCCTCAGCCACTCTTGGGCGGATTCGTTGATCTGAGTCGCCGTTTTTTGTCCCCGCTGAGCCAAGCAGTTCATATCCAGTTCCAGACTGCTGAAGCCTACTGCCGGCCACCGCTGAGTTTCAAGCACGAACGGGTTTTTCGGTTGCCTCCGGGTCGGTGGCGGTAGCCGCCAGCATCGATTGGGGGCCCTTCGGTCCGCGTAATCTCCTATCGACCGAGCGCTGTTCAGGGGACGCCAAACGAGAGCCAGGTTGGCTTGAGATGCGCGAGCGAGTTATAGCGAACCCTGGCTCGACATTCGCGTGTGCTGCTCTGTTGAGAGGCGCGTCCCATCCGCCGCGCGGCCATCGTTTTAATCGGGCCCGGAGCGCCCGGTTGAGGCTGGGCCTGGGGCGATTGGGTTGGCAAGTATCGAACTGCCCTTAGCGCGTCAAGGATGTTGATGTTTCGGCGAGGTTTCGCCCTCGCGGATTCGAACAGGATTTGGCGCAAGATTCGTGTTGTTGGGGAATGCGCAGCCATCAGGCGAGGCAGGCTCATCGCGGCGTAGCAAATCCGATCGGACTGAAGGGAGACAGAACTTCAAGCCGCGCAACCTTCAATCGCCCGAGGATTGGTCCGGGCGTTCGTGGTCGTCTTCGCACGTGTGGATTTCCACGCTCACATGAACAAGCTCCTCGTGCTCTCTGAGCGGAGTTTTGTAGGCTTCCGGAGATTTTGGTTGGTGGGCAACCAATGAGATAATAGCGGCGAATTTGTTGGGGCCGACCTGCCAGATATGCAAATCCGTGATCACGGCATCCCCGTCCGATTCGATTGACTCGCGTATCTCCTGGCTCAAATCCGTATCTTCCGGCTCCTTGTCCAAAAGAATGGTTTGCGTTTGGCGAATCAAGCCCCACGCCCACTGGGCGATGACGCCGCTGCCGACAATGCCCATGACCGGGTCTAGCCAGGCCGCTCCCCAGAGCTTGCCCGCCGTTAAGGCAATGATGGCCAGCACCGAAGTCGCCGCGTCTGCCAGCACATGGATGTAGGCCGACTTCAAATTGATGTCGTGTCCGTGAGGAGGGGAATGCGGCCCAGAATGAGGACTGTGGTCGTGTTCGCGCTCGTGGTGATGGCTGTCCTTGAGCATGAACGCGCTGACGAGATTCACCGCAAGCCCGACCGCCGCTATCCCGATCGCCTCGTTGTATTGAATCAACAGGGGCTGGGCAAGCCGTTTGACCGATTCCAGCAGCATGAATAGAGCAATCCCGGCCAGAATAACGGCGCTGGTGTGCGCTCCTAAAACGCCGACCTTGCCCGGGCCGAAACTGAAGCGGCGGTTACCGGCATTCCTGCGGGTCACGGCGTATGCCCAGGCCGCGATGAGGAACGCGGCAACGTGAGTGCCCATGTGGCAACCGTCGGCGAACAGGGCCATCGAATGGAGTTTCAGGCCGGCAGCGATTTCTGCCGCCATCATGAACAGAGTGAGCGCGATCACCCTTCGGGTATTCCTTTCCGCGGTCCCAAAATCGGCGACGAAATCGTGGCTGTGCTGCCAGCGTGAATGATTGGCTTTGTGCATCGACCTGTCGGGGTCTTGGCGGAATCTGCCTCAGTCGGTTTTCGCTTGGGAAAGCAGTTGCCAGATCATGCCCGCGGCTTTGTTCTCCAGGCGCAACCGGTTCGCAAGCTGTTTGACGCGCGCCCATACGTTCCTGGTTGGAGCGCATCGCCTTGAGGACGGCGTGGGTCTGATTCCCGCCAACTTCGCTTTCCAATTCATGGCGCGCCAGCGGCGAAACCGAGGGAAGCTGCGCGAGTAATGTTCAGCCCCAATGACAGCGCCGCAGAGCAGTTCGCAGCCCAAGCGCGGCAGAAAATCGGTGGTACTCATAACCGTTCAAACGGAAAGCGACGTTATGGTAGAATATGCCCCAAATCGGGGTTCCTGGCGAGGACCAATGCCTGAAGATTTCTTCGGAATTGGGCCATAACTCACGGTAGGCGCTTGATTCTAAATCGCGTCCCCTTCCGGCCGATGGTTGATGAAGATGAACGGCCTGCGCGACGGCTCCGCTGGCGTCCCTCCGCGACCAGCGGCTTGGCCGCCATCACCAGGTTTGAGTAGCCGATTCGATGGTAACGGCCAAGGTGGCGCGCAGCCAACTGAACTTCTCTTTCATAAAATCAAAATCAGGACCGGAGGTCACGAACCGCGCCTTTCCCTTGATCAAGAACCCCGCGCCCAGTCCATGCAGGCCCTCGACCTTGCTGCTCCCCAAGGTGATCAACACATTCGGATTGTGGTTAATATTGGCTTCCGTCTTGCGCATATAGCCGGCGGGGATAAACAGCCGTCCATCTTGCGATATTTTGAGATAGCTATTCCAAGTATTGACCATGTGCGGTCCATCCGTCCCCAGGGTGGCGATGGCAACCACTCCGTCATTTTTCATTATTTTCTGGAGCTTCTCCGGGATCATCGTGTATTCCATTTTTTGTTTGTCTTGTGAATGCGGGCTCTACTTGGGAGCGGTTCGTATATTGGAGCGGGAAGAACCCATCTGGTCGCATGGGTCCGACCATTACTTTCGCGGGCCGACAAATTCGATGAAGTTGCCATCCGGATCCTTGATCGCCACCAACCACCTCCCGGCGCTCATCTCCACCGGCGTTTCCCCCAGGGTTGGAACACCGGCCTTTTTAAGCCGTTCCAGGATCGTATTCATGTTCGCCACAGAAATCGTAAGATACCTAAAACCCAGGGTTGAATGGATGAATGCCTGATCGGCTTGCTTGCCCGGCGCTTTCGGGAAGGAGAGCACTTTTATCCGGGTAGCCGGCTCGGTTCCTTCGAGCAGGAAGACCCGGACGTCAGCGGGGTAGCCATCGACCAGGCCGATCTTTCGCGACACCTGCGCATCGACCGAGAACCCGCGCGCTTCCTTGAATCCGATGACGTTGGTCAGGAACTGCGCGGTTCGCTCGGAGTCGCTCACCACCATGCCGATATCGATGACGGGCTTGGAAAACTCGGCCTCGGCCGCCGCGGCCAAAGGCGCCAGGACCGGGAGGCCAAGCGTGAGCAGGAGGGCAGCCAGGGCGGGAGGCGTTCGGAAACGAGTGCAGATCGCGTTCATAACCGAAGGATATAAAGAAACCCCGAAATGGCTACCCTGAAATTGTTCCGGGAGACCTTGCATTGCCGCTTGAATTCGCTCGCGCCCCGGGCGATGTATTCCAGGTTATGAACCCCGATGAGCTTTCAAATCAGCCCGGCCCCGGGCCCGTGATCACCACGAGGCGCCAGTTCTTGCGACGAACCGCGGGCGCGGTGGCCACCGCCGCGGCGTTCTCCGAACTCCCTTCACCGGCGCCGGCAAGGGACGCTACGGCCGCCACGAAAGCGAATCTGCCCACGATAAGGCTGGGTTCGCGCCAGGTCACGCGCCTGATCATCGGTGGCAATCCGATCTACGGTTATTCGCACTTCAACAAGATCCTCAGCCAATACCAGACCGCCTGGCACACGCCGGAGCGCGTGGTTGAACTCCTGCTGCATGCCGAAGCCAACGGCATCAACACCTGGCAAAGCAGCTATGCGGAGCGCACCGTGGCGGACCTGGAACGGTATCGCGCCGCCGGCGGGAAGATGAACTGGTTGTGCCTGGGCAAACCGGACTGGGACGAGCACCCGGAATTTGTGGACGAGGCGGCTAAGCATCACCCTATCGGTATCGCCCCGCACGGCGCCTTGGGCGAGCGTTTATATCGCCAAAACAAGCTGGGCGCGCTCACCGATCTGCTCAAGCGCATCCGGGATACGGGCGCGCTGGTCGGCTTGTCGGGGCATGCCCCGGCGCTCATCGAGTTATCCGAGCAGAAGGGCTGGGACGTGGACTTTTACATGTGCTGCCTTTATTACCTGACGCGCCCCCGGGACGAGTTTCAAAAGCTGCTGGGCGGCGAGTTGCCGGTGGGGGAGATCTATCTGGCAAGCGACCCGGCCCGCATGTTCAAGGTGATCAAAGCCGCCTCGAAGCCGTGCCTGGCCTACAAGGTGCTGGCCGCGGGTCGGAAGATCGACAATGCCGCCCAGGTGCGCCAGTGCTTCGAGACCGCATTCAAGAACATCAAGCCGACGGATGCGGTGGTCGTGGGGATGTATCAGCAAATGAGCGACCAGGTGGGCGAGAACGCTGGCATCGCGCGCGACCTCTGCGCCAGTCCGGCTTCGCGTTGAGCCGAATCCATGAAAAGGGAAGAATCAGCCCGTTGGGGCGCCACCCCTTCGACGTGGAGATTTGCCGGATCCCGCCCGGCAAGACGCCCTATCCGTATCACTCCCACAGCGCCCAATGGGAGTTTTATCATGTGATCTCCGGTCAGGGCATCGTTCGGCACCAGGATGGCGCTTCCGAGATCGAGGCGGGCGACGCCTTCATCTTCAAACCGGGCGAACCGCACCAGATCACCAATGGCGGGCAGCAGGATTTGATTCTCTACGTTGTGGCTGACAATCCGATTGGCGAATCGTGTTATTATCCCGACAGCAGGAAGTGGGCTGTGACATTACCGGAGCACCGAATTATTCGCTCCGACACTCTGGACTATCACGATGGCGAAGAATGAACCTGATTGGGCTGAGAGTCAGATTGCGGCGGTCGATCGACGCTGGCATTAACGCCTTCGCTGTTTTGGCAACCGGTTGATCGAGAAATTATGATCTGGCTCAAGACGCATCGTTTGTTACTTCGTCCGTTTCAAGAATCGGACCTGGACGGCTTTGCCTGCTATCGATCCGACCCGGAGGTTGCGCGTTATCAGTCTTGGGCCACACCCTATTCGCTCGACCAAGCCGCCGCTTTTCTGGAAAAAATGAAACTCGCGCAAGCTGGCGCACCAGGCGCCTGGTATCAACTCGCCGTGGAGCGCCAAAGCCAGCCTGGCCTTATAGGCGATTGCGCTTTCCAGGCGCTTGCTGAAGAGGCGCGTCACGCCCAAATCGGCTTCACGTTCTCGCGATTACACCAGCGCCAAGGTTATGCCACGGAGGCTGTCCGCCGCTTGCTGGATTACCTTTTTTCCGAATTGCATCTTCATCGTGTCACCGCCACATGTGACGTTGAGAATTTGGCCTCGACCAGGCTGCTGGAGCGGATCGGGATGAGGCGCGAAGCACAATTTATCGAGAATGTTTGGTTCAAGGGCGCTTGGGGTAGCGAGTATTCCTATGCCCTGGTTTACAAGGAGTGGAGTCAGGGCCTTGGCTCTGGCAAGGCTGACTGTCCACATGGCCTGACCCCTGAGGCATAAACTCAGACCAACTCGCTGATGCGGCACGGCGGACAGGCGGGCGGCAAGGAGTTCGTGATCCTGTCGCTGGTAATGTTCATGCTCATCAACCGCATGGTGGCGGCGGGGCCGCTTTACCGGAACGACAAGACCGGCATCGTGTGTGGCGGTGTTGGGACCGCAGCAATGACGGGTCCGCTTGATCCCGGTGTGAGCGAACGTGAATTGGAGGGCGCTCGGCGTTTGGCCATTAACGATTAGCGGCGACCCGATCGGCCTTGATGCCCGCTGCGGTATCCACCGTGATAATCGGCGCCATACCCGTGGCTCCAGTGGACCGAAGGACCCCAATAACCGCGAGTCCACACCCAACGGTTATTGCACCATCCCCAGTTCCCACCCACCCAGATGTATCCGGGCGCGGACCAGGCCGGCGCGACCTCAACGATAGGCGCCGGCATGGGCGGAAGCAGGACGACCGGGGCCGGGACCGCTACCAGCGGGGGCGGGGCGACCATTACCGGGGCCGGAGCGGCGATTCCCAAGTTGATACCGACATAAACCCCGGCGTTTGCGCTGGGGATTGCCAGGGCTGCCAGGACCAGGATTGCGATTGTCTTTTTCATATTCACTATTGGTCTGACGCGCGGGCCGGGCTGAGCCTGCTTATAAATCGGTGCCCGTTTTATAATCCGCTTACGCCGGTCCATAAGAACCTCCAGTGATTTCTGGCGATGTTGCCCCCGATTTCCAACGCCCCAGGCCGGCGCGGGTGATCGCGCTGAAGGCGGACCAACCACGTTGGGAAGCTGTCTCCATCGACGACGAGTAGGCGCGCCGCTTCAACGAACGCGGCCGGACGGCGATGGAATGTCGAGCGCAGGATCAGGATTCCTGATCCCGCCGCACAGAAACTCGCAGACCTGGAAAGCCGGTGGACCTCTCCGGGCGGACGATCCTGCTCCCTCTCCCTCGGGAGAGGGCTGGGGTGAGGGGAATCGCGGTGTCACCTGATTTCCACGGTTTCAGGAGTTCTGAGGATGGCAAGGTCGTGGTTGATTTCCATCGCCTCTTCTGCCTGGGAAGCGCATTCGGAGCCGGAGGTCGCTTAGCCGAAGGCGGTTCTCTCGCTTGGGCGCGTGAAGCCGCCCGACTCCGAGACGCGTTGATGGGCAGCCAGCTTCGCCAATAGTCGGAGCCGCAAAACCGCGCATCAGGGCTCTTTCGCTTTGTGGGCGGTCGTGACGATGTAGAAGTTATCGTCGTTGCCCACGAGGACTGTCGCCTTCGTGCCCGCGAAGGATTGCCCTGCCACCCCCGCTTCGCCTGTGGGTTTGCCGTCCCGGTCATAACGCGCCCATTTGACCGTCGCCGCGCCTTGGACGGCCATCGGCCCCACCTTCCAGACTAACAAGACGTCCCCGTTGCGATTGGCAATTGCGGACGGGTAAATCTCGTCTGTTTCGCTGGCGGGGGTGCCAACGTGCAATCGGTATCCGGTCATACCAGCGTCGGAAATGGCCCAATAGACCTTGTGCCGCGTCATGAAGGCGCACAGAGACTGGCCGTTGGGCGCGAAGGTTAACTCCGGGCCGCACATAGGGCATTCGTCGAGGTCCCAGTTGTCTTCGTTGACTCGGAGCGGTTTGAATTGGTTTTCAGTGGGGCGAGCTTTGAGCACGTAAAAGTCGCGGATGCTGTTCTCCGCGCTGCGGAATGCAAGGTACACGTCGCCGTCCGGTCCCGTCCGTGCCCGCATCATGCACATGGAACAGGCCAAACCTGAGTGGTTGGTGAGGTGCAGCTTCTCGGTCGGCCCGAAAGCTGCGCCGTTGTTGGTCGACCGCGTGGTGTGCAGCCAGGTCGCCGCTCTGACATCCGGCTTCGGGTCCGCCATCACATGCCAAAACGCCAGAACATGGCCTTTGCCATCGGCGGTCATAGTCACACCGTCGACGCCCGACATGGCGGAAAGGGTCTTGAGGGCTTCGAACGACTTGCCCCCATCGAGGCTGCGCGTATACCGCGCGAATGTTTTTACGCCGGGCGCCCATTCATCTACCCAGACGACGTGGATGGTTCCATCGTTGCCGACAGCCAGCTTCGGGCCGCGTTCACCCATCTTCGTCTCCACCAGGCCGGTGGAGTTGATTCTCACGGGCGGCGTGAACGAGCCGCCGTTATCGGTGGAGCGGACGTAGTAGGCGTGATGCTCCAGACCGTAAACCATGTGAAGGATGCCACGGCCATCCAGGACCACGTCGGGCACAAGGCACCGGGCGGGCGCTTGCACTACATCCACAGTGGGCCTCGTCGCCGCCCCAGCCTGTTCAGCGGCGGACAGAATGAGGAGGGAGCCGGAGGCGCTCAGCATCAAGCTGACCATCAGCCTTGGAAAAGCGCTTAGCCATTGGGGGAACTGCCGCGTCTCGGTTCGCTTCGACGCGCCTGTAAACATTCTCGTTGTCCGCATGGTTGCGCATTCTGCCTCACATCTGCATCCAAAACGAGCCATTTCCCCTGTGGGCACCGCAACCACGCCGACCTCCACAATTACCTGGATGAGATGGGGGTGCTGCCTTGCGGTTGGAATCGGCGAAGCGTGGACCTTGGCGGCACGAGTGATGGCGGCAACAAACTGGACAGACTGCGAGATTGCGTCTGGAGTATTGATGGCTCAGTATAGTAGCAGCTGGTTCGTTGAATAATGGTTCGGCGTGACGCATCGCACCCTCGCCTGTCAAACGGAGAGAATTATGAATAAGAGAGTCATCACGTTGGTATCCGTCGCCGTGATTCCAGCGATGTTCTTGGCATCGGTGAGTGAGTGGGCCATTGGGCGTCTCCTGCCCTACGGCCCGTCACATAACCTGGCGGTCAAAACTATCGACGTCGTGGCCACAGCGCTTGCCTTGCCGGTGAGATTGTATGCTTTCTTCGTCTATGGCGACCACGGTTCCTGGTCTTTGCCGGTTTTGATTTTGCTTCTCGCGACGAGTTGTTTGATGTGGGGCGTCATCGTGGAGAGGGTTCTTTGGCTCTTTTCCAAGCGGAACACGGCTCGGTGAGTTTTGCCGAACTATCCCGCCGCAGCGAACCCGGTGGTGACGCCTCGAAGTCATGCCGAGGGCTAGTGGCCGGGACCATTACCGCACTTGGCCGCCATCAGAATGGGCCGCGATTATTCCGCTGAGGATGGGCCGTGCGTCGCCACATCGCCAACCAGCCCGGCTTACCTCGCTCCCAGTTGAATGCGGCGGTGACGCGCTGGCCCTCGACCTTGACCACGACCTCCTTCTTCGCATAGCGCAGCCCGTGGCGCTTCAGGAAAAGGCAGGCTTGCTTCTTCACCCACCGAATCTCCTGGCCCGCAGGCGCCCGGCCCCGACGCAACTTCACCAGCCAAACATAGGCGCGGTTATTTTCTTTCTCAACCTGACGGGCTTCAAAACCCGCCCGTGCCAGGCGCCCGGCGAACTGGATGTGGTAAAACCTCCGGGCGGCATGGCGCTTCATTAGGAAGACTCTCAGCTCGTGCGGGAAGGGCGGGTTGGAAGCATTCGTTTTACCACGGGCGCAGCAAGACCTCACAATTTCCGATGGCTCAAAACGAGCTTCATCGTTAGCTTGTAGCGATGTTAGCATGCTGCGTTGACCGAACCCGGCAGCCCTTTCCGGATCATGATAACACTCCGCGGCCCGCGCGCGGAGTGGGATGCCGGCCTATGGTTGGCTGGCTTATTTCATTGGTCGTGGCTCTGGCCGCCGATTTTCCATGCCACGCCGAGAACTGGCCGTGTTGGCGCGGCCCCAGGTTGGATGGCTCCAGCCACGAAACGAATTTGCCGGTTTCCTGGGATGCCAACAGCAATATCGTTTGGAAAACGGAATTGCCGGGCGTCGGCCATGCCTCGCCGGTCGTATTTGGAGATAGCGTATTCATCGCCGCCGCCCAACCGGATACCCAGGAGCGTTTACTGTTGCGGGTGGACCAGTCCAAAGGCAGGCTCGTATGGCAGAAAACGGTCCTGACCGCGCCGTTGGAGCAGAAGAATTCGCTGAACTCCTTTGCGTCCAGCACCCCCGCCACCGACGGCGAGTTGGTGTTCATCGCTTTCCTGGACCGAGACCAGAAGTTCGCCGCCGCGTATGATTTCCATGGCGATCAGCGCTGGGCCGCTCATCCCGGGCCGTTTGCCAGCAGGCATGGCTTTTGCAGTTCCCCCATCCTCTACAAGGACGAGGTGATCCTCAACGGGGATCATGATGGCGAATCCTACCTGGTGGCCCTCAGTCGCGCCGAGGGGAAGATCCTCTGGAAGACGCCACGCGACAATCATACGCGCAGTTACTGCGCGCCGCTCATACAAGAGATGGCTGGGCGGCCGCAAATGGTTCTGTCAGGCGATAAATGCGTCGCCAGCTATGATCCCAACACCGGGAAGCGGCTTTGGTTGATTGATGGTCCCACGGAGCAATTTGTCGCCTCGCCGGTCTATCACCCGGATTCCGGCCTGGTGTTCATCACCGGCGGCTTCCCCGACCACCACATCCTGGCCATTCGACCGGACGGCATCGGCAATGTGACCCAGACCCATATCGTTTGGCGCGCTACCCAGGGCGCGGCCTACGTGCCATCACCGATCATCGAGGGGGATTACTTCCTGGTGCTCTCGGATTCCGGAGCCGCCTATTGTTTCGAAGCCAAGACCGGCAAACTGACCTGGAGGGAGCGATTGGGGGAGGAACATGCTTCGCTCGTATCCGGGGAAGGCAACGTCTATTTCCTGAATGACAAAGGGGTGATGAATGTGGTGAAGGTAGGACAGCAATTTGAGCGCGTCGCGCAAAACGACATCGGCGAGAAATGCTTCGCCTCCCCGGCCATCAGCAACGGTCGGATCTACCTGCGTGGAGAGAAGCACCTGTTCTGCATTGGCAGGAAGTAGGCCGATCCATATCGGCAATCTGCCCCGTTCGACGCTCTCGCTCATCCGAACAAAGCCATGCAGCAGCCAGGGCCCACAGGTTTCTCAACGCCCGGCGCTCAAAAAGAGTCTGCCAAGAACCGGCTGGAACTCCAACCTACGAGACCAGGCCCGGATGGACCGTCCGCGCGCGGCAGACGAGGATCGCGACCTCTACGACCAGGACAGATCAACCGGTCGTCGCCCTTTGTCCGGCTGCCCGTTGCTCTTGGCCCGGACCGAACCGGCGACTGAGGCAGCGATCCCTTCTTGAGGACCGTCGGTTGGCGAGTCTGCGGTCAGGCTGTGCCGCGGGATCCCAGGTCCGGCGCCGGTTAGGCGCAGGAGATCGGCCACGGCGTCCTTCAATGTCTCAGCCTGACCGTACAATGCCTCCGCCGCGCTGGCGCTCTCCTCGGCATTGGCCGCGTTCGATTGAGTCACCTTGTCCATCTGTGTCACGGCGAGATTGACTTGGGCAAGGCCCTGGCTCTGGTCCCGGACGGCGTCAGAAATCTGGTCAACGGCCCCTCCCACCTTCCCGGCGATGGCCACGTTCAGCTTGAAGGCTTCCTGGGTCGCTGCAGTGAGTTGGCTGCCTTTGCGCGTAGCCGTCGTGGCGTTCTCAATCAAACCGCTGGTTTCCCTGGCCGCTTGCGAGCATCGTTGGGCCAAATTGCGCACTTCCTCAGCCACAACCGCAAACCCCATTCCAGCTTCGCCAGCCCGAGCCGCTTCCACGGCGGCGTTCAGAGCCAGGATGTTGGTCTGGAAGGCAATTCCTTCGATAGTCTTAATCACGTGACTCGTCGCCTCGCTGGAACGGGTGCTGGCCTGGATGGATGCCGCCGTCTCGTTCAGGAGCTTGTCCACGTTGCCGACGATCGCCCGCTCCTCGATCATCCAGCCTTTGCACTGGTCGGTCAATTCGGCGTTCTTCTTGGACATGCTGGCCATTTCCTCAAGCGAGGCGCTGGTTTCTTCTAGGGAGGCAGCCTGTTCCGCCGCGCCCTCCGCTAAAGACTGGCTCGATGCCGACACCTGGCTGGCGGCGGCCGCGACCTGGCTACTGCTTTGCCCCAACGACTGAGACAGCGCGGCGAGTTCGCGGGAAAGGGAGCGTGTCACCACCAAAGCGCACGCGATGCCAATGGCAACGCCGAGGAGCGAACCAACCACGAACACAGTCATCAACTGGGCGCTCCGGGTGGCGAAGGTCTCCTCCGCTGATTTGGTGACATCCGATGCGAATTGTCCGGCCTGGGCCACGAGCGCGTCAATTGCGTCGGTCGCCGGGCGGTCAATGCTTTTGACAAGCTTATCCACAACGGCGGCGGCTTCGGGTCGTTTTGGGTCAAATGACTTAAGCGCCTCCAGGTATCGCGCATTGAGTCTGCGGTGCTCCTCCAGGCTCCGGTCGATCAGATTCGTCTCGACCTTCGATTTCGCGAACAACTCGCGCAACGCGCCCAGGTTCGCGTCAGTCGCCGCAGATTGGGTGTTGAATCCGGCCAGGTGCTTTGCGAACGCATCGGCATCGCTACCCCGCAGCAGGAGGTCCTTCCACTCCTGCACCTGCTTCTTGAAATTGACTTGCGCCAGCCGGGCCAGGTCGATGGAAGTTGCCAGAAAGCGACCGTGCTCCTTTAGCGCCCCATTGATCTCCTTGCCTTGGCTGATGCTGTATTTTAGACCCCAGTATCCGACGTTGGCCCCTGCCACGATGACGGCGATGAGGCACCCCAGGGCCAGGAATATGCGCTTGCCTATGGATAAAGCTTTCATTGCGTCGGGGCATAGATTCTGGACCTCCCGCTAACCATTGGCAGGCCCTCGCGAGTTGGAGGATTGAGATTGTTCGGACTCAGTTGTCATCTTTTTTCGGCAGGTTAGCCGAACCGTCGGAGCCATGCGGCGCGACCCATCGGGACGAGCCACTCTGTCGCCGATGGTTTCCTCGGCTAAGGCGCTTGCTCACTTTTCGGCACTCCAGAGGAACACTTGAGCGTATTCCGTCGAGAATTCGTTGTATATTGCCGGGGCATAGCGCGAAAAGGCCTGCGAGTCGCTTCGCATCGCCGAGGAGGAGTTAGCGGCCGACGACGAAAATGGCGTAACTGGCCCTCAGTCGGCGCATTCGGTAATCCTCCGTACACAACCTGCGCCCGCAATTGGTATGGCTGAAGCGGCGAAGCGGTTTTTGCCCCCAGGCGAGGCTCAAGTGTTGGCCCAAGCCGCCGATACCGACACGGGCGGTATGTCATGCTTGCCGACACGCCCAAATGAATCGCGCCACCGTTATGGAAGAACAAGTCCGCATTGAAAAGATCATGTCCGGGGGACAGACCGGCGCCGACCGCGCCGCCCTCGAATTCGCCATCAAACAAGGCATCCCGCACCACGGTTGGTGCCCGCGAGGGCGCAAGGCCGAGGATGGCCTGATTCCATCGCGCTTCAAGTTGAAGGAGACACCCAGCGCCGGGTATTCGCAACGAACGGAATGGAACGCGCGCGACTCGGACGGAACGGTCGTCTTCACCGTCACCGACCAGCTCGAAGGGGGATCCAAAAAGACCATCCTGTGCGCCCGTAGGTTCGGCAAACCATGGCTTCATCTAGCCGCGAAGCGCCCTGGCGCGGACCATGCCGGCCTCCTGCGGCGGTTCGTCGAGCGGAACCAGATCAAAGTGTTGAACGTGGCCGGCCCGCGAGGTTCGGAGGCTCCGGCGATTTCGAAGTTCGTGACCAGCACCCTCCGGTCAGCGTTTGCCGGGGCCCTGCCGGCAAAGCGAATTCTTCGCGCCTTGATTGTGGACGACGAACCGTGTCTGCGGAATTTATACGGGGCGATCCTGCAAGGCTTCCAGGTTGATGATGCGGAAACAAGCGAACAGGCGCTGCGGGTCGCGAGACGACGCAGGCTCGACCTGGTGGTCACTGACTTCAATCGCCCTGGGCGGCTCAACGGTCTTCAGTTCATTGCGGCGGTCAAGAAGCTCCACCCATCCGCGTCAGTAATCATGGCCTCTGGCTCAGCTTCCTTGAGCGTCCAGCGCCGGGCGATCCGGCTGGGGGCTTGCGCCTGCTTGACCAAGCCGTTTCTTGTGGAGACGCTTCTGGCAGCCGTGGACGATGGCCTGTTTCACCCGAGGAGCAAGGCGGCGCGGCGCCATTAAACGGAGACTCTGAACTGCTACTCGCTCGCCGAGGGCACCTGGGGTTGCCGCCATATAGGGCGACAAGGAAGCGGTTGGGCGAGGCCGCGGCCTTGTGAGCCTCCGCTACCGTTTCACGAGCGGGAGAATGGTTGGCGCTGACGGGTGTTGCTATCCCAGGCATCATAGGCGGTCCCGTCCGTTAGCAGCCCGGGAACGCGTCTGGGCGAGCCATAGCGAGAGGATCGCCTCCCTCAGCCAAACGGCGCGTGGATAGAGCATTGCGCTGTCCGGGCATGGGAGGACGTTCGACGCGATTGAGGAGGGGTTGACTTGGCTGGGTTCTGGGCGGTAAGGTGCTGGGTATCGGATACGCGCCGGCCGCGCCCGATCGGTTCTGTCGGTTCGCCTCATTGGCCGTTTTATCGTGGAGGGGTTGGTCGGTGGCGCGGCCTTCTTGTTCCTCCGGCATATAGCGCGCGCCCAACCTCCCCCCGAGGCCGTAATCGCGCTAGGCCGCCCGGTTGCCGGGATTATACTTCTCTACGCGCTGGCGGAGTTTCTAAAAGACTTCGTTCATTTTTCTTCTTGGCCTCGGGCGCAGCCATGCGTCCGATCCATGACACGCCGATTGCCGCCCGCAGCTTGCGGGATTTCTGGGGGAAGCGCTGGAACCGCGCCGTGAGCGCGTGGCTCTACCGGTTCGTCTTTTTGCCGCTGGCGCGTCAGCAACGTCCAGACCTTGCGCTTCTTTGCGCTTGTCTCGTGAGCGGCGCGTTGCACGCATGGGTGGCATGGGTGGCGCTCGGCGCATTCGCAGCCTTTGAAGTGGCGGCGTTCTTTGGCCTTCAGGCGGTGCTTATCTTGGCCGAAGACCGCCTCCATGTTCACGCTTGGCCGGCGCCTTTGGCGCGGGCATGGACGCTTACCATCTTGCTTGCAACATCACCGTTGATTATTTGTCCCTATCTTCGCATTGTTCATCTCTAGCGATGTGGGCATCCGGGCCAACAGCACGGCCTGCGCATGCCACCGCGCATCTTATCAATCCCAACCTCGATGCGGCGCTTTCTGGTGGCTTCTTGCTTGGCCGAGGTGACCCAACAGATCCACTCGTTACGCGCCAGCGGGGTAATGTCAGACCAAAGGCTCTTAGCTGTGGCATCCAACTGGATGGCCTTTCGGAAATCTGCGGGCAACTTGTGAACTGTGCCGTCCGGGAGTGTTTGGGTGGCCATACTTCAAAGGGTGCGCGGTTCGCCTGGCGATCGCCATCACCGGCTCCGCGTCAGCGATTACCGACATGAAATATCAACGTCATCGCGGAGTCCGCGCGCAGGGCGTTGTTAAGCTCTATGGCTCGCAATTGGCAGATTATCAATGAACTCCTCCGGTGCGCAGGGCGACACCACGACCTGGCGCTTGTCAAAGCGGAGGAGCACTTTGTGGTTCGGATCGGTGACAAAAACTTGGAAAACCCCCCGACCCGGAACGTAACTCCAGCCGCTGAAGGAAAAAAAGCCCCCGTTGCCAATGCGGATACCTCGCCAAGAAAGGCCGCGTGGCAGGACTTGTGCCGATTGCAACCCCGCCAGCGGCAATCGCGTCGCCCAGAAAAGCCGCTGCACCAGGATTGCGTCCGGGGTCACCGTATAGCCCCGGATGCTAAAGAGCGCACACCCCAGCGTGAGCGCCACCAGCGCTAGGCTGAGCCACCGGTTCCCCAGCAGCAATTCGTTAGCCGCGCCTCCCAGGCACAAAACCGTCATCAGCACAGAGATGCTCACCAACCAACCGCCCCAAAGTGCTTTGTAGTATTTCATAGTTCGGTGCTCTGTGATGTGAATGTCACTTAACGTCGCGGGTCAGTGGCGGCGGGCCAGAGGCGTCCGACTGCAAACAGACGGAATCCTGCCGTCCACTGCACCCGCCGGGTTCGGCGGCATGGTGTCACCGGTTTTCATCGTCGTCTATCATCTTCACGATATTCGTCTGACCTTGAGCGGTGTCTCTGGACAGTTTCTTGGCCTTTGAATGCGCCTTCACTATGGCTCCAGCGACAAGCCCAAGCAAAATGGCGATAATGGCAATTACACCCAAGAGTTCCAAAAGCGTAAAAGCCCACTTCTTCGGAGTGCGATGATGTTTCATCTAGCGTTTGACAGTCTCGGCTAATTGGCTGACGCGCCCAGTCGCCTAATGAATAAAACTCAACGACCCGGCCGACGACGGCGCTCGATTGCAACCGGGGCGTAGTGGCCGGGCTCGTTGCAGTGTATTATTATGCTCTGCTGCGCTCCACATTGAAAGGTTCATTTGATCTCATGGCCATGTTTTTTGAGCACTTCCTCAAGAGACTCCCTGAAACCTTGTTTTACCGGAACGAAAACGGTCTGGATAGACCCGCCTGGCATGCGGCCGATGCAATCTCCATGGACGTAGTAACTCGTCAAAGAGTTTTCGTCTCCGACTTAAAGGTGGTAGCCGTAGCCGGACTTCTGCATAGTCTCGGAATGCCCACGCTTACCGTAGGCCTGGAAGATCTCAATTTCCCTGGGGTCCGTGAGCTCTATCTTCCAATCCTGGCCGAGCTTGCTGATTATGATGCGACTGCATCCTCCCCAATCTAAACAATGAATCGGCAGCGCGCGTATGACGAGTGTCCCGCAAATCAGGAGCGCGATGCTCAAGCCAACTAACTCCGGCTGCCGCGGTTGGCGAGACAGCGCCTTGCCCAGCAGGATTCCCAATGATACAAGCCACACTGCCCAAAGCAGCCAAAGGTCTGTAGCGAACAAGAATAATGCCACGCCACAGGCTACCCACATACACCACGTTATTCTAACCAGCCTCATGCGCGTTTCACCTCAGCTTCGGAAGGGTGGGGCATAACGAAAAGCGCAGCTACGCCGGGTCAGTGGCGTCCGGCTCTCAAAAGGACGAACTCCCGGCGTTTGCTGAGGCGTCTGGTTGGGCGAACTCATTCGTAACTCTCCCGTGGCGGTTCTGGTGGACTTGACTGAAATTCAACACCACAGAGCTTGAAATAAGGCTTCAGAACTGGACTAAGTGGGCCAGTTGCGGCAGCCGACCAGATCGGCCGGTGAATCAGTATCGGAAAACCACGACCGTCGTGGCAAAGGGGGGCACGGAGGACGTAGAGAAATGACAGCAGGAAAAAAGCGACCACAAGCCTGAGGCTCCACCGGAGTTTCGGTGATTGGTGGACTTCTGAGGAACTGGCCAGGGATGTGGTGCTCATAAAGCCCACCGACCGACATCTGCAACCGGCACCTGGCACTCGGTGCCGAAAACTTCACCAGCCCAGAAACTTGAATCGCGATTCCGACGAAGCCCAAAGCGGGTGCCAGTTGACAGCATGGAATTGTTAGGCGAGCACTCCATAACTAAACACCAAAACCAGCGCGGCGACGAGAATGAAAACAACAGCAAGCAGGACCTGCTGCCATGTGCCCCGCCAGAGAACTGGCACAGATACGACCAGAGCAGTGGACGCAAAGGCCGCCGTAATCAGCCAATGGCGGATCTGCCCCGCTACGAACCTTGCATAGCGTGTGGCGTCACCACTGAACACAAAACCGGCTGTGAGCACACCCCCAATAGCAATCGATAGTGCGAGAGCTGCAACAAAGATTCGTTTTTGGCAGAGGTTCATGACACATTGCCTAACTCGTCTTCTACAGTAAAATCGAGGTCCGGCTGAAAAAACTGCAAAAACAGGCCATTTTTGGCGGTGTGATTTTCAAAGCATCGATTTGTAGTGCCAAATACTGATAGCACGCATTAGGTTGTTA
>Ga0316217_10002102_pt1 | contig 24586 bp, 26 predicted proteins | sample 1anoAmetaG_FD_203633 | JGI IMG/M metagenome (GOLD analysis project Ga0316217, IMG submission 203633) | Freshwater microbial communities from Trout Bog Lake, Wisconsin, USA - 1anoA | ecosystem: Environmental > Aquatic > Freshwater > Lake > Hypolimnion/Profundal zone | place: USA: Wisconsin...
TGCTGCAGTGGGCCGCGGTCTGCGGCGGGCCGGTGCTCTATGCCAGCGGCGAGGAGAGCGAGCGCCAGATCAAGCTTCGGGCCCAGCGCCTGGGCGCCGAGGACCCGCTGATCCACCTGTTCGCCGAGACCGACGTGCGGCGCATCCTGGAGGCGGCCGAGGCCATGAAGCCGGCCCTGCTCCTGGTGGATTCGATCCAGACCCTGTTCGACCCCGAATTCGAGTCCGCCGCCGGCTCGGTGAGCCAGGTGCGCGGCTGCGCCACCCTGCTGGCGCGCTGGGCCAAGGCCACCGGCACCCCACTGGTGCTGGTGGGCCACGTCACCAAGGACGGCACCCTGGCCGGGCCCAAGGTGCTCGAGCACCTGGTGGACACCGTGCTGGCCTTCGAGGGCGACCGGCACCACCACCACCGCCTGCTGCGCGCCCTGAAGAACCGCTTCGGCAGCGCCTTCGAACTGGGCGTGTTCGCCATGACCGAGCACGGCCTGGTGCCGGTGGAGGGCAACCCGTTCTTCCTGGACGCCGAACCCAGCCCCGGCTGCGCGGCCACGGTGGTGCTCTCCGGAACCCGGCCGATGGTGGTGGAGATCCAGGCCCTGGTGGCCTCGGCCGGCCTGGGCATCCCCAGGCGGACTGCCCTGGGCATCGACGGCCAGCGGCTGGCCATGCTCTGCGCGGTGGCCGAGCGCCGGGGCGGGGTCCAGCTGCACGACCGGGACGTCTATCTGAATGTGGCCGGCGGCCTGGAGATCGAGGACCCGGCCGCGGACCTGGCGGTGATCGCCGCCCTGGCCAGCAGTGCGCTGGGCCGGCTGCTGGCGCCCAAGACCCTGTTCATGGGCGAAGTGGGGCTCACCGGCGAAGTGCGGCCGGTGGCCCAGCTGCCGCTGCGGCTGCAGGAAGGCTTCCGCCTGGGCTTCGAGCAGGCGGCGGTGCCGCGCATGGGCCTGGAGCCGGGCCTGCGCACGCCCCTGGGGCTGCAGCCCGAGCGCAGCCTGGAGCGGCTGCGGGCCAAGGCCTGGCTGCTGGGCCGTCCGGAAACCGAATCCTAGGGAGGAACCCATGCATTCCATGACCGCCTTCGCCGAGCTGTCCGTGCCGCTGGAGAACGGGCACCTGCGGCTGACCCTGCGCTCGGTGAACCACAAGGCGCTCGAGCTCTCACTGCGCATCCCGCCGGCGCTGTTCCCGCTGGAGGCCGCGCTGCGCGCCAGGCTGCGGGAAGCCGCCCAGCGCGGCAAGCTGGACCTGGCGGTGGAGGTGCAGGACGAGCCCGGGCTGGAGCCCCAGCTCAACCGTCCGCTGCTGCGGGCCATGGCCAAGGCCTGGCAGGAGGACGCCGAGTGGCTGAACCTGCCGCCGCTCACCGCCGAGGCCTTCTTCCGGCTGCCGGGCGCCTGGGTGGCGCCGCCCTCGGCCCTGGCGGAGCGGCTGGAGGCGCCGGTGCTGGCCGGGCTGGACGCCCTGCTGGAGGCCTGGAACGCCGGCCGGACCCGGGAGGCCCAGCGCCTGGAGCCGTTCTTCCGGGACGGGCTGGCCCGCCTGCGGGCCCTGCTGGGGATATTGCAGAACGAGGCCGCACAGCAGGCCGCCGAGTTGCCGGCCCAGTACCGCCAGCGGCTGGACCAGGTGCTCAAGGACGCCCAGCTGGCCGGGCAGCTGCCCGCCGAGCGGGTGGTGGCCGAAGCCGGCGCCCTGGCCGAGCGGCAGGATGTGCGCGAGGAGCTGGTGCGGATCGAAGCCCACCTGGACGATTTCCAGGAGCGGCTGGACCAGGACCGGCTGGGCGGCAAGGCGCTGGACATCTGGAGCCAGGAGTTGCTGCGGGAGCTCAACACCTGTGGCTCCAAGTGCAAGCGGCTGGCCATGACCCGGGCGGTGATGGAGGCCAAGGGGGCACTGGACCAGGTCCGGGAGCAGGGGGCCAACCTGGAGTGATTCCGGGTCCTTCGGCTGCTCGTTCGAGCATAATCAGCGAATCGTCCTTCCATTCGCAAGGAGTTACTCATGTCTCTGAACCCTGTCATCGCGATTCTTGGCCGGCGGCTTCGCCTGGCCGTCATCGGCGGAGGCCCCGGCTCGTTCATCGGCGCGATGCACCGCCACGCCGCGGCCCTGGATGGACGGTACGAGCTGGTCGCCGCGGCGCTGTCCTCCGACCCGGCCAGGAGCATCCAGGCCGGACAGGAACTGGGGCTTGCCCCGGAGCGAGCCTACGCTTCGGGTCCGGCGCTGTTCGCGGGCGAGCGCCTGCTCGCCGACGGCGCCGAAGTGGTCGCCATCATGACCCCCAACGACAGCCATTTCGAGCTCTGCAGCGCGGCGCTGGCCGCGGGGTTCGACGTCATCTGCGACAAGCCGATGACCAACACGATCGAAGAAGCCAGGACCCTGCATGCGGCGGTGGCCGCCAGCGGCCGGGTGTTCTGCCTGACCCACAACTACACCGGCTACCCGATGGTGCGGCAGGCGCGGGCCATGGTCGAGGCCGGTGAACTGGGCGAGATCCGGCTGGTGCAGGTGGAATACGTCCAGGGCGGCAACGCCAGGGAATTCCAGCCCTCCCAGTCCCGGTCCTGGCGCCACGATCCGGTCAAGGGCGGCCCGTCCCTGGTGATGGGCGACATCGGCAGCCACGCGCACAACCTGCTGCGCTTCATCACCGGGCTCGAAGTGAAGGAAGTGGCCGCCGAAGTCGGCAGCATCGTCCCCGGCCGGGTCGTCCACGACTATGCCGGCGCCCTGCTGCGGCTGGACAACGGCGCCCGGGGCAGCTTCTGGGTGACCCAGGCGGCGGCCGGGGTGGAGAACAGCCTGGCCATCCGGGTGAGTGGCGCGCGCGGCACCCTGGAGTGGCAGCAGGAGGTGCCCCAGGTGCTCAGCTTCAAGCCGCTGGACGGCCCGGCCCAGGTGCGCACGCCCAACGGTCCGGGCACCCTGCCGCTGGCGGCCCGTTCCTCGCGGGTCGTGAAAGGCCATCCCGAGGGGTTCCCCGAGGCCTTCGCCAACCTCTATTCCGACGCGGCCGAAGCCATCGCCGCCCGCCGCGCCGGCACCGCGGCCGATCCGCTGGCGCTGCTCTTCCCGACCTCCCGGGATGGCCTGCTCGGCATGCGCTTCATCAGCGCGGTCATCCGCTCCAGCGAAGCCAACGGGGTCTGGGTGCCGGTCGGCGATTGACTTCCCGGCACCGGGAAGCGGCAAACTCATCCTGAAACGGGAGGCGTGAACCATGGATGGAGCGGCTCCGATGTCGGCGCGCCGGGGCATCATCTGCGGCGGGTGCTGGATCGTCGACTACAACAACTCGATATCCGACTGGCCCGAGGAGGAGACCCTGGCCGTCATCCATTCCCGCGAGATCCGGGGCGGCGGGCCTTCGCACAACCTGGGCGTGGATCTGGCGCGCCTGGGCGCGCCCTTTCCGCTCTGGGGCATGGGAGTGGTGGGCGATGATGACGGGGGCCGCCTGCTCCTCGGCACCTGCGCCGAGCACGGCATCGACCGCGACCGGATCCGCGTCGCGCCCGGGGTCTGTACCGCCCACACCGATGTCATGACCGTCGAGCGCACCGGACGCCGGACCTTCTTCCACCACCAGGGGGCCAATGCCCTGGTCGAACCCGGCGATTTCGTTTTCGAAGGGCTTCCGGCCCGGATGCTGCACCTGGGCGCCCCCGGCATCCACGCGGCCATGGACGCTCCGTCGGGGGACGACGCCAACGGCTGGGTCACGGTGCTGCGCCGGGCGCGGGCGGAAGGCCTGCGCACCAACCTGGAGATGGTATCGGGCGCCCCGGAGGGGCTGCGCAGGCTGGTGATCCCTTGCCTGCCCCACCTGGACAGCCTGGTCATCAACGATTTCGAGGCCGGGGCGCTGGCCGGGATCGAGGTGGTGAAGGATGGCGTGACCTCGGTCGAGGCCGCCCGGCAGGCGGCGGCGATCCTGCTCGGCCAGGGCCCGATGGAGGTTGTCGTCATCCACTACCCGGCCGGGTGCGTCGCCGCGGTCCGGGACGGCCGGATCCTCGCGCTGCCTTCGGTGCGGGTGCCCCAGGATGCCATCAAGGGCGCCAACGGCGCCGGCGACGCCTTCGCGGCGGGCGTGCTGTTCGGCCTGCACGAAGCCTGGCCGCTCGAGCAGGGGCTGTGCCTGGGCCTGTGCGCGGCGGCGGCCGCGCTGCGCTCGGTGTCGACCTGCGGATCGGTGGTGCCCGCGGCGCAATGCCTCGCCCTCGGCGACGCGTGGGGGTGGCGCTGAAGCGACCCGGCCCCCGCCGTGACGGGGGCGCTGGGCTGGCACTTCAATGGGCACGGGCTGATGGTCACGATGACCACCAGCCCGTGCGGCCTGTTCGTCAGATCAGAGCGCGCGGCTGACCGCGTTCTCCAGCGCTTCCTGGCGGCCGGACCGGGGCGACGGCTCCATTCCGCTTCCAAGCACCTGGTCGCCGAGGCCGGCGAGGTCGATCTGCCCACCGAGGATGCGCTTGCCCAGGGAACCGTTCCAGTCGGCGTAACGTTCACCCAGGGGCCCGGTCAGGGCCTGGGTCTCGATCAGGTCGGCCGCGACCAGGAGCCCCTTGGCGAGGGTGTCGATGCCGCCGATGTGGCCATGGAAGAGGTCGACCGGATCCGTGCTCTGGCGCCGGATCTTGGCGTCGAAGTTGAACCCGCCCTTGGTGAGCCCGCCTGCGTTCAGGATGTGGTGCAGCGCCAGGGCGGTTTCCCTCACGTCGTTCGGGAACTGGTCGGTGTCCGTAGACGGTCGCCACGTCATGGTCGCACTGGTGCATGGCCGGTTCCATCGGCTTGGGTTCGAGCAGGATGCCGCCCTGGAAGCCGATCTTGTGCTTGTGCTCGACGACCAGCGTCAGGAAGCGGCCGAGCTGGTCGAATTCCTTGCGGAGGTCGGTGTTGAGCAGGGTGTCGTAGCCTTCCCGGCCGCCCCAGAGCACATAGTTGACGCCGCCCAGCCGCTTGGTCGCCTCCATGGCATCCCGCACCTGGGTCGCGGCGCAGGCGAACACTTCAGGGTCGGGGTTGGTCGCCGCACCGGCCATGTAGCGCGGGTGGGAGAACAGGTTGGCCGTGCCCCACAGGAGCTGCTTGCCCGACCGGGCCTGGGCTTCGGCGGCCTTGTCCACCATGTGGGCGAACGCCTTCTGGCTCTCCTTCATGGTGCCCAGTTCCGGGGCGAGATCGCGGTCATGGAAGGTATAGAACGGGACGCCGAGCTTCTGGAGGAATTCCATGGCGACATCCAGCTTGTATTCGGCCTGCTGCAGCGGATCGCCGGATTCGTTCCAGGGCCGGCGGAAGGTCCCCGCACCGAACATGTCGGCGCCGTTCGAACAGAAGGTGTGCCAATGGCACACGGCGATCCGCAGGTGCTCGGCCATGGTCCGGCCGGAGGACTTCGGCGCCGCTTTCATAGGATCTCTCGGCTGCCGAGATTCCGTCCGCATCCCTCCCCGGGCCCTGATGCCACCATCCGTCGATTGGTTCCCTGAACTCGGGCTGCCCAGTCGCGGGAACCTGCCCCCCGCCCCCCGCACCCCTCCCATGCAGGAAACGGACGGCAGGCCCGGCGCCGGATCCCATGCACCAGCCCTCCCCCCGGAGACCCCTTCCATGAAGCCCAGCGCCCTCCTCCCCCGCCAGGAGCACCGGCTGTTCCGGCTCACCTCCCCGCTGCCCGAGGCCGGGCTGCTGCTGGACCGGTTCAGCGGCACCGAATCGGTGTCGGCCCCGTTCCGGTTCACCCTGCAGCTGCTCTCCGAGCGGGCCGATCTGGCGCTCAAGGACTTCCTGGGCCAGCCCATGGGGGTCGCCCTGGCCACCGCCGGCGGCGGCGCCCGCAGCTTCCACGGCCACATCACCAGCTTCCGCCACACCGGCACCGACGGCGGCCTGGCCCGCTACCAGGCCACGCTCGGTCCCTGGACCGACTTCCTGCAGCACCGGGTCAACTGCCGGCTGTTCCAGGGCAGGACCCTGCCCGATCTGCTGCGGGAGCTGTTCGGCGAATATCGGCCCCAGGCCCGGTTCGAGTTCCGGATCAGGGAGGCCGCCTACCCGGTTGTGCCGCTCTCCGTCCAGTACCGGGAATCGGATTTCCAGTTCTTTTCCCGGCTGCTGGAGGCCAGCGGGATCCACTACCATTTCCGGTTCGAGCCGGACGGCCACATCATGGTGCTGGCCGACGACTCGACCCTGGCCCCGGCCATGCCCGGCCAGGCCCGGATCAGCTACCAGCGCCAGTCCGGCGCCGCCCGGGAGGACAGCATCGACGCCTGGTCTGCGGCCCGCCATCTGGTGGCCACCGCCCACGCCAGCAAGACCTTCGATTTCAGGAACCCCCGGGACCCCATGCAGGCCAGGGAGCAGACCAACCAGCCGGTGGCCGGGGCGCCGGCCATGGAGCACTACGAGCCGGCCGGGCAGTTCGGCTTCAAGGACTTCCAGACCGGCGCCGACCTGGTCCGGCGCCGCATGGAGGAGCACGAGCTGCGCGGCGAAAGCTTCGAGGGCGGCTCCAATTGCCGGCTGCTCACCTGCGGCCACCAGTTCGAGCTGCTGGGCCACTACCGCAAGGGCGCCACGGTGCACGACCGGCAGTACTTCGTCACCCGCGTGCACCACACCGGGCGCAACAACTACCTGAGCCAGGCCGACCCGGCGGTGTACCGCAACAGCTTCGCCTGCGTGCCGCTGCTGACCCGGTACCGGCCGCCCCTGGCCACGCCGCGCCCGGTCATGGCCGGGCCGCAGACCGCCATCGTGGTGGGCCCGCCCGGGGAGGAGGTGCACTGCGACGCCTTCGGCCGGGTGCTGGTCCAGTTCCACTGGGACCGGGAGGGCAGGTTCGACGCCGCCAGTTCGTGCTTCGTGCGGGTCAGCTCCCCCTGGGCCGGGGCCGGGTTCGGCTTCGTCGCGGTGCCGCGCATCGGCCAGGAGGTGGTGGTGGAGTTCCTGGACGGCGACCCGGACCGGCCGATCATCACCGGCGGGGTCTACAACGAACTGTGCCGGCCGCCCTGGGCGCTGCCCGGCAGCGCCACCCAGAGCGGCATCCTCACCCGCTCCAGCAAGGGCGGCGCCAGCTGCCACGCCAACGCCCTGCGCTTCGAGGACCGCAAGGGCGAGGAGGAGGTCTGGCTGCAGGCCGAGAAGGACCTGCGGATCGAGGTGGAGCACGACCAGCGGCGGCAGGTGGGGCATGACGAGAGCGGCACGGTGGGGAACGACCGGCAGCTCACCGTCGGCCACGACTGCAGCCGGACCGTGGGCCACGATGATGTGCTGGACGTCAAGAACATGCAGCAGATCTCCATCGGCCTGAGCAAGTCCGAGAAGGTCCTCGGCGCCAGCCACGAGGCGGTGCTCGGGATCAAGAACGTCAACGTGGGCGCCAACTACGACCTCCTGGTGGGCGGGTGGAAGGCCGAACTGGTGGGGCTGGCTTCCACCGAGCGGGTCGAGGCCAGCAAGACCAGCTTCATCGGCAAGGTCTACGAGCTCACCATCGGCGACCGGCTGAAGCTGACCGTGGGCAAGTCGAGCCTGACCATGGACGCGGACGGGACGATCCTGCTGGCCGGGACCGATATCACCATCCAGGGCTCCGGGCACCTGAAGACCGCCGGCCGCTCCATCGACCTCAACTGAGCGCCGCCATGCCGCTGGTCAACCACACATGGTTCCCGGCCATGGCCTTCCAGGGCGTCGCCCCGGACGGGGCGGGCTTCCACGTGGCCGTGCTGCGCCAGTCCTTCAGCTTCGCGCACGGCGCCCTGGACTTCGCCCCGGAGCAGTCCCCGCTCTGCCTGGCCGAGGTCTTCGCCGGGGAGCCGAACCAGAGCAGCGTCCTGGCCGAAAGCGATCTGTGCCCGTTCAAGCCGCGCTGCGATGTGCTGGTGGACGCCACCGCCCACGCCCCCGGCGGCCGCGCGGCCCGGAGCTTCCCGGTGCGGCTGCGGGTGCTGCCGGGCAGGGAACGACCGGACCAGCCCGCCCTGGTGGACAAGACTCTGCTCGTCTCCGGCCCCAGCCAGTTCCGCAAGCGCCGCCTGCCGATCCGCCTGTTCTGGTTCCTGGTCAAGCTGGCCACCCTGGGCGCGGTGCGCCGGAACCCCTGGAAGCGCACCCGCCCGGAGCCGATCCTGGCCCTGCCGGTGCGCTACGAACATGCCTTCGGCGGCGGGGCCAAGCTGCTCTGCAGCCACCGGCGCGCCGCCAGGGTGCACCGCCGGCACTGGCTGCCCGGGGCCGACCTCAAGGCCCTGCTGGCCGCCTTCCAGGCCACCGGCGAGGCCGCCCCCCTGGCCTGGCGCGTGTTCGAGCCCAACCCCCTGGGCCAGGGCTTCGCCCCGGCCTGGTGGCTCAAGGGCACCCGGACCCGGGCCGTCCCCGCGCCGCAGATCGAGGCGCCCGGGGCCCCGGTCACCGCCCGGCGGTTCCTTCGCTGCCTGCGCGGCAAGCCCCTGGACCATCCGGCCTACCGGCCCCGGGGCCTGGGCATCCTGGACATGGCCTGGACCCCGCGCCGCCATCTGGCGGGCACGGTGGACCAGGCCTGGGCCGAAAGCGGCCGGCTCCTGCCCGGAGACTTCGATTTCGCCATCTGGAACGGCGCCCCGCCCGATCAACAGCCGCCCGGCCTGGTGGGGGACGAGGTGCTGGAACTCACCAACCTCTGCCCGCCGGACACCCCCGGCCTGGAGCAGGGCCCCGGCGGGTCGGTGCTGCGCCTGGAACTGCCCGGGCATCTGCCCTACGTGCTGGTCCACTACGCCGAAGGCAGCCTGGCGCCCGTCCCGCTGGACCTGGATACGCTCCAGCTGGACCCGGAGCGGCGGAGCCTGGTCCTGGTGTGGCGGGCGGTGCTGCCGCTGGAGCCTGAGGTGAGCCAGCTGGAGGCGCGGATGGTCCGCCGGGAGGACAAGGCGGCCTGGCTGGCGCGGGGCGGGCCGGAGGTCTGCCATGGCTGACCGTCTCGCGCTGCGTGAGTACAGCAGGATGAATGCGGTCTGCATCGCCCCCTCGATCAACTGGACCCCCTCAGGACCTAATCTGGTGCCCTTGCCTTACCAGGTGTCCGCGCAACTCGACCTGGCCAAGGAAACGGTGAAAGAGGTCCGGTTCAACAAGCAGCCGGCGTTCGTCCTCAAAAGCCTTCTTGAAAGCTGCACAGGCGATGGCCGGGGCGTGAAGAAGGGCTTCAAGTCCAACACCCTGGGAGGCGAAGTGAAACCCATCGCCGGCAGCCTGACGGTGCGCGCCGGCGGCTCGCCGATCATCCGCGAAGGCGACCGCTGCTGGATGCAGGGCGGCAACACCATGGGGATCTTCACCGCCAGCGCGCCCCCGGTCCTGCCGCCGCGGCCCGGGAGCCCGCCGCCGGCCACGGATCCCCCTCTGCGGATCCCCGGCGGGGTGTTCAAGCTCGTCGTCGCCGGGGCCTTCCTGGCGACGGCCAAGGCCCTGCGCGAAGGCTGGAAGGAGGACTACGACACGGCGACCCAGGGCCTGACGCACCAGGAATACAGCGCGGACCTGGCCAAGGGCGTCCTGAAGCAGTATTTCAATGGCCTGAGCGAGGAGGCCGAATCGGCCGTGCGCTTCTGCGGGCGTATGTGCCGGGAGATCGGTGCCCGGTGGCGCGGGACCGCGGAGGATCCGGGCGAACCTGACATCCGGTTCAAGCGCTTCGAGATCAATGGACCGGTCCAGACGTTCGCAGCCAACCAGACCCGGCTCATCGACGAAGTCCTGGACCCGGTCCCCGTGGTGTGGACCCTGCCGCCTCTGGTCAAGGGCGCGAAGTGGCTTGCGCCCCGGACCTCCAGGATGGCCCGGGGGTTGAGGCGGTCGGTGCCCGGGACCTGCAGAGCCGCCAGGCGGGGGCTGAAGCGGCTGGCCTCCAGGACGGTGACGATGATCCGGCTGGTGCGTTCCAAGGCGCTGCTGGCGCAGCTCCTGCGCGCCGAACAGGCCCGGGCCTCCGCTGCGTTCGCCAACCGGGTGCGCCGCAATGCGCCGGTCGGTCTGACCGCCCCGCCGCCCCGGCCCGCCGGCCAGGGCGGGCGGGTCGCTCAATCGGCGCCCTGAAGCCTATTCGCCCTTCAGCGAGCGCTGCATCAGCCGCTTCACCGACTCCCGGGGATCGGCGCCCTCGAGCAGCCGGGCCACTTCCCGGGTGATCGGCAGCTCGATCCCGTGGGCCTTGGCCAGGCCCAGCGCGGCTTCGGTGGTGAAGGCCCCCTCCACCACGCTGTCGCCCAGCGCCTTGGTGGCGGCCTCGGGGCTCATGCCCTGGCCGAGCATGGCGCCGAACCTGCGGTTGCGGCTCTGGGCGCCGGTGGCGGTGAGCAGCAGGTCGCCCATGCCGGCCAGGCCGGCCAGGGTTTCCGGCCTTCCGCCCAGGCGCTCCACCAACCGGGTCATCTCGGCCAGGCCGCGGGTGATCAGCGCGGCCCGGGCGTTGTTGCCCAGGCCCAGGGACTCCACCAGGCCGGCGGCGATGGCCAGGATGTTCTTGAAGGCGCCGCACAGCTCCACGCCCACCACGTCGCGGCTCAGGTAGACCCGCAGGTTCGGAGTGGCCAGCAGCGCCTGCAGCTCCCGGGCCCGGTCCTCGGCCACGGCCTCGGGCAGGGCCAGCAGGATGGCGCTGGGCAGGTCCCGGGACACCTCGTCGGCGAAGGTGGGGCCCGAGAACACCCCCACCGGCACCTGCAGCAGCGGCCCGAGCACTTCCGAAACCCGCCGGTGGCTGCCCTGGATGATCCCCTTGCTGACGTGGATCACCAGTTCCGGCCGCAGCGCGGTGCGGGCGGCCAGGTCCCCCCATACCATCGGGTTGATCTGGGTGGGCAGGGCGCTGAGCCAGATGGGCGCCCTGAAGGCCTCCTCCGGGTCGGCCAGGGGCCGGACATTGGGCGGCAGCTCCACCCCGGGCAGCGCCGGATGGCGGCGTTCCTGGGCCAGAATGTGCACCAGGGACTCGGGATGGCCCCACAGGACCACCTTGGCCCCCTGGCGGGCCCAGGTGATGGCCAGGGCGGTGCCCCAGGCCCCGGACCCGAAAACGGCGATATCGGCATGCTTGGTCATACGGTTCAGGCCTTCGGTCCGGGCTTGGCGCCCCAGAAGCGGGATTCGGTGCCATGCAGCAGCCGGTCCAGGTTGGCGCGGTGCTTGAGGATCACCAGCCCGGCCAGGCAGGCCCAGGCCAGCAGCGGCGGCCAGCGGGGCAGGTCCGGAGGCAGGGCCGGGAAGGCCCACTGGCCCATGAGCCCCAGGGCGGTGAGGAACAGCGCGGCCGCCGCCAGGATGCTGCCCAGGCTGACGTAGCGCCACACCAGCAGCGCTGCCAGGAAGGTGGCGAAGGCCGGCAGCACCATGGCCGGGTGGTAGGCCAGCACGGCGCCCAGGGCCGTGGCCACGCCCTTGCCGCCCTTGAACCTGAGCCACGGGGTGAAGACGTGGCCGAGCACCGCGGCCAGCGCCACGAAGGCCAGTTCCCCCGGCCCCAGGCCGGCCATGCGGGCCAGGGCCACCGGCAGGAAGCCCTTGGCCGCGTCCAGCAGCAGGGTGAGGATCCCCAGGCCCTTGCCGCCCGAGCGCATCACGTTGGTGGCGCCGATGTTGCCGGAACCCTGGGCACGCACGTCGCCCTTGCCGGCCAGCTTCATCAGCACCAGGCCGAACGGCACGCTCCCGGCGAGAAAAGCGCCCAGGCAGGCCGCGGCTGTGGAAGGCGTCAGGTTCGTCATGCTTGAACTTTACCTGATCGGCGTGCCGACTCCTAGTAGAGTCATAGTGACCCCCGGACCCGTGTCCCGTTGCTGAAGCGTACCCATGAACCTGCCGAACTACCTGACCTTTGGCCGGATCCTGATGGTCCCCATCCTCGTGGTGGTGCTGCTCACCCGGGTCACCAACCACGAGGTCATCGGGGTGCTGGTGTTCTGGATCGCCAGCCTCACCGACCTGCTGGACGGCTACCTGGCGCGGCGCTGGGAGCAGGTGACCACCCTGGGCAAGCTGATGGATCCCCTGGCGGACAAGCTGCTGGTGGCCGGCGCGCTGATCTCCCTGGTGGAGCTGGGCCTGGCCCCGGCCTGGATGACCTTCATCATCCTCGCCCGGGAGATGGCCATCACCGGTCTGCGCGGCATCGCCAGCGAGGAGGGCATCACCATCCACGCCGAGCGCCTGGGCAAGTGGAAGTTCGGCGCCCAGGTGGCGGCCATCTCCTGCCTGATCCTGGGGCCGCGGCTGGACGAGTGGCTGTACCAGTGGACCCACGTGGAGATCTTCCGGTTCTTCATCCGGTTTCCCCGGCCGTTCAGCTTCTTCTGGGGCATGGGCGTGCTGCTGCTGTGGGCGGCCACGATCCTGTCGTTGTGGAGCGGGGTTTCCTACGTGCGCAAGTTCTGGAAGCAGCTGGGGCCGAGCATCCTGAACGGGCAGGGGCGGCTCACCGGCAGTGGCGAGGCGCGGTTCCGGGAAAAGGACTGATTCGCCGGGTCCGTGCCGGGCCTACACCTTGGAAGCGCCATCGAGTCTCAGGGCGTGCTTGTCGAACGTCGCCAGAGGCCCTTTGCCGTGGATTTTCGCCAACGCCACATTCAGGCAATCCACGAATCCTGCCTTGGCGCTGGTCCATTGCTGCGCGGCAGCCACCACGGCGCCCTGGTCCTGGAAGACGAACTGCCGGCTGTTCGTGGTTGCCTGGAGCATGGCAAGCAGGGCTGGCTTTTCCCATCCGTAAAGCCTGCTCAGCACATGGCAGGATTCCACAAGTACGGAGATGGAAATCCATAAAGGTGCATTCGCCAACATAAAGGCTTCAGCCTTCCTGGCGAGAACAGGATCATCCTGGGTGAGAAGCCTTATGAAGACATTCGTGTCAATGGCGGCCAAATTTTGCCTCCAGAGCCTGGCCTATGGCCTCATCCATTTCTTCATTGGTGAAAGCCCTCGGAGGAGTCGGCGCCCCCGCGGCGGCGATCGCCGCCCGGACATCGGCGAGGTCGAGGTTTCGTCTGGGTTCGACCATCAGCCGGCCGTCCGCCTCCAGGCGCCACACCAGCGAATCACCAGCATCGAGTTGATACAAGGACCGGATGGCCAGGGGTATGGTCACCTGCCCCTTGCTGGTGAGGATGGATTGAGCCATGACTTCACGCACCCTCACCTGGGCCGGGTTGGGCACCGGACGCTTGCGAATGACCGTCGGGCTGGGGTCCAGCGCCTGCCGAGCTGTCTTGGAGGGGTTGAGTTTGGGGGCCATGGACTACTCCTGGACTCCTTACCAGTGTAAGGATCCTGCCGTGCCTACGCAACCTGTGGATGCCTGGTCCCGCTCCGCCATGGCTGCCGCCATCCAGAGGCGGGGACCCCGGGGAACCCATCCAAACCAAGTTAATACACCAGATTCACCCCGAAATCAGGCGGCAGATGCAGCCGGACCAGTAGGCGCCATTTCCGCAGCGCGCCATAATCCGAGCGCCAGAACACCTGGCACTCATCGAAATATTGCATGACGACCTCCCGCCGGCCGCGTTGGAGCAGTTCCTTGGCCAGGGACATGTTCGGGCCGAAGGAGTCGAGCTGGGGAGAGCCCGGGGTCTTCCCGGCCAGCAGCAGCTCCCCGCAGGCGCCCTCCACGTCACCGTCCACCAGGGCGAGGCGTCCGAGCACCACGTGGCCGTTGTGGATCGCATTGCCGTAGTTCCAGTCCTGCCGGAACTGGGGCGCCAGCTGCAGGACCTCGGTGGCGCAGGCCTTGGCCAGCCCGTAGTCCCGGCATTCCAGGGCCGGGATCTGGGCGTGGGTCAGGGCCAGGAAGCGGTCATATGGGACCTGGCTGGCGGCGATGGCTGCCTGGGCGGTCCTGAGATCCTTGTTCCAGTCCCGCAGGCCGCTGGCGGCAAAGCCGCGGAGGTAGCCCTGGAGGGCGAAAAAAACGATCGCGCATGAAACGAGAAGGAGGGTTCTGGCGCGAGTTGATTGATTTTTCATGTTTCACCAGTCCTGGGCAAGAACTTGGGCAAGCATGCGGGCGGAGCTTCAGGGTGTCATTTGCAAATACATATTACATGACGGAGCTGCTCTGAGCTGGTGGCTCCTTTTGACAAGCGCCCGGGAACGACGCTCAATGGATGCTGGAGCGCACCCATGGAAGCAGCGAAGAAGCAGGCCCGCTACGCCCGGATCCACAAGCAGCTGGAGGAGCTCCTCGCCAAGTGCGGGGACCGGCAGGCCCGGATGGCCTCGGTGGCGGCCCTGCTGCACCACAAGATGGACCACTTCTTCTGGACCGGGTTCTACGGCCTGCAGGACGGCCGGCTCATCGTCCAGCTCTACCAGGGGCCCATCGCCTGCATGGAGCTGAAGAAGGACACCGGCGTGTGCTGGGCCGCCATCAACAGCGGCCGGACCGTGGTGGTGCCGGACGTGGAGGCGTTCCCCGGCCACATCGCCTGCGACGGCCGCTCCAAGTCCGAGATCTGCGTTCCGTACCGCGATCCCTCCGGCGCGGTCACCGCGGTGCTGGACATCGACAGCGACCGGCTCGGCACCTTCGACGAAGTGGACGCGGCGGCCCTGCAGGCGATCCTGGGACTCATCGATGCGGTGCCGGCCCGGAGTTGATTCTGGTTTTGCCGGAACGGTTGAGGGCGACCGCCTCGTGAACCAGGTCCTTGAACGCGGACGCGTCGATTGCCTCCCCTTCGCGGATGTCGATGGCGCGGCGGGCGTTCCCTTCCAGGCTCGCGTTGAAGAGATGCGCCGGATCCTCCAGGGCCGCGCCCTTGGCGAAGGTGAGCTTCACGACCTGCTTGTAGGATTCGCCCGTGCAGATGATGCCATCGCGCGACCAGACCGGCGTGCCCATCCACTTCCACTCCTCCACGACATCCGGAGCCGCTTCCTGGATGAGCCGGCGCATCCTGCCGAGGGTTTCCCCACGCCAGTCCCCGAGGCCGGCGATCTTCTTCGAGATGAGTTCCGACGCCGCCTGGTCCTGGCTCGTGTCCGTTTTCTTCATGGCTATCCCGGGATTTCCGCCTCGACCAGCTTGGCAAGCAAAGTGAGGGATTCCTGCCAGCCGAGATGGCAGGCTTCCGGCGGGATGCCTTCGGGAATGCCTTCCTGCAGGATGTCCAGTTCGGTTCCCATGGACGCCTGCCGGATGGTGATCGTCGTCTGCATTTCCCCGGGCATCTTGGGATCATCGAACTTGTCGGTGTGCCGGATGCGGGTGAACGGGACCAGTTCGAGGTATTCGCCGCCAAACGATTCGCTGCGGCCGGTGCTGAAGTTGGTGAACGACATCCGGTAGCTTCCGCCGACCCGGGCATCCAGGTGATGGACCTTCCCGGTGAAACCGTTGGGCGGAAGCCATTTGGCCATGGCGTCGCCGTCCAGGAACGCGCGGTAGATTTTTTCAGGGGTCGCGCGCAATACCCGGTGAAGCCTGATGCTGCCTGTGGCCATTTTTTTCATCCTCCAGGCACGCAGTCTATGGCCAATTTGGCCGGATGGCCAGTTTAATGTGCCTCTTGTAAGCTGATTGGCCGGAGGCTCGATGAACATCCATCTGGATCGCCTGTACGATCACCTGGCCTGGGCCGACAGCCGGGTGCTGGATGCGCTGGAAAAAGCGGGAGCGCCTTCGGCGCCGGTGCTCCGGCTCCTGGGCCATCTTTTCAGTGCGGAGCGGATCTGGCTGATGCGCATCCGGCGCCTGGACACATCCCCGGTGGCCGTGTGGTCCGAACTTTCGCTGGCCCAGTGCCGGGCCGCCGCCTTTGAATCCGCGGCAGGATTCCGGGAGGTCATCCGGAACGCCACGCCAGACCAGCTGGCCGGCCTGATGGCCTACCGGACCTCCAGCGGCCAGCCCATGGAATCGCGCCTGGAGGACATCCTGCTCCATGTGGCCCTGCACGGCTCCTACCACCGGGGACAGATCGCCGCCCTGCTCCGGCGCGAAGGCCTGGAACCGGTCGGCACGGATTTCATCACCTTCGCCAGAATCGCGGAACGCTAGGTGCGCACCAGCGGCACGCTGGCGGACTCGGGGCAGGGGACGCCGGTGAGCTCGGTGGCCAGCTGCCCCATGAGCAGCCGCGCGGTGGTGAGCTTGCCGCCCAGCACCAGGCGCAGATTCTCGAACCGGGGATGCGCTTCCAGCACCGCTTCGCGGCTGAGCCGCGCGGTGCTGCCCCGGCCGCCGGTGAGCGGGCGCACGCCCAGCTCCTCCTTGTTCACCTTGAGCTTGCGCCAGGGGATGGCCGGCATGCAGGCTTCCAGGCCGCTGTAGAGTTCCTCCCGCTCGGAGGGGGCGATGGGCACCCAGCCGGTCTCCACTTCCCGCTCGGTGGTGCCCACCTGCAGCTGGCCGTCCCGGGGGATGACGAACAGGATCCGGCCGCCGGGCCGGAGCATGGCCCAGGGGCTTTCGCAGCCGGGGATGGGATCCAGCCAGAGGTGGATGCCGGCGGAGAGCCGCAGGCGCCGGGAATCCTCCTGGAACCACTGGCCCAGCGCGCCGTCGGTCCAGGGGCCCAGGGCGAACACCCACTGGCGGGCTGTGACCCTGCGCTGGCGGCCGTCCCGCAGATCGCGCACGGTGGCGGTCTTCAGCCGGCCGGCGGCATCGGACCAGCGCTCCACTTCGTGGAAGTCCAGCAGCCGGGCGTCGCTGGAGGCGGCCAGGTCGTGGACCAGTTCCCGGTCCCAGGTCAGGCAGTCGGCGTAGGCCACGGCGCCCCGGAACGGGCCGCCGGCGGCCCGGGGATCGCGCTCGAATCGGTCTTTGGGCACGCCGCCCAGGGCGAGGCCGTCGGGCCAGCCGGGCCGGTCGGAGCCCCAGTAGTCGTAGAGGCCGATGCCCAGGCGGTGGGAGAGGCCCTCGAACAGGCCTTCGTGGGGCATCCAGAAGGCGTCCCAGCGGCAGCGGTGCGGGGCGATGCGCATCCAGGCGGCCCGGGCCTGGAGCCCCTCGCGCATCTGCCGGATGTCGCCGGTGGCCAGGTAGCGGATGCCGCCGTGCAGCAGCTTGGTGGACCACTGGGAGGTGCCGCCGCCCACCGCGCCCTTGTCCAGCAGGGCGCAGGTGACGCCGCGCAGCTTGAATTCCCGGGCCAGCGCCGCGCCGTGAATGCCGGCGCCGACGATGCCGACCTCCACCTGGATCCGGTCCGGAAGCTCCCTGCCCGCGGCGGGGGGCGCCGCGGGCCAGGCGGGAAGGGGCGGGGCGGGGTCGGCTATGGGGTCTGGCATGGTGGAGGCCTTCTGCGGGGATCCTTCCACTCTAGTCCGTTTCCCACTGCCCGGCGCGTTCCACCGCCCGCTTCCAGCCCCGGCAGCGCTTTTCCCGGTCCGCCTCGCCCATGGCCGGGAGGAAGCGCTTCTCCAGCTCCAGCAGGCCGGCCAGTTCGGCCTGGTCGCGCCAGACGCCCGCGGCCAGTCCGGCCAGGAACGCGGCGCCCTGGGCGGTGGTCTCGGTGAGCCTCGGGCGCTGCACCGGGACGCCCAGAAGGTCGGCCTGGAACTGCATCAGGAAATCGTTGGCGGTGGCGCCGCCGTCCACCTGGAGCGCCCGCAGCCGGATCCCGGAATCCTGTTCCATGGCCTGCAGCACGTCGCGGGTCTGGAAGGCGATGGCCTCCAGGGTGGCGCGCACGATGTGGCCGCGGCCGGCGCCGCGGGTGAGGCCGAGGATGGCGCCCCGGGCATACATGTCCCAGTGCGGCGCGCCCAGGCCGACGAAGGCCGGCACCACGTAGACCCCGGCGCTGTCGGGCACCGAGCGGGCCACGGCCTCGCTCTCGGCGGCGCTCCGGATCAGCTTCAGCTCGTCCCGCAGCCACTGCACCGCGGCGCCGGCCACGAACACGGCGCCCTCCAGGGCGTACTCCACCCGCCCGCCCAGGCCCCAGGCGATGGTGGTGAGCAGGCCGTGGCTGGACGGCACCCGCTCCTGCCCGGTGTGCATCAGCATGAAGCAGCCGGTGCCGTAGGTGTTCTTGGCCATGCCCGGCTCGAAGCAGGCCTGGCCGAACAGCGCGGCCTGCTGGTCGCCGGCGGCGCCGGCGATGGGGATCGCGGCGCCGAACAATTCCGGCAGGGTGCTGCCGAACAGGCCGCTGGAAGGCCGGACCTCAGGCAGCATGGCGGCGGGGATGTCCAGCTCCTCGAGCATGCGCGGATCCCACTTCAGCTGGCCGATATCGAACAGCAGGGTGCGGGCGGCGTTGCTGCAGTCGGTGGCGTGGACCCGGCCGCCGGTGAGGTTCCAGACCAGCCAGCTGTCCACGGTGCCGAACAGCAGCTCGCCCCGGGCCGCCCGTTCCCGGGCGCCGGGAACCTGGTCCAGGATCCACTTGAGCTTGGTGCCGGAGAAGTACGCGTCCAGCACCAGGCCGGTATGCTCGCGGACGTGGCCCTCCAGGCCCCTGGCCTTGAGCTCGTCGCAGACCCCGGCGGTGCGCCGGCACTGCCAGACAATGGCGTTGTGCACCGGGAGCCCGGTGGCGCGGTCCCAGACGATTGTGGTCTCCCGCTGGTTGGCGATGCCGATGGCGGCCACTTCGGAGGGGGCCGCGCCGGCCGCCAGGATCGCCTCCCGGGCCACCGCCAGCTGCGATTCCCAGAGCTCCAGCGGATCGTGCTCCACCCAGCCCGGGCGGGGGTAGATCTGCCGGAACTCGCGCTGGGCCGCGCCGCGGATCCGGCCCTGGCGGTCGAACAGGATCGCCCGGGAACTGGTGGTGCCCTGGTCCAGGGCGAGGACGAACGGGCCGGCCATCACAGCAGCCTCCGCCGGAGCAGGTCGAGGGCCCATGAGGCGCCGCGCACCTGGAGTTCGGTGCGGCCCCCGGGCAGGCGGAAGGCCTTGCTTTCGGTGCCGTCCGGGCCGGCCAGGGCCACCAGGCAGGTGCCCACCGGCGCGGGGCCGTCCGGGTCCTCGGTGGGGCCGGCGTTGCCGGTCACCGCCAGGCCCCAGGTGGCGCCCAGGCGCTCGCGGATGGCCGCGGCCAGGGCGGCGGTCACCGGCTCGGAGACGGTGCCGTGGGCCTGGATGAAGGCCGGGTCCAGGCCGGCCAGCACCGCCTTGGCCCGGGCCGAGTAGACCGTGGCGCCGCCCAGGAACACCGTGGAGGCGCCGGGGATGGCGGTGATCCGCGCGGCCAGGTGGCCGCCGGGCATGCTCTCGGCCACGGCCAGGGTCTCGCCCCGTCGGCCGAGCAGGGCGAACACCGCGTCCTCGATGCCGCCTTCCCGGCCCACGTGGGCCAGGTCCGGGCCCATCTCCCGCTGGAAGTCGCGCCGGGCGGCCTCCAGCAGCGCGGCGTCGCGGCCCCGGGCCACCAGCTCCACGTGATGGCCCCCGGCCAGGATGGTCCAGTCCAGCTGGGCGTACTGCTCCCGCAGGGCCCGGGTGCGTTCGCCCAGGACGCTCTCGGGCACCGAGCCGAACACCATGCGCAGGGTGAGCAGCGGGTCCAGGGCGAACGGCTTGATCCGCGCGGCGGCCTGCTGCTCCCACATGAGCTTCATCTCCCGGGGCACCCCCGGGAACAGGATGATCCGGCGCCCGGGCCAGCCCTTGGGGTCCTCCCAGTAGACCCCGGGCGCGGTGCCGGCGGCGTTGGGCAGCCGCTCGGCACCTTCCGGCAGCACCACCTGCTGGAAGTTGCTGGTGGAGGGCACCCGGCCCCGGGAGGCGTAGTAGGCCAGCATCTCCTCCCGGGCCAGCGGGTCCTCGCGCATGGGCACGCCCACCACCTCGGCCCAGACCTCCTTGGTGAAATCGTCGAAGGTGGGCCCCAGCCCGCCGGTGCAGAGGATCAGGTCGGAGCGCTCCAGGGCCGCCCGGAACAGCCGGCGCAGGTCCTCCCGGTCGTCGCCGACGGCGGTCTTGCAGTGGAAGGCCAGCCCCAGCTCCGCCAGCCGGTCGGCCAGCCAGATGGAGTTGGTGTCCAGCCGGCCGGCCGTGAGCAGTTCCGATCCGATGGCGATGCATTCGATGCGCAGCAAGCCTGCCTCCCGGGGGTGGTTCCGGGTTCTATCATCGCAGCATCAGGCGGTGCGCTGCCCGTTACCCTGAGGCGCTGTAACAAAATAACAATTGCTATATAAGCCTATGAGCCACCCCGATCATGGCGTCCAGCATCTCGGTTCTTTGTGGATTTTGGCAATAGTTATTTTGTTACAATCCCTTATCGCGATCAAAGTGGAAATCAATTTTCCACTTGCCGGCGGGAACCTCGAAGACCATGCCCGAGGTCGGGTAGATGGTTGCACGGTACTTGTCGCTGGATCCAGCGCTGTCGACAATGGTGACGTCGCCACCTTTCACGTTCACACCGATCTTGTGGGCTACATATGAATTAAGAATTCCAAAGGCTCCTCTTTCCGGTCCATCGCCTGTAATGGTGAAATCTCCTTCATCGCTTCCTACGAGGTAGGGGATGGCTTCGTTATGAGCGATCGTCACGCTTCCTTTGATATTTTGGCCCGTGAGGATGATGTTCGTATTGGCAACATTTCCAATCAACATGCTCGCATTCTTCTTTTCCTGTTTAGGCGCGGCCACAGCCGGGCCGGCCGCAAGCAGGACGAGGATGGCCGCCACGGCCAAGTTGGATGGGGTCAGGTTTCGACGCATCAGCTGCTCCTGAATTAGGATGTTAAGAAATGGAACAAGTTGGATTAGCATTCGGGACCGAGTCCTGTCCCAATGTAATTACTAATTATTCATGCGCAAGAGGGTCGTCGAGCCCTTTGCGGAATGCTCCAGTCCAGCCGCGGGAGCCGGGCTCCGCAGCGCTCCGGCCTGGCCAAGGGCCGTCAAATCCTTTGATACGCCATGGTAATGGACAAGGCGGTGGTAGGCTTTGGGGTTCCCATGGACCTTCCGCTCTCGCTCCGCCCGGTCCGGCGCCAGCAACTGGCGCTGGGCATCCCGCGCTGGTATCGCGCCGTGATGGCGCTGATCCTGGCCGCCCTGGCCGGGGGCATCGCCCTGGGCGGCGCGAGGCCCGGGTTCCTGGCCTGGACCCTCCTGGTCCTGGTGACCCTGGGCGGGCTCTACGAGGAGCGCTGGTGCTTCGATGCCGGGGCACGGCAGGTGGCGCACCGGGCCGGCCTGGTGCTGGCGCCGCGCACCACCCGGATCGCCTTCGAGGCCATCGAGACCTTCAGGGTGGCCGCCGGGGAGCGCAGCGCCGATCTGCTGCTGCAATGCGCCGACGGCACCCTGTACCTCATCGACCGCCGTCCGGCCCGGCGCCGGCGGGAACTGGAGGACCTGGGCGGCCGGCTGGCGGCGTTCTGCGCCCGGCCGCTGGTTTCAGATTGAGGCGAAGTTCTTGAAGATCAGGCAGTTCTGGTTCATCCGGGCGGGATCGGCGGGGGGCTCGGGGATCATCCCGGGGGTGCAGCAGAACACTTCCCTCCAGATCCGGTCGCCCTCCTCGGCGCCGTACTCGGGGTGGAACTGGACCCCCCAGACCGGCAGGTCCCGGTACTGGAAGGCGTGCACCGCGCAGGCCGGGGACGACGCCAGGACCTTGAATTCCCCGGGCAGGTCGAACGCCTCGTCGAAGTGAGAGGCCATCAGCAGCGGCTCGCGCAGGCCCGCGAACAGCGGGCTGGGCGCCAGCTCCAGGTCCAGGAAGCCGAATTCCGGGGCGGTGGCGCGGCGCACGTGGTCCGGCCCGGCCAGCACCTTGGCCAGGAACTGGTGGCCATAGCAGATGCCCAGCACCGGCTTGCCCTGGTCCACGCACTGGCGCACCAGGGCGGCCAGCGGCGCGTCCCAGGGCTGGTCCTCGGTGGCCGAGGCCACCGAGCCGGAGATCACCAGGTGGCTGAAGCTGTCCAGGGCCGGCAGTTCCAGGTCGCCCCGGGGCCCGGCCATGCGCTGGCGCAGGCAGGGAAAGCCGTCCCGCTCCAGGTGCCCGGTCACCACCCGGTCGAAGTCGTCGGCGAAGGTGTCCTCGTTGAAGCAGTTCACCACCAGGATCATGCGGTTCTCCCGTACCAGTAGATCATGGGAGGCTGCTCGCCTGTCAACCGCCGGGCTGGTCCAGGCTCCGGACCTGGTCCGCCGCCGCCCGCACCGCGTCGGGATCGAGCGTCAGGGCCACGTGGCCGATGCCGGGCAGCAGGGTCACCGGAACGGGGCGCCCCGCGGCCTGGAACACCGCCTGGAAGCGGTCGGCGCGGAACACCTCGTCGTCCTGTCCGGCCAGCAGCCGCACCGGCTGGCCCATGGCCCGGATGGCGGCCTGGTAGTCCTCCGGCGGCTGCAGGTTCGCCGCCAGGGCGAAGGAATAGCCCGGGGTGAGGGCCGCCCGGAAGTCCGGGGCGAGGGCGAACCGGACCACCTCCAGGCCGTTCCAGGCCCGGATGCCCACCTTGTTGAGCAGGACCAGGGCGATGATCCGCGGCACCCCGACCTTCGCCCAGCCGCCGGCGTCGGGCCGGAAGGTGGCCGCCTTGCGGCTGATGAACGGCGAGAGCAGCAGGTAGTTGGCGAACAGTTTCTGCCGGGGGCCGCCGGCGAAGCGCAGGGCGAACCCGCCGCCCGAGGAGAATCCGGCCAGGGTGGCGGGGCCGGCCGGCTGGACCGCGTGGACGAAATCCTCCAGGTCGTCCTCCAGCTGGCCGATGTAGGCGATGCTGCCATGGGGGCCGGACTCGCCGTGGCCGCGCAGGTCCAGGGCGTAGGCGGCGAGGCCGGCCGCGGCCATGGCCTTGGCCAGCACGTGCAGGCTGCTGCTGCTGGCGGAGGAGCCGTGCACCAGCACCACCGAGCCCCTGACCGGGCCGGCTGCGGGATAGGCCCGGAACGCCAGGCTGGCGCCGTCCCGGGCCTTGAACCGGCTGAGCGCCGGCAGGCCGGTGAAGTCCACGTGGCGGAAAGGATCGCTGATGCTGGGCATGGGTGGCGGCAGGCTGGGCCCGCCGAAGCGCAGGGCCAGGGCGAGCGCCCCGGCGATGCAGAGCGGGGGGATGAGCATGAACGGTAGGATGCGTCTCACGGTGGGGCCGGCCTTCCTGGAAGGCCTCCATTCTGCGGCGGTCCCATCAGGCGGAAAAGTGAATTCGCCGCCGCGCGGGGGCGATCCGGGCCCGGGACCGTATGATTGTAAAATGTCATACCCCGTCATCGCCTTGATGCTGCTCGCGGCCTCCCTGAGCGCCGCCTGGAACGCCGTCATCAAGGGGGCGGACAACAAGCTGTACATGACCACCCTGCTGACCGGCGGGTGCGGCCTGGTGGGCGCCCTGGCGCTGCCGTTCGTCCATCCGGCCCCGGCCAGCTGGCCGTTCATCGCGGTCTCGGGCGCCCTTTCGGTCCTGTACTACATCATCGTGGCCAAGGCCTACCGGGTCGGCGACCTGAGCCTGGTCTACCCGGTCATGCGGGGCACGGTGCCGCTGCTGGTGGCGGTGACCGGCCGGGTGGTCCTGGGCGAGCGGCTGTCCGCCGCGGCCTGGCTGGGGGTCGGGCTGATCAGTTTCGGCATCCTCTGCCTGGCCGGAGGTGCCATGGGCCGCAGGGTCAAGGGGCTGGGGTTCGCGCTGGGCAATGCCGGCGTCATCGCGCTGTATACCCTGATCGATGGCCTGGGGGTCCGACGGTCTGGTTCGCCGGTCGGCTATGCCATGGCGATCTTCCTCCTGACGGCAGTCCCCCTGGTGGGCTGGGCGGTGGCTACCGGCCGGGCGGGGTTCGTCCGCTATGCCATGGGGCGCTGGTGGCTGGCGGCCCTGGGGGGGATCGTGGGCGTGGCCACCTACTCGACCACGCTCTGGGCCATGACCCTGGCGCCGGTGGCGGTGGTGGCCGCGCTGCGCGAGACCTCCACCCTGTTCGCGGTGGCCATCTCCGCGCTGGTGCTCCGGGAGCGGGTGGGCTGGTCCCGGCTTGCGGTGGTCTGCGCCATCGCCGGGGGGGCGATGGTGCTGCGGCTGGCCTGAGGGCGTACCGGGCGGCCGGGCGATGAAAATTTTATCGTATAGAATCCATTTATAACGCGAAGGGTGGTGGGCAGTGACATGGCCAAGGTCATCGGCAAGGACGCCACCCGCGCGCTGGGTTCTCTGTTCGGAAATTGGTGATCCTTCGAACCCCCGCCTCCCGGCGGTAAATGGCGAATGGGTTATTGCCCAAAATGGGCATTCGCCCGATACTGGTTCAAGGAGTTCCCCCCATGGCCGCCTCCCCTTTGAAGCACCTGCCCCCGAGTCCCATCCTCATCACGCCGGACGCGCGCCGCAGGGTGACCTTCCCGTCCCTGCCGGGCATCGAGCCCAACCAGGCGCTGGAGATCATCCCCGAGCAGGACGGCAGCTACCGCCTGGTTCCCATCGTGACGATCCCCAGGAGCCAGCTCTGGGCCTGGAGCCCGGAGGCCATGGTCAAGACGGCCAGGGCCCTCCAGGAACACCAGGAGGGCAAGTCGGTTTCCGCCGATGCGCTGCTGACCAGCCTGGATCCGGCGCCGGGTGAATGATGGATCTCGATATCAAGCCATCGCTGCTC
>Ga0316217_10002103_pt1 | contig 24575 bp, 16 predicted proteins | sample 1anoAmetaG_FD_203633 | JGI IMG/M metagenome (GOLD analysis project Ga0316217, IMG submission 203633) | Freshwater microbial communities from Trout Bog Lake, Wisconsin, USA - 1anoA | ecosystem: Environmental > Aquatic > Freshwater > Lake > Hypolimnion/Profundal zone | place: USA: Wisconsin...
GGGATATTGGTCGGGCAGAACGCAATTATATGGAATCTGCCGGAGTGACTCTCCAGTCAAGGCACTAGAATATTCAACGGAGATGGCAGTTAGTAGTTCGCCCTGAACATGATCAATAACGAGCATACTCATCTTCATACTGTTTGAACCCACCAATTACCTTTTCCCGAGGGTTGATGCGTATTACGCGATGGGCCTACTTGGAATAGCTGGGTCACAACAAATGGGCAGAGTAGGTGGGTGGGTGGGCAGGGTATTAAAGGGTAAAATAATTTATCGTGCTTATAATTCAATCTCAATCCAAGATGTGCCAGTTTCTGTGCTGCGACTGCTGGTGGTTCAACTGCTGCGGCATCATCTGCGGCGGCTACCACAACGCCTACTGCGTCTGCTCCTACTGGCTGTGCCGCCCCGCCGACCTCGCCGTCATGGACGCCAGCTGCTGCAAGATATGCGCCTGCGACGGGCTGGGAGGCAACTGCTGCTGCTGGGGCAACGTGTGCTGCACCTCGGAGGTCGTGAGGGAGTGGAGCAGGAGACGCAGTTCGGGGGGAGTGGCAGGAGGGGATATGGTCGTGGTTGTGCAGACTCCTTACGTCCAGAACTCGCCCTATGTCCAGAACAACATAGATTGAGCATGATAGATAGATATTCGGATAATTGAATAACCATGGGAAAATAGGGTTGGGATGGTGTTGGTGCATTTGAGGTGCTGGGATTGGATGGTGTGACATATCATATATTCAGCACGAATATTATCAGGTAAGATAATATCGACGATAGGAAGGGTAGTTGCATGATGCTATTGTGATGTTGAATGTGGCAATATGGTAGTATGGTAATATGTTGAGTATGGTGAATGTGGTAATATGGTAGGTCGGAATAGGCATCAATTGAGCTAGATAGTGATCTCGCCCACCTGCAGCTTGCCCTCGCATGACTTCGGCAGACTCAGCCCTTCCTTCTTCAGCACCCTCTCGTCTATCTTTATACCCTTTAGCACGATGGTCCTGAGGTATTTGCTCTGGATCTTCTATTTCTTCAGCAGCACCAGCAGCTGCGAGTTCAGCTCATTGCCGCTCAGATCGATCCGGTTCACGAACGTCCCGAACGAGCACTTCCTTATCGCCTCCAGCGCCTCCCTGTTGCCCAGCGATAGGTTGGTCATGTTCACCTGCTTTACCGTGTTCTTGAGCACTAGCGTCTTGATCTCAGCCTTGTTGGTGATGTTCTTGGTGTTCTTGAGGTTGAGGCTGATGGAGCCTGCGCCCAGCTGCGGGTTGATCTGCTCGGCAGATTATGAGGATTAGGTGAGGAGGACGACGGAGTGGGAGAGTCTCTAGGTGTCGGGGTTGGGACAGGAGGTTTCTGTTTTGCAGTAGCTCTTGAGTCGTTCGGTGTGGTACTTGATGTCGATTTAGATTTATTCGTAGTTTTCCTGCTTTTCCTGCTTCTACTCTTACTTCTAGTCCAGCGGGATGAGCAGTTCGTCTCTGCCGAAGGTGGCCCTCCTGGGCAGGATGTCTGGCAGCTACGAACAGTTCAGATTTTTGAGTTTCTGCCTCAGATCGATCTCCACTATAGTCAGCTCCTTCTCTATCTCTCCGATGGTGGTTTTGGTGGACCTGTCGAGCAGCTACTTCTCGACTAGCAGATACTTCTCAGCCTTGATGCAGTCCTCAAGATACTTGTTCTTGCAGTATAGCTGGTGGTACTTGTCGCGGACCAGACAGTTGACGGACTCGTTGCTCTCACTGACGATGCGCTTCATCTGGTCCTCCAGGCCCAGGATCATCTACTTGCGCTAGCGTTATATCTATGCGATCATTTCGTCGTAGGTGGCGTTGAGTTCCTTGCTCTTCTACCTGAAGATCTCCTTGGCGACGTCTTAGATGACCCTCCAGTTGGAGATGGCGTCCTTGTCGACGGTGATGTTGAGGGAGGCGATGTCCTTCTGGAACTATCGGTAGAGGTTGCGGGCGTGTTCGGGGAGGGAGTCTGAGTCGATGAACTTGTGGCTGTTGTACAGCGGGTCGAACAGCGCGCATCTTTCGCACAGCAGCTGGGTGAGGTTGAGGTCGACGATGGTAGCTTCCCTATGGTGCTTATCGCAGTATTTGCCCTACATGAATAAATTTAATTTACTTGCGGATGCAGACTTAAACTAATTACCGCCAACCCTCCTGCCTTCCCATGGTCAGATAATCCCATCCTAACTTGTTTAATCATCAATATTCCACTGCTGTAATACTCAGACTATACGGCTGGAGTATATTGTGAGTGCATTGGCGAAAGTGTTTGGTTGAGTTTTTGGAACCAAATATGTCGGATTGAGGCAGTAATGACCTGCATCAGTCATATTTGGTCAAGCCTTTCATAAATTCCCCACATATCCAAATCCATAAACGAAGCATTCCTTCAATTGCTGCCCAATGGTAGCAACAATCTTGGTCTAACTGCAGCCATCGATTCGTACACACTGCGCTATCATAAAAATAACCCAAAGGACATTCAACCCAACTATTCATACCCAACATGCACAAAGGTTTTACGGAAATCTTTGACGAATGGCTGGCAATATCGAGCCAACAACCCAATATCCAGCCACTAGCCGCAAACCTGCTCCATCCAGCCCGTTTCCGGCCATCAAACTATATGTCACATAACAGCAAGAGGATGAGTTATTGAGCTAAACTACGAAGCACATTCAAAATCAACAGACAAATATAGTCAGGATATACTAGCTGGGCGTAATGCGACTATCAGGCTGACTGCCACTGAAAAAGATGAAACGTCTGTGGTTTGCTCAAGAGTTGATTTTCTAATTAATCGTAAGCATGTGTAACTAGATATAATTAGTAATGCAATAAGTATAAACTTCCGAACACTTCTAATCAATACAACCCTTCAAATACTATGAGATTTCAACCGAGGTCAAGGTCTTCCAACCAAACCATCCTGCCATCTCAGTCTTCTTTTGCAAAAAGGAGAAGCAGGCGACCACCAAATGGCTTATCTTTTAGTACCATGTCGCCAAATACATCCAACCAAGGTTGGCATAGCTCAATCAACTTGTCTAGAAATATCAGGGCTTTAATTAGGGGAATCTCAAGCTGCATTCCTGTGAGGTAGACCAATCTTTCTCCAAAATCAGGCTGATAAGAACCTTCAATAATTAAAATAGGCTAGATAAGGTACTTGCTGCTCAGATCGATGGAAGCCAACTGCTAGAATATCTCAAGTCTTTGGCGATTTCCCTGCTATCTTTGCATGAAGTGGGGTTGACTCATAATCTGATTCGTGCTTAGACTGTGATCGAGAAGGGTAAGAATACTTTAGCACTGGATTTGCCTTGTTTGAATGTAATAGGACGGTATTGGCGAGATAGAGACAGATACTTTTCAGAGGAAAACATTTACTGCGCTCCTGAAGTCAGGTAGGGATATGCTAAGATAGGTTGAATGAGTAGTTTTCGAAAGAAGGTGATATCTATGCGTTAGGAGTGGTCTTCCTGCAAATATATCATTCCAAACTCATATATGTGAGGTAGGTGCAAATTTTATTGAAAGAAGTGAAAGATGATTTTTTGCGGGAATTATTTGGTGCAATGCTAGACCCAAATCCTGTGAATCGACCCAATATCAATAATGTATCTAGCTCACTGCAACTCGAAAAAGTGAGCTTTAAAAAAAGGGTTGATCCACCTTTTTGGGACCAATCAATTGTAAGCATCTATAAAAGACGCCTGTTAGGTGTAGAAAAGCATCCAGAAGTATAACAAGTCAAGTTCAAAAAGTAAGAAGTTTTTGAGTAATAAAAGTCGAAGATATTGGTCAAGATGCTGAACAAAAATGCAATTCGATTGAACATTAAATTAAAACTGAGCTAAAGCTAGTAACTTACTTTCAATATCATCTAGACCGACCAAACTATAAAGTCTGCATCTGAAAACATCACTTCTGTTCAAGAATTTTATTCCTTATTTGAGTAATAGCATATAAAATCGTTTCAAGTGACTAACTAAGGATTTGTCGAGATTTTCGTAAAAAACCACAAACTATTCTAACTCAAGATCAAAACCTTTAAAGAAGGTTTGGCTGAGTTGAAATTTACTGATTTGGCCATCTAATACTCTCAAAACTACCGAGATTTTCAAAGATACTCAAACAAGCTCAAAAATGCTAGTCTGAATGCTGTATAGAAGCAGTAAATCATGCAACCTTAGTACTTTTGGCCTAAAGTGATTTAGTAATTCATTGAGAAGTAACTATATGTCGAAGCTATCAAATTGAGCAAATTTGTAATTTCGCGCTATCCTCAGGTAAAATACTAATTCAAAGGTTTGGGATGTTTGCTAGAGACCAAAGGGTTGAAGGTGAAGCAAATAGTGAATTATTACAAAGAGGTGGCAGGTAAGACAAAAAACCCCTATGACCAATTAGCTATCTGTGGGATTATAATCAATAACTATCTCCCAAATTATAATTTTTTGAAAGAAATCCATCAGAAGTCACCTCAAAATCAAGCAGTCATTTATTCATTGGGTAGCATCTAGTTCAACTAGTAAAACTTCCAAATTGCTGCTGAACATTTCAAAAAAGTCACTGAGCTGGGGGATTAAACAAAAAGAGCCCAAGTTTTGAGACTTCTGTGCATTTACAAGCTAAAAAAGCGTCTAAGTGAAACTTAGCTAGACTTAATTTCTAGGTTATCTAACTAAGCATCAGAAAAAATCGATTTCAGTGGTCTTTTGGTTGAATTACTATACTTAGCCGACCGATCTAATAAAGAGGGACAATTAATCATAAAACAAAGATTGAACTAAACTGTAGAAAGAGTGACACAATACCACAAACAACTTCTTTTCTTTATGTTTGGTAGTTTAGTAGAGGAAACAAAGAATCTGGATCTAGCATTATTTGCCTATAAAGTGTTTAGTAAGTTTAATCCCTAATATCTTCCAGTCTACAGAATAATTGCTGAACTCAACGCTATGCTTTTTGAGGAAGATTTAAGTTTGCCCTTATCTGAGTATATTGATTGGCACAATAAGTTCATAAAAGAAAAGAATTAACAAATTTATTCAGTCAAGACAGTCGTTTAAGACAAATAATTTGCCTTAGTTGATATTTTGTCTAAAAAATTTTCTGGACTCGCACAGTAAGGGTCGAAGTACTTCAAGTAAGGTGATTATCTTAAAGCTATTTATTATTTCTAGCAGTGCCTCTAAGAATATGACGATGAGCCTTCAATCCATTATAATTTGGCGATTGCATATAGAAGAAGTGGAATTTACGATTAGGCGCTAAAATATATACAAAAAACTATTGAGCTAAAGCCAGAAAGTAGCAAGGCTCACTATATCATGGGATTGATTTATCAAGATTTAGTTAATGATGAAAAAGCGGTGGTTTGCTTCAGAAAAGCTTATGAGATCAAACCTCACAAAAGTTCGACTAGTAAGCTGCTATTAGATAGTGATGCAAATTGCAACTTCAAAGAAGGGTTGAAGTACATAGAAAAAATGATCGAGCTTTAGCCTGAGAAAAGTGAACATTATGAAAAAAAGGCGCATATGCTTTTTGCTAATTGTCAATAGCAAAAAGCCCAACTACTGATGCAATTCGCACAGCAACATTTGGCCTAGCCTAAATCTAAAATTAAAAAAAAATGACCATGATAATCACATAATCTATATTGATATTATTCACTAAAAGACTAGTTGAGTCAAGAGAAAAGCAAATAAAAGTTTATTAGTATTGGTCCTTTAAAGTGTTGAATTGAAAAAATAGATTTGCTTGAATTGAGGACTAATAAAGAGTAAAAACTATAGGATCAAATGATTAATTTTTAGGTTGTATTAGCCTTGGCCTGTGGGTGCATGAGGCTTGTTTAGATTTAGTTTATTTTGCCCTTGATTTACTTCGTTTTCAGTGTTTCGTTTAGAATTGAGTTCCGAATGTGTTTCAACTTCTACTGCCACTCCTACCTTCGCTTCAGATAGCAATCGTACTCGAACCTTAAAGCTTATACTTCGCCTTCGGCCTATTCACAGCTTTATCTCAAATGCTCAATCTATTATAAGGCATGCTTGGTTTTAGCGTTGCTCAGTGCCGATGCTTAAGCACGCTACAAAGTACCACTAACTGCCCTTCTGACTTTTTGTTAAATTTAGTTTTATAGGTTGAACAAAAGCAAGTTTTCCTTATTTTCCATCAAAGAAGCTCTTCTTTCGCTGACAATCATGAGATTCTCAGTGATTTACTGTTTGATTTGCTGGAGTTGTTAATTCTTGTGTATTTTGGCCAAGAGAAATGTTTCTTTCTGCCTATTTTTACTAACCATTCTGGAGCGATACCATCTTTGTATTTTTAAGATTTGTTCTCTGTAAAGTTGATAGAAATTTAAAGTTTTCTGCTGCCTGCTGTTACAATATTTACGCTTATTTTTTTCTTAGATGTGATTTTTTATCTGTGTCATGGTGTTCACACCTTTTTGATTCATGTCGTTAGATTTATTTTATAACTGTAAGCTTTAAATAATAAATTTTAAACTTTTGCCGCGCAGGAAAAGATAGAGCTCTTTATAAAAGCCTAAAAGGGCGATAATGCTAAACAATGAAATCGTATTAGATTGGCTGTTAGAAGTTCAAATTCATTTAGAATGGATCACACTTTTTTGGGGTCAAAGTTGGATTTCTACAGAGCTATTATTGATGTTGACTGGCTTTTTGGTTTTGTCGCTTGTGGACACATCGACTACGCTGTTATTGACATTAAAATTGTTATAAACGGGGGCTGGAGGGTCAATGTTAACAGTCACCAAACTGTTGTTTACATTGAGTAAAGGGTTTAGATTGACGTTTACAGCGCTATTATTCACATTTACAGGATTCATGTTGATGCTAACTCCACTGTTATTAACATTTACGCCAGTTCGACTTTGATTTACTTGTTTTGGTTGACGGAGCCCCATACTGATGGCAATCACTGATTGGTTCAAGTAACGTTTTTACTGTAGGTTGATGGTTTGCATCAGATGGCTTAAAGAAGCAGCTGTCCTTTCTACAGATTACTTGTTTCCCATCTCTTCATTGATGCATTGGATCATTGTTTCAGTCAAAGCAAGTCCTGCGCTCTAACCTTCACATACTAATTGCCATTATTTGGTGGAGTTTAGCAGATTTAGAGCCTAATCGTGGTTGTTGAGTTTAGCCTCACAAGTCGCCATGTTTCTAAAGATATCATGCACCACGGGAATCCCTTCAAACCTGTATTGGTAATGAAGAGTAGCCTAGGACTTCAGGTTTTTATATTTCTTGAGCGCCTCTTTATAATGTCCCTGCTTCATCCATTGAACACCTATGTAATTCTCAGCTTTGAATCCTTATTCAGGGAAATTCTCCTTGAGCTTACGCATGATTGAAGGCTGCTACAGCATTTAAATGATTTGAGATTGCTTTTAATCACCTTTTCTGATGTAGAGTTCAAGTAGATGCAACTGTGCAACTATTTTATAGTCCTAATGAGTAACCGACCTGTAATCTTTTTCGGCTTCTTCATAATCTTCATTAATCCTATATGAGTCTCCTCTCAAGATAATGTACTTAGCTAGCTCAGATTAAGGCGCTTTCGTCTTGCGAAGATATTCAACTTTTTTATCATATATTTGAAGGGATTCTTTGAAATAACCTGATATCTGAAGAATAACAGCTTGACTGTTATCATTTTTGATAAGTTCTTCAAGGTAGTCATAGTTTCTCAAGAGAATGGACTCATTTTAAGTCACCCTTTTTTTGGAAGTTTGATCAGCTCGATTGTAAAAAGCCTCAGCTAAAGGCCCATAAATTAAAGTTCCTGATCTTTTTTCAGGTTAAATGTTTTCAAGTTTGAAGAAATTGTAGATATTAAAGAGTACGTTTTTTTTAATCGCTCTGTCTTCTGAAATCACAAAACCAAAGTCTAATTTAGCTTATCTTTTGCGTTAAGTAAAAGTGACTACAAACAAGAACGATTTCTAGTTCTCCTTAAACTACTTAATTGCATCTGCTTTTTTTGTATATCCTTTCATGAAAGATGTAAAGATAATGAAGTTATCAAGAGCTTGATGTCTACGTAGCTTTTCTAATTAATCCAAATTGACCTGGGCCACTATGTAGAGTTATTATGGCATTTTAGTAACTTTTCTTTAGAAAACTGCTTGGAATAAATCACTAAATGGCAACCGAAGATATGCTAGTTTTTTTGGGTCAGTTGTTGCTTTGGGAAGATTTTCTACTAGATGCCAGTAAAATGAATCATCAAAAACCCATTGAAGAGCTTGTGTGTGTGATTAGTTTGCAGATAAATCTACATTATATTATGCTTCGAATTTGTTGATCTTTTCTGACTGCTAGGCTACTAGAGTGTGTGCTAGCTTAACGAAATCCTCTTTGCTTTTAGTCTTGAAGTGTTTGGAGGTGAGGCAAAAATAGTTAAGACGATAACGATTAAGTAACTTTCGATCCTAGTCCAACATACACATTATTGAACAAGGAGGCACTTCAAGCTTATCTTCTTGCTCAAACTTTTATAACAATTCTATCATTTGTTGTGATTTCAATGCATAGCCTTTTATTTTGTTGAAGTTTTTGCAGAGAAGCTTTGCTCTTTCCTCATTTCCACAAAAAAGGAAAAGTTGAGCAACCTTTGGTTCATTTTGAAGTTACCTATATTCACGATCATCCAAAGATGCCGCAGTGATCACTTTGATAAGTTAGTTATTTTGGATTTAATCCAGTTCACTTTTTAAGGCTTGTAAAGAAGTGAAAGAATCAATCTTAAAGTGAAGTTGAAACTGACGGAAGTACTTTTGATTTTAAGCGTTGTAAACTTTGGGATCTATCCAATAGTAAGAAACTTGCCTACTGTTTTTGAGGCTCACTTTTTCTATGTCTTCTACAAAAAATGGGTTTTCATCTTAGAGGTTTACGTCAGGTTTGGATTAATCACCTCCCATAACTTATATAATTTATTGCTTAGTGGAAGAAATATAATTTAAAAATCAGTGAATACCTTTGCGTTTTTTGAGGTAATTATAAGGCATATGACGGCTGGTATCATTTTAGCTATTTTACAGTTGACTGATTCGCTTTCGTATATTCTCAACTATCGAATCTTTTCTAGTCAAAACATAGCTGCTTTTGCTTATTTAAGTGTCACCACCCTTGGGGTAATAGTGCTAGATTTCATAATCTACCAGATATCTCTGGTCTGTTTCGTCAGGAGAAACTAATTTATCTATAAAAGAAAGCTCAATTGAAAAATTTCTTGATCTAGAACCTATTGCTAGGTCTCGAGGCATAAGAACTTTCGATTTTGATTATTTTTCTACTTATGCAGTCATGTTTGAGTACCGAAAAGACTTAGCATTTTGCTTTTACTTCAGCTCAAGTTTTCTCTGATTGATTTATTCCTTAAGTTCTGCTTAAGTTTTACCTGAGTGGGCAGTCAGCTTATTTGCAAATCCTCTCATAGGCACTAATTCTCTAGGTTTTTGGTCTTGAGTGTAAAAGGGATACTTCACAAACTTTACTTTAAGGTACAAATTTTGGTCAAAAAGCAAAAGCCTTTCAAACAGCTAAGGATCTATCGACAGCAACTCAGTAAGTAAGATGTAAAACTTCTAGAAGTTGATTGTTCTCTTCCCGTCGGAAATTTTGCGAAACCTATGAATCAGCAACTCTTTAGAAATCTTTTCATTAAACATTTTATACGCCTTTGCGTAGACCAAAAACTTTCCAATAGTCATAGTAGATGATTCTTCTTAAAGCCTATCAAAAGTTTGATGGCCGCCAAGCTACATTTGATTCTTACAAAATATGCTGTAGACTAGCTTTACATTCTTTTTGACTATATCTAGGTTTTAGCTGAATTTGATTATTTACGATTTTTGATTAAATTCATTTTCAATCTCACTTTGTGCTGCATTTAGCCTGTTGAGTCTTCCTCGGTTGCTTTTTCGCAGCAATTGGGATTCGTTGATTTTATTATTTTCAGGGTTTTGAACAGACTTTTTCTCTAGCTGCTTATTACTTCCCTATTTATCTTCGGATGCCTTTGGTTAATGTGTTTAATTGGAATCTAAAACATTGAAATACTAATCATTTTTTATTTGAACATGAAAAGTTGGTTAGGATTTAGCTTCTTCCCCATTAGTCTTACTTTTATTGGGTTTTTCAACATCGTACTGAACACTAAACATATCATTGTGTGTAATGCAATAGGTGAGAGCTTCAATGGCCGCCTCAGCATTAAAGATGTGGCTGTGCCTCTGCTCATTTTAAGCAATGAAATTGAGAACATTGATGCGTAGAGACTATATGATTTTGGTGTTGGTGTTTTGGTTGTGTTTGTACTTGGAGAAAGAGAAGATGTCATAGATGTAGTCGATAAGGCCTTGAACAGGTATAGTTCTGATGGTTAGTGCAGCTGTTTTTCCAAAGTATTCTTGGTATTTTTAGATAAGAAGATCTCGATTGTTGATGAGATAACGATTGAACTCGCTTAAATTTTATTGTTCAGCCATCTATTATATGTAAATCATTGATATTTGGGAGTTGGCTTAAAAACTGTAAAATTGGATCCAAAATAATATTACCTAGTCTGTGGAGCATGAGATGTTGGAAAAAATCAAAATTTCGTAGTTACTGATATAAATTCAAGATAATAGTTATATCACTTGCTAGCTGCTTTAGAGCTGCTTTATTGTAATAGGCAAACATGAGCCAATAGGAATAGATTTACCTATCCTTATTGATATATTTCCAAGCTGAAAATCTTCTATCAAGAGACTCGAAAAATTGTTTTATTCTTCCATTAATATTCTAAGATCAAAAATGGGAAATTAACTAAAGCTATGTGGTGATATTGATGAAAAATTAACATAGCTCAAGCGCTTCAGCCTTGTCCAAGTGGAAGAAGCGGAAACAGACAATCTCTCCTTCTAACTGTCATCATTCTAGAGAAATAGAGATCCTCTGAAGGAATTCCTTAAAAAAAGCATATTGCCGATCAAAACTATTCAAAATCTGAGCAAAAACGAGCAAATGAACTGTGTTCTGGGCTCAGCCGAGGACTAAATCTTGAGAAGACTGATGACTAGGACAGTGAAAAGTAAATAAGATGAAGAATTTGAGGAAGAAGAGAAATAAAACTTTTTGTCGTTAATTGAGGACTAAATAGAAGCTATTTTGAAAGAAAAATCTTTAAACGGTGAGGCTATTGACAATATTTATATAGACAGAGGGCAACTGTTCAAACGTCTGAAAATAAACCTTGGAAATTTTATAAGAACAAGTGGCTAGAATATTAAAAGTCATTATACTTTCAAGTAATGCATTGGATAGGGAACTTTCGGAAAAGTTTTCAGAGCTATCTGTAAAAAAACAAAAGAATAAAGAGCTATCAAAGTCCTCAAAAAGAAGCAAGGCCTTCGCTAAGGTGATAAATTCAACTTTTTGGCTTAGTTCGAACTCTTGAGTCAGTTAGATCACCCTAACATAGTCAAACTTTATGAAATTTACTTCTTCAAAGCTCATTACTACGTAGTTATGGAGTACTGTCGTGGAGGATCACTCATAGATTTAATAAAAAAGAATAAATCTTTTTCTGAAGGGACCATTTGCTGCATTATGAAGCAGCTTTTAAGCGCGTTGGCTTATCTGCATAAGCAAGGTATTGTTCATCGCGATATTAAGCTCGATAACATGGTTGTAATGAGTTCAAAAACTCCCTATGAATAGTAGCTCTCTATAAAGTTGATTGATTTCGGCACAGCTGTCAGAGTTTCGGCCAAAAAATAGAAAATTGCTGGAACTAGGTATTATATGTCTCCTTAGTCCTTCAGAGGAAAGGTGAATGTAAAGGCTGATGTTTGGGCTGCAGGGGTTTTTATGTATGTTCTGATTTGTGGAAAGTTTCCCTTTAACGCCAGTTCTTTCACAGGAATTTAGAATGAAATTAACCTGAAACTAGTCTCCTTTGCAAGTAGCACTTGAATGATTTAGGCTATTAATGGCGTGAAATTTCAAAATAAGCAAAGAAATTACTGATGAGAATGCTATAGCGTAATCCTTAGAAGCGTCTTTCAGCTGCTGAGGCTTTGGGATAGCCATGGTTTGCGAAGAATCATATGAGCTCCAAAAAAATTACTTACTAAGAATCTAACTTAAGTATGCTCTAAAAGTATCAAGTAACTTTTTCACTATTAAGAGAGGAAATAACTTCATTGCTGTAATCTAACAATTCCTATGCATGAAGAAAATCTCACAAGCTGAAAGAGATAGACTTGGATATCTTTTTAGAAAATTAGATGCGAATAATGATGGAGTCATTTAGCATTCAGAATTAGTCTAAATTTGCCAAGAGCATTTCGGGGTGCAGACTGATAATGAAGTGCACAGAATTCTCTAGTAAATTGATCACAATGGTTCAGGGCAAATAGACTTCAATGAATTTTTGGTTGCAATGTATAGCCGAAAGAGGCTTTTTCTTCAAGAATCTCTTATCCAAGCCTTCAAGTTCTACGATTTAGACAAAGATGGATACTTATAAAAGCATGAGATCATAGCTTTACTCTAGGGTTGTGAAAATGAAGAAATCTAATATATTCTTAATGAGATAGATACTGACAAAGATAAGAAAGTTTCCTTAGAAGAGTTTTTGACTTACATGAATAGGAACTCATGATTTTTTTAATTTGGCTTCATGTGCTTTGGGTTAGATAAACCAAAAAAACCATTTTTAATGAAACTTTATAAAGCTCAAAATAATTGAATTCATTGCTTTTATCATTCAATCAAGCTCAAAGTTGTTCATAACTTTGAGCTAAATTTCTCTTCTTATTTTCTTTTCTTTTTTAGTAATCCCTTTCTAAACGAATTCTCTTAATCCTAGTTCATTTATTCTGGCTCTTCTTCAGATTATGAGAACATTCTCTTAGCATTAACCCGAACGTTCACTTTGTTATCAGAAGAAAGCTTATCATTGCCTGTTTTTACTATTTTCCTTCTGCGACCTTCGATTTTGACCTACGAAATCAGTTATCTCAACTGAGTGGTAATTCTACTGGGCAGGCTAGCCAGTATACTTTGATAAACACAATAGTTAATAGTCTTCATCTTATTCAGAGCTTAACGCAGTTATAGCTATGGAATAATAGAATCTGCGAAAGGCTTGGTCATAACTTTTAAACAAGCTTCGTAGTTTGCTATCCTATGGATCTTTACTACTGTCGACTTTACTGGGATTTTGGGATTTTTTTTAGTAGGCTTGCTCTAAGGTAACTATTATCTAGCTTTCCAAATGGCATCAACCAAAACAATGATCATTTATGTTATTGTTACAACATCTGTTTATGTGAAGAGCTCCCTTGTCATGCACAAAGCTAAGACACTGAGATCGTGGTTTTTGAACAAATAGGCGTCAGAAAACTAGACCATTTTCCGCAAGGCCCTTTGGTCTCTTTTAAAGATATTACAAATAAAGAGTAAGTTCAAAGCTCTCGCGATAATAATTCCTTGCGTTTTATCTTCAGGCTAGTCTGAAATAGGAATAATTAGCATCGCATTTTCTGCTACTTGGCTTAACACTTAAGCACTTATTCTTAGTCCATGCATCTGAATTAATACAAAAGTACTAAAACTACATTTTGCAAAGCTATTAATGTAGTTGCAAGCGCGAGATTGTCAGTGACTGAAGTAGGATGTTACAAAATGTTAGAATGCAGATGAGTGGCTCCTTCTAATAAGGGATAAAAAAGGCCGCAAGTCACAGGGTCATCGACCCTAAGCATTATTTCATTCATAAAAATGATGTAAGAAGTTTGAGAGTATTCACGTTTGAATATTTGAAGCAATTTGTGTGTGATTTGATGAATTTATGGACTTATTCCTTCAGTTTTGACAAAAGAGATGATAATTTTTATAACTTAATCATCTAAACTGATTTTTTGAAACAGTTATAAATAAGAAACGAATTCCCATATTCTTGCTCGAACTGAGGAACCCTTTTTGACCATTTAGCCTTTCTAAACAATTCTTCGACAGGTTTGCAAACTATGAGAAATATCCATTGTGTGTGCTTTTAGGTTTTTTTGATAGTTCTCTACATCTACTAAAACCACTTCTAAAAGCTTTTTGAGAGCCAAAGATAGGCCTTATTCAGTAAAGTTCATATAATACTTTGCAATAATCTTTTGCAAGATTTTGAAGCGAATCTCATAGTTTATAGAGTAGTTTATTTGTTATATGTACCTCATCGCTACATTCTAGATGAAACAGTTTTAAAACACATTGGAGATGAAATCTAAAGCAGAATAAGCTAAGGAAGGATATCTTTAAATTTCCTCAATAGAAACTTTAAGAGCCAAATTCACCCAGTTTTAGCCTAAAGAGGAAAAAGGGTAAACGTCTTGGTAGTTATAAGCTAAGAATTGAAAAATTCTAGTAAGGTCAAGGGGATTTATCTTTGACTTTATATCCTAAATGATAAAAATAGTTCTCATTTCGTTCAACTCAGTAGAATTTTTTCCAATTTTATACGATAAAACCGTTAAAACAGTCAAAGCTTGCTCGACAGTGAGGTAGTTTTCTGGGATTTCGTTGACAGTTGTTTCGTGTCTTAGTCTTACTTGTAGAGAAATTATGGCATGTTGAATGCTGAAAGTGGCAGCATCATCAATATCATCACAAATACTTTCCAAAAGTCTAGCAGCTTCAGTCTTCAAAATTCCAAATGTTTGTTTGTCACAGCAATCCTCAGCAAGGCTACTGAACTATTCTGGTTCATCAGTGAAAAGCCTCTGTTCTTCTTCTGTGATTGACAACAAAGGAAAAGCAACTATTTGGAGAATTTTTTAAAAACTCTATTCAAATTCTTTGGTGAATGTTTTAACTAAAAAAAAAATGACTCCGATTAGTTCAGTTATGAAACTTTAGTAGACTTCACAGGTTGCTTTAAAGGTACCAAAGATACAAACTGTATTAAAGATCCATGGGATTTGAGATAAATGCCTTTTTGTTATTTCTTCATTAGTTGCCGAAGTTGTTTTTAGCCCTAACAAGATCTGCTTGTGTACTGGATAAAAGTAAATTTACAGTTAGCTGCAGCTACTTTGAGTTCTTTGATGTGTTCAGAATCTTACGAAGGTTGGAGATTAATGAAACAAGGCTGACCTTGAAGATGATCATGTTGGTAAAGGAAAAATACCCATTATGTAAGATTCTGACTTCGTGAGAGCTATCTGAGGATATCAGAATGCAGATTAGTTGGTCCATTTCTGGATTTCTCAAGAACTGATTTCCAAAAACCAGCTAAGCCGATTAAGGCATCTATTTATTTGACAGTGAATCCCTTGATAGAAGTTATTGTTGAATCCAAAAACTCTTATTGAATGGCTTTGACTAAAACTGGGAAATGTGCATTTGAGTTCAATAAGCATCTGAGAATGAGCGTAGCAGATTTCACGTGCTCCACTAATTCTTATTAATGCCCAGATTCCATATACGTTTGCTGCTGTCTGACCATAATAAGTAATTCAGCTGCCTTCAATACAAACTTAGTGAAAAGTTCTTAATATGATATTACTGCTACTTTGATCGCTTATCTAGAGTATCGTGGTTAAGTTAACTTCAATGGTTTACTTTATTCGATGCTCTACTCTCATATCTGTGATGATTCCCATCAAAATCTAAGCCAGCATCTCATCGTCCATTTTGAAGTACATCTAATTTAGCACTTTGCTCAAAACCACAGCTCCTGCTATTTGCGTATTTACTTCGTAATCAACAAAATACATGGCAGCTGCTGATCCCTGATTGCAATCTGCAGAAGATGAATGAACCTAGGATCTTGAGAGTGTTTTTAAATATCTTCGGACACAAACTTGACCTTGTGAGAGTTCTAAAGATCGATTAGAAGCTGCTTTACAGCTGCATAATCTGCCATCATTAAAATAGATTTATAAATTGGCTCAAAATAAGACTAATCAGATTTTTTGTTAACTTCCTTCGGAAAAGGTTTGCGCAATGCTGAAGTTGCTCTCCCCCCTCATCATGAAGATCTTCTCAGCTTCTTGGTTAATAAATCATAACTTATTGAACAAAACCATTAGTCCCTTTCGTACTAATCGAGAGTTTTGAACAAAAAAGGGCTTTAACTTTTAGTGTGTACTAAATGGGAAATAAGCTACTCTATAATAGAAAAAAATTATCTTTGTCTTACTTCAGCAAATGGGTGATTTAGCTTATATTGATGATAGCTGTAGGAAAGTGGTCTTAGTCAAATGAGATGACGTATTAATTGACTATAATAACGTTACGGCTATCCTAGGTCACATCTTACCTTCGCCAATCTTTGAGATACTTTGACTGCTTCCAAAGCTACCCACGCTTCTTGATGACAAGGTTGTTTTTTTGGATTTTGTTCCATTTCTACAATCGCTACAATGAACCTGATGCTCCCATACTTTTAGTATTACTTTAAAGAAAACTTATATTTCATATCGGTATTCAAAAATATCTTTCAGATTTCAATTTCTAACAAACAAAACCAAGAAAAAGCCCTTTGTAGACGAGGCTGTCCTTAATGAGATACTCTTTCATATAAAAGGAAACTTTACTAAAAGAATTGGTGAAGAAATATTCTAGAAAAATCTTTTGGGAAAAAGGTTGTAGGATATTTGAATTTTTATTGCTCAAAAGTTCTGATATCTTAAATTCTTAATGACTGATAAATTCTAATAAAATTAATAAATTTTATAATGAGTAAAGCTCCAGCTAAACCAGAAACAAAGGCTACTAAAAATGGGGAAAACCTAACAGCTAATACTACTAAGTAGGTTCCAAACAGTAAACCTATTTAAAAGAATGAAAATAAAGGAGGTTAGCTCAGCCCCAAAAATAGTGAAAAAAAGATAACTCCAGCAATTCAGCCTCCAAAACCTATGTCTTCAGTGATAATCTAAAATTAAGGCAAAAAAAATAACAAAGAAGATTCATAAAAAAGCAATAAGGATTAGAAATCACCAAATGAAGCACAAAAGATTCAAGCTGCAGCTGATGAATCTATCAAAAAAGAAGCTGAAGAAAAACTAAAAAATCATAATGCTTAAGTATAAAATAAGCTGAAGTAACTTTAAGCAAGAAACAAGCAGGAAAAATAGAAAAACGAAGTTGAAGCTTAGAGGCAAAGAATGTAATTAGAAGCAAAGATTGCTGAATAAACAAAGAAAAGGAATGAAGAAATTGAGAAATAAAAGCAAAAGGCCTAAGAGTAAGCAAAAAATCAAGCTTAAAGATCAGCACGATTGAAAGAAGAGATGTTGAAAAAACAGCAATAAAATGAACAATATGAAAGATAAAGGCTTTAATCGATTAGGAAAGCGGAAGAAGAAAAACTCAAGCTTGAAAAAGAAAAAAAAGATCAATAAATTCAAGCTTAAATAGAGAGGAATCGATTAGCAGAACTAGAAAAAGTTCAAATCCAAAGGGAAAAGGAAATAAAAGAAGCTGAAGAAAGAGCTTTTCAGGAGAAGCAATAGAGGTAAAGGAAGGCAGAATAATAGAGAATTAAAACTCTACAAGAAGCTCAATAAAAAGAAAGAGAAGCAGAAAATAGAAGAGTTGAACTCTAAAGGCAAAGAAAAGAAATGGAATAAAGAATTTAGCAAGAAAAGCAACAGAAATAAAAAGAAGCCAGATAGGCTGCAATCCGATTATAAGAATAATTGAGACAAAACTAAGCCAGGTAACAAGAAATGAAGATAAAGCAACAGCAACTTTAGGAAGAAAGATCAAGAATCCAAAAAGAGAAGGAGGAAAGAGAAAGGCAAATGTCTTAAAAACAAAATAACTTAAACACTGAAAGCTAAACTGTCCCGCTGGTAAATACTGAAAATCATCCCGAAATTATACAAATGGGTTAACAGCTGAATGCCCTTTCAGCTAAATAAAAAGAGCTTGAGCAAACTATATAAATTGCAAGGATTTAAAGAGAAAAACACAACTAAAATATGAAATAATACTAGAATCGTATCTCCATGCTGAAATAGGAATAGGCTAAAAGGGCTCAGGCTCAACAGGCTGCAGTATAGCAGCTCAAAAAAATACAATAGGACCATGAATAGTAGCTAAGAATCAAGCAACAATAGATTCAATAAGCCAAAATAAAAGCTGAAAACTTAGCTAAATAGCTAGAACTTTAGAGGATCAGAAAATAAAAATAAACAAATGAAAGGAATGAGAGGCAAAGGAATGAAATGGCAGAATTAGAAAGGACAAAAAAGTAACAATAAGCTAAAGTGGAATAAATGAAAAAAAAATAACAATTAATGAAATAAAATGAGGAGAAGAAGAACAGATAAATAGCTGAAGCTTTAGCTTAAGCCTAAAGACAAAGACAGGAATCATAAAAGCAAAAACAAGAAATTCAGAGAATAGCCGATGAAAGGATGCGATTGGAAAGATAAAAACTTTAACAAGAACGACTAGCAAAAGAAGCAGAAATGAATAAGGCAAATTTAACAGCTGAGTTATAGCTCAAAAGAGTAAAGCAACAAATGTAGATTTAGCTCAAGCAAGCTGCGATTGCTCTTTAGCTTTAAAAGAAAAGAGTCGCTTAATAGCTGTAAATACAGAAAAAAAAGGCTCAATAACAGGAAAGAATAAATATGGAGCTTTAGCTCAAAAGAGAAGCATAAGTAAAACGCCAAAAAGACATGATGTTTATGAACTTTGAGGAGTAAAAGAGGAAAGCCATCTAGTAAGAGCTAAGTAGGTATAAACGTGAAAGATAGTTGCAAGTCCTAATATAGAAGGAGAAAGCTTAGAGATAAATAAAGCTGAAAGAATAATAAAATAGCCTTAAGAGACAAAAAGTTTAGCAGGAAAGACTTGAGCAAGAAAGATAAAGAAAAAGACAAGCTGAACTTCTGTAGCAATAAATCAAAAGAAAAGAGGAATAGAGGAAAGCATTTTAAATCGAGTAAAGAAAAAGACAGTAACTTATCATACAATAAAAGTAACGAAAGAGAAGAGAAATATAGGAAAATAACAACAGAGCCGCCAGATAGAATGAAGAAAGAAACCAACGATAGATTCAATAAAGGAGAAGAAGAGAACAAGAGCAATCGCAAAGAGAAATGGAAATCAGGAGAAGATAAGAGCTATAATACAACCGAAAGCAGCAATAGTATTACCAAAAACAAAGATAATTTGAAATGGAAAAGAATACGCCAAACAATTTCACGAGTTTCGGCCAAGTTGATACTTATGGAGCTAATTCCGCTTATCCAAGACAAACTAATCAAAATCTAGGATCAAGCCAAAGTTTCCAAACGAATGGATTATTGTTCGCAACCCCTTCACAAAACAGACCCCCAGTTGCCAGCTAGTCCTGCTGCTGTATGATAATGTGATTAGTCCATATCTCTTTATACAAACATAAACTCTCTTAAGGATTAACAGATTTTGGCTTTGTTTTTTGATTCCAAAGATATCGAATGACTATCATTAATTGTTATAATTTGAGAACTGATAGTTATTCTAAGATGTCAACTCAAAAGAAAAGCAACAAAAAAGTGGCAATAGCTGAAGACCAACGTGAGAAGGAGTAACTGATAGAGATGAAAAAACTGTACTTAACTTATAACTCAGTGACAATACTTCTCTAAAATAATAAATCTACCAACTTCGATAGCAAGTCAATTATCTGTACCACCTCTTTTACCTAGATTTGCTCAGAAAAAATCTTTGTAGGCAGAAATGACAAAGGCGAATGACAAATTCGTACCAATTAGGTTATTTAGATGAAAGATTCTTTCTAAATCGAAAAAACTATCAAAATACAAGAAGAAGAGCTTACTGACCTTTAAAACAACTACAAATTACTAAAATTTACTTTTTAGGAAACTAGAAAGAAAAGCAAAAATGAGTGGGAAACCGAACTTGACATTTTGTCTAAAAGGAAACATCAGGAAAAAGATGCATTGAATAAGAGCATTTTTCAGTTGCAGAAAAAGATAGATTACCTGAAAGACTTCAAAGTAAAAATATTGAAACGAAGGCTCGTGAGGTTGAATATCTGAGTACGATTAACAAGCTGAAGTAAAAGCAAGAAATAAACAAAACGCAGCAGTTGAAAGATCTTGATAAGATTGTGAATGAACATTAAGGTAAAAGAAGAGAAATCAGGGAAACAGTAACTCGCTAGATATAGAACATAAAATAGTTTTAAGTCAACAAATTAGAGCAAAGTAATCTTCATTCTACTTAGAGCTAAATAAAGAGCAGCAAATTAAAAAAGAGAATTAGCTAATCATGGAGGAGATTGCACTCTGCTAGAAAGAAAAAGCTATTCTTTAAGAAGAATACAAAGATCTTATCAATAGCAACTAAAATAACAGAAACCAAAATGCCACTTCTCTTTTAGAGGGACAAGCCAGCTAAACCTACTAACGCTCTTTGAGAGTCATTAAGCTCTAAAATAAGATAACTAAGATGAAGTAATTTTTACAACAAGAAGTCACAAGGTTAGAGGAATAAGCCAAAAGTGTCGATGCCTAGTTTGAGGAAAACCGAAGATAGCTCTAAGCCATAATCATCAAGGCTGAATCTTGGCTCAAGTTAAAAGAGAAAGATTTGAAAAAGATGAAAGCCTGTAGTCAGATGGTTCTCAATCAAAGAAGTAATCTATAGTCCTATCTTTTGGAAGTGTTTCATTAACACAATTAACTTGACTACAAAGACCCTTCCAACATTAATCAAATTTTGAGGTTCCTGTTTATCAAAATAAACTCCAAGAAGCCACCAGTCAGCTACAAAGATTTCGTTCTTTCAACTGAGCAAAGTCAGATTTCCAAAAAATCATTAAGTTGATACTTGTATTCCTTTAATTAATAAGTATTATTCATAGATGATGGTCATCGAAAAATGAAAACTTTGAATAAAGAGGGCTCGCTTATCTTCAAATGAGAAAGGTACGTTGAATTTTTTAGACTCAAATTTGGTCAAAGTTGTATTTTTTCGAAAAAAAAATGAACTTTTATTTTATAATGGCTTTTATAAAATAAAAAAAAACATAAAGTCAAGAAAAAATAAAGGTTTTTAGAAAATGGTAAATTTGATCTATTTTAACGCTCTTTTTGTTCAAGTCGGTTTTGCAAATTTAGACCAGCTTTAATCATATACATTATTATCTTGATTAGTTCAATGCCCAAAGAATTCGTGGTGTAAATGGGAGCTAAATATCCCTTTGGAGAATTAGGGGAAGTGATAAATTAAGATACTTCCACTTCCGTCTGCAAGCGCCTTCACCATACTTCAGAGGAAGAATACGAGCTCATACAACATATGATTCATTTTTTGAAGGCTGCTCGTCATGAAAACCTTGTTAATCTGAAGCAAGTGCTTTAAAACTAGAAATAGATGCAACTCTACTACGAATACGTTCCTTTCAGAGTTTAAGGATGGTTGTTTGATGTCAATTAGGAGCTAATCAGTTCGCTTTAAATACAGTTCCTTTAGCTAGCTGACTATTTGTGCCGTTCAAGTATTAAATTTTCATTTAATCCGGAATGTGTAGGAGTTAGCGCTGAAATGACCCTCAAATATTTTCTTAATTAGTTCGTAATTGACATAGAAAACGGGTAGGACAATTTCGCACTTTTAAAAGAGGAAATACACTAATTTTTCAGTAATCTGAAGCTTTCCAAGACTGCTGGCAACCAAACAGAAGATTAGAGCCAAGGAGAATAAGAAGAAATTAAAAAATCATAAAGGATGGAATCCATTTCAACAAATGGGTCTTACTCAACCAAAGAGGATTTAAGTTCTCTGACTAAGACATTGACCAAATTGAAGATAGATAGCGACAAACAAAAGCTGGCGAAGGGAGCAAGCATTACAGCGAAACTGGAGAATAGCAAAAAGAAATGCCAATAACTTTTGTAGAGATTTAAGAAAGTTAATCTGAAATGACTTCATCTAAATTTATTTTTATCTAACAAATAATGCGACAAAGTATTTAGACAGTTAAGAATTCTAATCTAAATCATTTATTGAGTTTTAAGAGTTTTCCAAATTAACTATTTAGCTCATTAAGCTCCATTCTTATCCACAGCATTTCGAGCTCATTCTTATTATTCAAAGACCCAACGTAGTTTATGTAGCTTGAAAAAGATAAAACTTTTCTATTTATCATGAAGCGCAAGTAGAGTAGCCTATGGAAAAAGGAGTTTCTAAAAAAGTTTCTAATTTTGTTGATCAAATTCCAATCCCATTCTTCGAATTTTGTAAGAATGGGATGATAGCGTGCTTCAAGGATATTTAGATGGGTTTGAGAAATACAGGTTCTCCTGAACAAGGCTTCTAAGAATATTTCGTAGCCTCTTTCACTTGCTATCAGTGCTATGATTGTGTTTGCATCTGTCTTTTATTTTAGCAATTTATCGAATTCTTAGAAACTTTCTTTGTCCTGTGGGTTCAGAAACTACTCCTCAAAGATGGCTGGTTTTGAGGTCTAAAAAGCTGCTAAACTTGCAGGACTCTTGAATTTGTCATTCAGAAGGCTAATTTTTTACAAAATAAGTCTGAGGAAAGCAGCCCTTTTGTGGAAGTTTTCTTCCCCATAAGAGTACTTGGACAAATCTATTTCCTATTTGGAGTTAGCAACAATGTAAGCGAACAACTTAGCAAAAGATACGATATAGGTTAGGTCAAAATTTTCAACAGCATTGAAGTACTCAAACAGAGAACTTTCCACCATTTTGGCGTGTTTTGGAAGTTGCTGATTATTTCGAAGATTCACCAGCAAAAAGCACTCAGCAACTCCATTCTTGGACTTTATTCCTCGTAGAATTAAACTTTAGACTAAAAACCTGACTTGATTCATGTTCTCACTCTTCCACTGAGCAAGGTTTGTCACTTTTAGATTAAGAATAGATCCATTTGTGGAAAAAGTGTCGACCAACTGTTCCAACCACAGTCGAATGATAAGTCCTTATCCTTTCCGAAAAGCCTAATATTCGTTGTCAGGGTTTGAAAACTAGTTCTTGTATAGATCTAGTTGCTGAGTGAACTATTTTTCTTTGATTGATTTTAGGTCGATGTGGATTTTCAGCTTTCCTTGATGCTGGGCTATGCTGTTGAAGTCATAGGCTAATCTATTCATGGCTGAGTAATTGCCTATCCGAGCTCTCATAAACTGACCATACAGAAAAGAACATAATTCATCACCTTCCGCCAATTTAAAGAGTTTTTACATAAACTTTTTGAACTCATGATAAGTTTTTTAGTGTAAAGAATAAGCGCACAAAGGCAGGGTTCTGACCAATAGAGTTACAAGCGGTTTCTTATTCGGAATGACCACTTATTTCTCAGCTGCTTGCAAAAGATCCTCAAGTAAATTCATGTAGTTCAGTGAATTGAAAAAACTTACATTCATAGCTTCGGAAAGGTAGTTCAAGATATTTAAGCATTCTTTAAATCTTCCAGCTGCAAGGTCAGTTTGTAGGCTGGTCACAACTGTTTCTAAAATCTTGCCTGCGAGTTAAGCATAGTTGTTGGCGATAGCTACAGTAAGCCCTGCGTAGAAATGACTTTTGAGTGGTATTCCTCGGACTACTTTGACGATGATATCCACAAGAAACTAGTTAGTTGTAAGGCTACATTTCTGAAGAGTTGGTTGGGCTGAGAAAGATACTAATTGACTATAACTTAGCTAAGTTTTTTGAAGTCCCGAGCTTCGAGCTACACTCCTTCTTATCCTGCCAAAATGAGCAGTTTGTGGACTCTGCCTTACATGTGTTCTAGGCTTATAATGAAGTAATGAAATTTAATTCAAATCATAAATAAAGATTCTTTTAATTCACACGCAGAATAGTACCAACTCATGCTTGCTTTTAATAATTTATTGAGTTGTAAACAAAGCTTTAATGATTGATACAAGATATAGAGGTATTCTAGGTTCAAAAGAATAAATTGAGGAAGACTTGCACAAAAACAAGGACTTCAAAGATAGGAACTATTCAAAAGTGTTAGCTCTATTTAATGAATTTTCCTGGGAAACTGCAAATTGATTCGCTTATTTATCTATTATATGTGGGGTTTGAGGAATATTCTCCACTCTTTCAGCAAAATGTCCAAGAAACTCGTCAAAGTTTAGTACTGCACAAGATGAGATTTCGACAGATAGTTCCATCGTTTGGAAAGAAGTTTGAAGGAGGGAGATTCAAACATAGAGGTCCAAGGATATACAACTAAACTGAGTAAACATATTGTTACAAAGGGACGGGAAAATTCGAAGTCACAGTTGTTGATTAGCAAAATCAGTAAAAGCTGATTTATAGTGGTTTGGAGAAAGGGAAGCCAAGCAAGACAATGATCATCTAGATAGTTAGGCAAATCGAGCAGCTGTGAGTGAAAGTTAGATGAAGTCACAGATGATTTTGGCTTTCTGAAATCCATAGAATGCCAATGATAGTATCGACTTGATCTAATTTTTATTCAAGATATGGTCAGGGGTTGGGGTTGGGGTTGG
>Ga0316217_10002109_pt1 | contig 24534 bp, 12 predicted proteins | sample 1anoAmetaG_FD_203633 | JGI IMG/M metagenome (GOLD analysis project Ga0316217, IMG submission 203633) | Freshwater microbial communities from Trout Bog Lake, Wisconsin, USA - 1anoA | ecosystem: Environmental > Aquatic > Freshwater > Lake > Hypolimnion/Profundal zone | place: USA: Wisconsin...
CGACGAGGAGAGGAACGTCTACGAAATCGTGGAGGAGGCGGCGCAGGCTTGGTTGAAAAGCCGCACGCCGCCGGCCGGCAAGACGCGCATCGGGAAGGGGACGAGGGGACAATAACGGACATGCTGGATTTCCTGCTGCACAGTTCGCCGTTCACGCTGGCGATCCTCATCTTCATTCTGGCATTGAGCGCCTTTTTCGGGTGGAGCTTCCTGCGCCCCTCAGTGGTCCTCGCCCGGCGCCTTACGATCGTCATCAACCGGCTGCGGGAAATCAACAACCCGACCAAGAAGCTCCTGGAACCGGTGTTCGGGTTGGACACGGCGCTCCGCCATCTTTGGACCAAATACGCGGAAACCCTTCACCTTGAACAGGAGCAGGGCGGCGGAAAGCCGGTCAAGCTTCGATCCACGGTTCCGGCGTCCTCGATCTTCACCGTGGAAACCGTGGTCGACGCGCGCATTTCCACGGAGTTCTTCAAGCATTTGCCGGGGATATTCACCGGCCTCGGCATCCTTGGCACGTTCAGCGGCCTGATACTTGGTCTCCAGAACTTCAATCCCAGCGGGGAGTCGAACGCGGTCCGCGACAGCTTGTCCATGCTTTTGGGCAACGTCGGTCACGCCTTCATCGTCTCCGCCATCGCGATCGGACTGGCGATGATCGTGACCTTCACGGAGCGCGTGGCGGTCGCGACGCTGTATCGGCAGGTTGACGAGATGGCCGTTCAACTGGACGGCTTCTTCGCGTCCGGCGTCGGCGAGGACTACCTCGGTCGGCTCACGCGGGCGTCCGAGGACTCGGCGGCGCAGGCGAAAATCCTCAAGGACGCCCTCGTCGGCGATCTCGAACGAATCCTCACCACGCTGACGGAGCGCCAGGTCCAGGCGCAAGTCGACGGGACACGGAAGCTCGGCGAGGAATTGACGCGCGGCGTGACGACCGCCTTGGCGGAGCCGCTCAGGAAATTGACGGAAACGGCGAACACCAACACCGCCAACAACGGTGAAGCGGTAACGAAGCTGCTGACGGACGTCCTGGCCGCTTTCGGCCAGAAGCTCGAAGACCTCTTCGGCGGGCAAATCGGCGGCATCAACGAGATGCAACAACGGACGATCGATTCCCTGGGGTCGGCGGTATCGAAACTGAACGAGCTTGTATCGTCCGTCGAGCAGGCCGGCGCGAAGTCGGCTGACGCCATGAATCAGAGGCTGCTCGCCGCGATCGGGGACATGGAAGCGCACCAGAAGGCGGCGAACGAACAGATGGCCGCGTTCGTGGACCGCATGCGCGAGGCGGTCGATCAGTCGCAGGCGGAAACGGGCCGCAAAATGCAGGAAACCCTGTCCCGGATCGGGGTCGCCGTCGAAGCGCAACTGGCCGCCCTCAAGGAGCAAGGTGAGCGCACCGGCGAAGCCCAATCCCGCCGGGAAGGGGAAGCCGCGTCGAGAGTGGACGAGATGCTCCGCGCCCTGGGTGGCCAGATTAGCCAAGTGCTCGACACCATGCGCGCCAAAGCGGAAGAGGGGGCCGAAGCCGGCGCGGCGCGGGAAAACGCACACGCGCAGCGGTCCGCGGAACTGCTGGAGGGGCTAGGAGGGCGGGTCGACGAGTTATTGCGTACCCTCGGGGCGCAGACGGACCGCACCGCCGAGAAGACTTCGGCGGTGATCGCCGAGCTTTCATCCGTCACCGAACGGATGGTCACGGAGACGAGGGCCGCCGTCGCGGGAATGTCGACAGCCGTCGATTCCATGAGAGCGATCACGTCCACCTCCGTCGATCGGATGACCTCGGGAGCGGAGACCATGCGTGCCGCGGCGGCGGAATTCGCGACCGCGGGGCAATCGGTATCCGGCGTTTTCCAGCAGGCCGATGCGCTTTCTCATGGGCTGCGCCAATCCGCCACGGCGATCGAAACGGCCTCCACGTCGCTCTCCGGCGTGGTCGCCGACCATGCGGCCTCCCGCGACGTGCTCGCCTCCATGCTGAAGGAAATGGGAGCGATCGTCGAGAACGCGAAGCGAGAGGCCGGGCTGGCGGCGGACGCCTTGACGCGCATCGAGGCCGCCGCCCAAGGGCTGGGGCAGGCGCAGCGGCAAGCCGAGGAGTACCTCGCCGAAGTCACGAAAATTCTCGGCGCCACGCATGAAAAATACGCCGCCTCGCTCGCCAGCACGATGGGCGATCAGTACAAGCTGTTCTTCGGACATCTGTCGGAGGCGATCGGGTTGCTCCAGGGCGCCATCCAGGAACTCGCGATTTCCGTGCAGCCGGCAGGCGTGAAGAGGGCCGCTGAATGATCTCAAGGGCCGTCGTCGCCAAGCGGGGCAACCGCAGCGAACCGGAAAAGCCTTTCTGGATTTCGTACGCGGACTTGATGACCGCCCTCATGGTCCTTTTCCTAGTCGCCATGTCGGTGGCGATGATGACGGTCACGTACAACGTCAAGGACGTCGAGCGTCAGAAAAAGGAGTTGGAAGAGCGCAACAAGCAACTCAACGAAACCATGCTGACGCTCGACGAAACGAACAAGAATTTGCAGGACGAAAAGAAGAAGCTTCTCGACGAACAGGAGGCCCGCAAGACATTCGAAGCGGAACTCATGAAGGCCAACGAGCAGTTGGAGAAGCTGCGGAAGACGCAGAAGGAACTCGACGACGAGGCCGCAACCCGACAGCGGGATGTTGAAGTCAGGCAACTGCTGCACGCGGTGGCGAAGGCCGCCGACCGGCATCCCGGGGTCAAAGTGGATGAGGATCATCACATCATCGACTTCGGCGATCGCGCGCGATTTGATTTCAGCAGCTTCGCCTTGACGGGCGACCAGTCGCGCCTGCTTCGCGAATTCGTCCCCGAAGTGCTTTCCATCGCCAACGACGACCTGGGGCGAAAGTGGATGAAGCAGGTCGTCGTCGAGGGGTTCGCAAGCCCCGAGGGCGAATACCTCTACAATCTCCATCTCAGCCTGGAGCGCAGCGAGCGCGTGCTTTGCGCGCTTCTGGCCCCACCGCCTGCGGGAGAAGCGCCCCTTTCGACCGAGCAGAAGGAGCAGATCAGGAACCTGTTTCTGGTGGGCGGCTATTCCTTCAACGCGGCCAAGTTCGACGAGGGATCGAAGTCCTACGACGCGTCGGCAAGTCGACGCGTGGAATTTCGGCTCGAATTCCTGGGCGTCGGCGAAAAGCGGCCCGAGGTCGTCACGGCTTTGCATGAGAGGCCCGGAAAATGTCGGCTACCGGAGTGACGACGGCGCTGCACGCCCTGAGGGCGGCGCTTGAAGTCGGAATGGAGTTGAAGGCGCCGAACCTTACGGCTGAAATCGTGGCGGTGGAAAAGCAGACGGGCGCGCTGCGGAAATGGCTGGGCAGCGGAGGCGTGGTGACGCCGACCAAGGACGCGTCCCGCATCGCGCTTCGCGATTTCGTGGCCCTGAGGGACTTGCCCACTGTTCGGCACGCCACGCTGGCGAGCTATGGATGCGCGGAGCCCTTCGACGGCTGGAAGCACGGCATCATCGCCGACGAAGGACTGTTTCCCGAATTCCTTCGGCGGGTGGACGACTGGCGCGATAGCCCGAAGGCCCTGAGACTATGCTATCGAGGGCTGCTGCACGCCTATTTCCAGTACGATGTCGAGAAGGGGGCGCCGTCCAGCGCCCGCGAGAACTGGGGGCGTCTGCGGCACTACCTCGGGGAGCGGTCGACCTTCATCAGGACAACCGCCTTCGAGCCGACATGGGTAGCTGCGCTCAATCGAAATCCCGAGCTGCTGGGCGAAGACCCGGGCGGGTTCTACGGCGCGGAAATGTTTCAAGGGCGGACGGATAGGTTCGACGAGGTCAGACAACAGCTTCCGGTGACCGAGACCTCTTGGCTCGTCTGGCGCGTCATCGTGGGACAGATCGCGGCAGCGACGGGTTCATCCGACGAAGCCTTCCGGGCCGCGATCCCCAGACTCATCGCACTCCTCATAGAAAACCCCGCAGCGAAAACCTTCGGCCTTGTGCGCATCCTGAACCGATACCGGAACTGCGCGAGTCCCGTTCTTCACGAACAACTGCGGGACTTCGCCGTCGACACGTGGGGCAACCCCTGGCTGGCCATGAACGAGGTCGCCTGGAGCGGGGTGGACGAGGCCGCGCGCACCATGGTCGCGGACTGGTTGAAGCTCGCGCTCATGCAGAAGTTCTTTGGATTGCTTGCGAAGGACGGCATGAACGACATGCGCCGGCTCGCATTCTGGCAAACCTATCACCGCCATATCCACTCGATGTATTTCGCGCTCGGGGACACGGCCTTCGAGCACCCGGGACCGGACTACAGAGAGGTCCGTAAGCAGATGGCGGGGCTTCAACTCAGGCTCACCCACAACACCGACGACAACAACGCATTCATTATGTGCATCGGAAAGCATGTGATCGTGGAGTTTGGCGAAATCGGAAATGCCTGTTTCATCTTCGAACGCGATCGACTTCCTTTCGCGCTAAGCGGCAATGTCGCCGGCAACCACCTCGCCCTCAAGCACCCCCGTCATGTGGAACGAATGTCTCACAACGGCGCGTGGGAGGAAAAATTCAAGTCGGTGCTCGCAAACCGCGTCGGTGTGACGCCCGTCCAGGAAACCCAGCGCTACGGCATGAGCGCCGGCTCCTACGTCAGCCCCGTCCGCGCGCCGACGTCTGCCCCCTACCCGCCGCCGCAACAGCCACGGGCATACCAGCCAGCGCAACCTGCGTACTCCGCGCCGCCGCCCGCGCCTACGACACATGGCGCCGGGACCGAGCCCGAGCCGTCATCGAACTTCAACGTGCGCGACTTCGACATATTCTGCAAAGAGCACAGACTTGAGTGGTACGACTATCGGAACAACGGCGGATACCTGACGGTCTCGACGAAGCGCCAGGGCGACCAAGTAGCCGCGCAACTGGCGGCGTGGGGCTTCCGCTTTAAGGAAACGCTTGGCTGGTACCTCTCCTAAAGGGTGGACGCCGTGTTCGACCTCTTCAAACGCAAGAACGACAAGACCGCCGCAGCCGGTGAAATCTGGCGAGCCTTCTCCAGGCGAGGTGTCGTCGTTTCGAACACCAAGGCATCGCTGCCCGATGGGGCGGTCGGCGCGCAAGCCCTAGACGGCCCCGAGATCGAAGGGCTCCTGGTCCAGTTGGAGGACGATGGGCGATTGGACACGGACGGCGTGCTCTGCGTCCTTCCCTGGAGCGACGTCTATGAAGTTCTCGCGGAACGCTCGGCGCATCTGAACAGGGAACTGCTCAAAATTCCCGGGGAGATTCCTTGCGCCGCCGTGCTTGTGAGCCAAGGCACGCTCCGCGACACCGACTTCAACATCTACGTCAGCGAGTTGAAGGACGGCCGGACAGGGCAATCCCTCGGAGACGCGGCGCTCGGAGGCTTGGTCGAAGTCGGCGAATCAATTGGGCTGATGCCGAAATCGACATGGGAACTGCTGGAAAAGGTGGAGACATTCGGAGCCAGGGGGCAAGCCGAGCGAAACGAAACCGAAAATCGGAGGGCGTGGGGTCGCATCCGGAGAGCGGCCATCGCGGCGCACGCCCAAATGGACAATTTCCTCCTACAATCCATCGTCCTGACGCCCGAAAAGCTCCAGATCGGACTCAACAAGAACGACGTCGGCGGGACGCAGGTCATCGAGATCGTTCCGACCTTCGAAGGCGCCCCGGAAGGCTGGCTGAAGACGTTCGACGACCGCCAGAACGTTCAGGATCGCTACAACATTTCCACCCCTGAAGGCGTCGTCGCCATTGAGATCGCGCCCAACGTTCGCACCGTCCTGGACAACCTCAAGAGGATGCCCCAGCGGCGCGTAGCCGGTTGGAGGGCGGAGGCGTTCCTCGTCAATCCCTTCGCGGCCCTCGGCGCCGCGGCGTCGGAAACGATCGACGAGGCGCAGTTCACGCAGGAGCGAAAACGAGCCGGACTTCTGTTTCAGCGCTTCTTCGCCCACATCGATCGCGACGCGTTTGGATTTCCCGTTTCCGTCGCCCTTCGGATCGAAAGCCCTGGCTCCGACGACGCTTTCGACGCCGAGTTGCGGACCTTCCGGGACGACGACGAACTGCGTTCGTTCATCGCCGCTGCCGAAAGGTCGATAAGCCGCGGCCTCCAGCTTTGCGCCTGGGACGGCTACCAACTCGAAATCATGGGCGAGACGGAAGCGGAACTCGCCCTCCTGCGGAACGCCCTCGCGGCGCGCTCGAAACCGCAAGTGCTGGTCAGCTACGCCTCGGTCTACGACCTCAGCGCCTACACCGAACGCGTCGAAGGGATCGGCGAGGAAAAGCCCTTCTATTCGCCGTACATCGCGAGGAAATCGGACGACGACGGCTGGTTCCCGGACAACATTCTTCCGGTGATCATGTACACCCCCCGGGGCGCGGACGAGCCGAAGGCCTTGCCCGTCACCCCGGAGCTGCGGAAGCTCATTGAGCAGAAAGTTGCGGAGGCGCGCGCCGCCGGGAACGACACGATCGAAGTGCCCGGCCTCACGAAGCCAATGCCCGTGACGGAAGCGGAAGGCATCCTCAAGACTTTCAGCGAAGTCGAAAAGAAGATCGACAAGGGCGGCTTCAACCCGCAGGAGCCAGGCCCGCCGACGGGTGGTGCCCCCGAACCGACGGGAGGGGCCGAGCCTACAGGCGGCGCCGCCCCGGGAACTGGCGCCGAGCCCGGACAGGGAGGGAGGCCGGGAGAAGTCGCCGGGCCTGGCGGGGAGACCGACCCCGCGAAGAAACCGCACCTCGTCATCCTCTCGAACATACAGGCCGTCGACTACAACGAAACCCGGCGGGGCATCCTGGCCGGAGGCGTACGCGATCTGGACCTGCCGGACGGAATCCTGAAGAAAGGCGTCGTGTTCAAGAAGCACCAGGTCGAAGGCGTCGGCTGGCTCCAACACATGCTGCGCCACGCACCCGAATATTGCCGCGGCGTCGTGCTGGCCGACGACATGGGGCTCGGCAAGACGCTGCAACTTCTGACCCTGATCGCCACCGCGTTCAAGCGGAACCCGAGCATGAAGCCCGCGCTGGTCGTCGCGCCGGTTTCCTTGCTTGAGAACTGGGAGAACGAGGCCAAGAAGTTCTTGGTCGACGGCACGCTGAAGCCCATGGTCGCCTACGGCAACGCCCTCGCCGGCCTGCGCGTGCCTCGCGACAGCGTCGACGAGCAACTGCGGCAGGAAGGTCTGGTCCGGTTCCTGAAACCGAACTGGCGCGGCGACGCGAATTTCGTCCTGACCACCTATGAGACCCTGCGCGACCTGGAGTTCACGTTCGCCGCCGAGAAGTGGTCGATCATGGTCTGCGACGAGGCGCAGCGGATCAAGAACCCCAACGCGATGACCACCCGCGCCGCGAAGAAGATGAACGTCACCTTCCGCGTCGCGTGCACCGGCACGCCGGTCGAGAACACGCTGACGGACCTGTGGTGCCTGTTCGACTTCGTGCAACCGGGGCTTCTCGGCGCGCTGAACGACTTCGGCGCCCGCTACCGTCGCCCGATCGAGGCGGAAACCGACGAGGAAAAGGAACGCGTCCAGGAGCTGCGCGGGCTCATCGAGCACCAAATCCTGCGCCGGACCAAGAAGGACGTCGCGGACCTTCCGCGGCTGCATACGGCCAAGACGTCGACGGAAGTGGTCGCCGAGCTTCCCCTATCGGCCTACCAGAGGAAGCTCTACGCGGCGGCCATTGACAAGTTCAAGAAGCGCGAGACCGAAACCTCGGGCTTCAAGAACCATCTCGGTCTCCTTCACTATCTGCGCCAGATATGCACGGACCCCCGTGAATACGGGCTCGGCGCCTTCCGTCCGGAACCGTTGGAGCACGCCCGCGAAAAGTCGCCGAAGCTCGCGTGGCTGATCGACAGGCTCAAGCACATCCGGGATCACGGGGCCAAGAAGCCGGAGTTCGGGCAGAAGGTCGTCGTGTTCTGCGAATTCCGCGACATGCAGCGCATGCTGCGGCACTATATTGGTGCCGTGTTCGGCTTCTCCCCGGACATCATCAACGGCGACACGTCGGCCTCGTCCAAGAGGTCCGACAGCCGGCAGAAGCGGATCGATGCGTTCCAGAAGAACCCGGGCTTCAGCGTCATCATCCTGTCGCCGGTGGCCGTCGGCTTCGGGGTCAACATCCAGGAAGCCAACCACGTCATCCACTTCACGCGGCACTGGAACCCCGCCAAGGAGGACCAGGCGACGGATCGCGCCTACCGCATCGGCCAGGAACGCGAGGTCTACGTCTACTGCCCGATCATTCGCGCCGAGGACTTCTCGACCTTCGACGTCAAGCTGGACAAGATGCTGACGTTCAAGCGGGGCTTGGCCGAGGACATGCTCAACGGTTCCCCGGATGTCGGCCCGTCCGAATTCAACATCATCGACATGGTCCCCCCGGGGCAGCGGAAGAGCCTGTCGCCAAGGATCACGGTCGACGACCTGGACCGCATGGAACCCCGCTTCTTCGAGGGCTTCGTCGCGGCGCTATGGCACAAGCGCGGCTTCAGCCAGGTCTACGTCACCCCGCCACAGGACGGCGGCGTGGACGTCGTCGCGCTCAAGAAGGGCAAGGGCGCCCTGATCCAATGCAAGACATCGTCGACCAACGACGCCCGGCTGGGCTGGGAAGCCGTGAAGGACGTCGTCGGCGGACACGCCATCTACGCCAAGCGCCACCCGGACACGACGTTCGCCAAGCTTTGCGTCACCAACCAGTTCTTCAACCAAACGGCCCACGAACGTGCCGGCCTCAACGGCGTCGAGATCGTCGAAAAGCCCGCGCTGGAGGCGCTTATCGGCAAGCACGAAGTCACCAAGCTTGAGGTCGAGGCGCTGCTGGTTACCGAGTGGGGAGGAGCCGCGTAACTGGCTTTGGTCGCTGAACGCCGCATGCGCCACCGTCTCGCTCGCGGCATCAGCGAGGTTACCAAACCTTCCACCAAGGCTTCCGCGATTTAGGAGAGAGCCTCTTTACCTCACCAAGGTCTAACCTTTTCTTCAGAATCCCAATTGCGACATCCGCAAAACGCTCCAAAGAAACCTCGCCTTCCAGCGGACCAAAATTTGAATGTGACCCATTGCTTTCGAAGGCGCAGAGAACGTTAGTCACTGCTGACGAGTTCTCCAGCGTAACAAAAAACGCCGGACCGCTATCGACCTTGTCAATTAAGGTCAAAACGTAAGGGTACGCTATACGCCGTCCCCCGCCGATAGGCCAGACATCTTGCGTTATCATGAGAAAATAGTCTTCCGCTTCAAACATAGCGGATGCGTCTTTTTTCATTACGTCAGGCATTGACGGAGAAAAGCGAATTCGAGTCATTGCATCAATCCAGATCTGGTTCGGTTCAAAATTTGCACAAATCAAACATACAGCCGGGGGGACTTCCCAAAGTCGGTTCCCGCCCACTCTGCAAGACTCACTTGCGAATTTTACTCCACGAACAGCACCGTCCCGCTGACCGGCAGATGCAGAGCGACCTGGACCGGTCGCGATCCCGCAACCGCAGCGACGGCGTCCCTGTAGGTCCGAAGTTGACCGGCGTACTTGCGCGCCTGCTCGATCCACTGGGCTCGCCCGCCGGGATAGCTCTTGTGGTCGATGATTACGATGGCGTCAGGGGTTTCCACGACGGCGTCCAGGCGGACCCGTAGAGTTTGGTTGCCGATCCGCCGCGTGATGGGCGCCTCGCGTCTCAGGAGGGCTCCCGGCCAGTTATCGTCGACGAATTTGCGGAAGCGCGTGCCCATCTCGACGACGTGTCGAGGGTCCAGCGCGGTCACGCCCCAGCCGTCGAGGAGACGGGAAGCGAGGGAGACGCGCCACGGTTCCGGGCGTGTAGGATCGTCGGCAGCGAGGAAACGGTGAACGGCTTCGCCGACGCTCGTCATGTCGACGGCACCGGCGAACGGCAACCGCCATCCCAGATCCTCTTCCGTGATCTTCACGTCCTCGTCGCGTTCGGCGTCGCTGGGACGAAGGTGCAGAGCATCGTAGACGTTGGCCGCCGCAGGCGCGGCTGCGAATGCTGGCGTAGGCGTCAGCGCCGCGTCGTTTCCCGAGCCCGTGAACTCCGCCAGCCGGACCGGGTGTACGGCGCCGTTCACCGAGATCGTAGCGGCGGCGCCCGCGGGGATCGTTATGACGCTTCCGCCGCCATCGGCGAGGAGTTCATCGAGCCATTCCGTTTCCAGGCGCTGTTCCTTTTTCGTGACGACCTTCTTGACCGCGAGGACAAGGTAATCCCGAGCGCGCGTTGCGCCGACGTAGAGCAGCCGCGCCCTCTCCGCGCGCTCGGCCCGGGCGGCCTCCTTGCCCTCGTCCGTGTTGGCGGCCACCATGTCGAAGTGGACGTCCTTTTCCTGCTTGCCGAGCGGCCAAGGCCAGAACCGAATCCAGCGCCCGGCAAGGGGCGCCCGCCAGTCGATGCGGTTCGACGGCACGTCGCTCGCGACCTGGACGCCGAACGCGTCGCCCTTGGGCTCGGCGTCAAGGTCCGCGAGGATAACGACCGGCCATTCGAGCCCCTTCGCGCCGTGGTAGGTCAGGACGGTGACGGCGTCCCGGGCGCGGCTGGCGGGCCGCTCGGCCTCCTGCTTCACGAGCCAGGCGCACAGGTCCGACACCGTCGCGGGAGCCCGCTCCCGGCGGCGCTCCTCTTCGTAGCTGGCGACAGCGCCGCGCAGGGCTTCCAGGTTCAGGTGGCGGTCGTCGACGTCGCCCCAGCGCGTGGCGGAGCGAAGAACCCCGCCGGCGCCGAGCACGGCGTCGAAGAATTCGAGCGGCGTCTTGTGGCCGCCGACTTCGGCCACGCTCCGAAGGGAGGCGGCGATCGGCACCATCGCTTCCAGCCTGGCGTGGCCGTCCTCCTCAAGGCTGGCCTCGAACCAGGTGGGCTGACCCTCGGCGTTGCCGAAGAGGTGGGCCATTTCGGCGAGCGCGACGCCGTCGCCGCGGTCGGCGCACCAGCGCAAGGCCGCGAGCGCCAGGCGGCATTCCAGTGTGCCGAAGAGGCCGGCGCGCTTGATCGCGACCTTCAGACCGGCCCGCGCCAGGGCGTCGGCGACGTCGAGGCAGTTGTCGTTGGACCGGCACAGGACGGCGATGTCCCCTGCGGCGAGGGGGCGAGCCTCGCCGCCATCGGCGACGATCCAGTCGCGGGGCTTGGCCAGCGCGTCGAGCACTCCTGCGGCCAGGGCGCCGACATAGGACGAGCCGCCGCCCCTCACCGCCCGCCAAACGTTGAGGGCCGTTCCATGCCCGCCGACGTCCTTGCGCTCCGTCTCGTCTATCCGGGTCGCCTTGGGCGGCAGCCCATGCGCGACGAACGTCGACCCGAACGCGTCGTTGAAGAACATCACCAGGGATTCGCGACTGCGCCAATTCCGCGGAAGGTGATAGTCGGCTCCCTTCGTGGCCGCACGTATGTCCTGCGCTACGTGCGTGATCAGATCCGGGTCCGTCTGCCGGAAACGGTAGATGGACTGCTTTGGATCGCCGACCCATACGCTGGAGTTAGCGAGGCGCGACATGGCGATGAAGACGGCGAGTTGGAGCGGGCTGGTGTCCTGGAACTCGTCGACGAAGACGGTTTGGATGCGCTCGCGAAGTTGAGGCTCCAGGTCGGGCTGCCTCAGCAAGTCCAGGGCGAGCCGCTCCTGGTCCACGAAATCGACGAGGCCCCAGGCGCGCTTGTGTCCCTCATAGGCCGCCAGCGACGCCGCCGCGCAGGAGAACACCGCGCGCACGTAAGCGTCGACATGGGCGAGCAGGCGGGGATGCCGCGGGAACGCCGAGGCGGCGGCCTTGACCCCCTGGAATTTCGGCTCGTCCTTGACGGCGGCCTTCAGCTTGGAAAGCTTGGCCCAGCGCTGCCACGGTTGCCGCTCGATCCTGTCTTCGAGGAAATCCTTGACGTCCTTGAGCGCCCCCTGGGTTACGCCGGTCAACCCGCCGACCCCCTCGAATTCCCGGAGCACCGCCGCGGCCTCGGCAATGACGTTCGCGTCGAGCGACGCTTCGGTTTCCCCGGCGAGGGGCGCCGCCATGAGGCTCCGGAAGCCCGCCATGGAGCGGTCGGCGCAAGTCGCGAAGCCTGCGGCGGCGATGTCGTTGGCACGGGCGAGTTCGACCACCCGGACGACGTCGCCCATCCACTTCTCGATCCCGAGAAGCGCCGCCAGCCTGGCCAACTCGTCGGCGTGGGTCGCCACGGCCTCGTTCGCCGCCTTGAGGAAAGCGGCCTTGGCGCGATCCTCGTCGATGATCTCGACGATGGGGGACAGACCGAGGCCGAAGGCGAATTCCTTAACGAGGCCGCCACAGACGCCGTTGACGGTGCCGATGCGGGCGCCGAGCAGCCGGATGGCGTTGGCGGCGTCGCCTCGACCGAGCAGGCGCCCCCGGGCGCGCTCGCGCAACTCTTCGGCGGCTTTGACCGTGAAGGTCGTCGCGACGACCCGGGCCGGGTCGCGTCCGTTGCCGACGTCCTCCTCAATGCGACCGGTCAGCGTGTAGGTCTTGCCCGTACCCGCGGACGCGGTGACGATGTCGACGGGCGGCATGGCGTGCTGGTTCACGTTCATTCCTCCCCGCAGATTCCGCCGAAGTCGCAATGGCTGCACCTGGGCGGCGCCAGAAGGTACGGATCGGCGAACTTCTCCGGGTCCTTGAGGCCGCGGTGTTCGAGGGCCGAACGGACGTTGCCCCTGTCCAGATCGACCTTGAGGTCGCCGAAGGACGCGACGACCCGGTCCCACGTGTCCTGAGCAGACGGACCCTCGACATGGACGCCGGCGCCGCCCGCCTCCGGCGTCAGGAACTTGCCCTGCCGCAACATGAAATAGCCGACGCGCGCGTCGACGCCGACGTCGGACACGTGCCGCCCGTAGACGCCCAGTTGAAGGGCCTTCCCGAGCCCGAGGTCGCGTCGGATGTAGGCGTCGGTGCGGTACCACTTGAGGTCGATCACGACCGGGCGCCCGGCGCGCGTGGCCGCCCGCATGTCGATGCGACCGTTGACGCCGAATCCCGGCGTCAACGTGTCCGCTTCGAAGAACTCATGCTCGACCGCGACGACCGTCAATTCCTCGTCGTGGAGGAAGCGCGCGAGGTCCGCCAGCGCCGCCGGAATGTCGGTCTTCGCGGCGGAAAGCTCGGCGGCGCATTCCGGCAGCATCAACGTCGCCGCCATCTCGGGAACGAGTTCCGGCAGGCGCCTTTTCGCGTAGGCTTCGACGTCCGCGGGAACGGGCGGCGCGCCGGGAGCAAAGGATTCCTCCGCGATGCGGTGCGCGACGAGCCCCAGAAGCTTCTCGGGCTCCGGCAACGACTGCCTGAGGCCGGGCCTGAGGCGGGAGGCATAGCGAAGCGTCCACCGCAGCGGGCACGTCAGAAGGGTTTCGAGGGACGATGCGGACTCCGAAGGCCGCGGCTGAACCCTGGCGGGGGCCGTCGTCCAGTCGCGCCTAGGGACCGGCGGCGCCGCGATCTCGCACGCTTCGCGGGCAAGCGCGCTTCCCGCGCAACCGACCGAAGCGCGCGAGAACACGTCTTCTGCCCTGAAGGCGACAGCCTCTTCGATCTTGGGCGCCCGGGCGACGAGCGAATGCCAAAGCGGATGCGCCTTCGCCTCGACGCCGGCCAACAAGGTAGGCCGAACGAAGATGAGCCTGTTTCTTGCGTAACGAAGCGGGCGTTCCCAGGCCGCAGCCAGAAGTCGCAACTCCAGTTCGGGGTCGTCCAGCGGGCAGCCGGCGGACGCGAGCGCCTGCCGTTCGGCCTCGTTCCAGCGAACCGAGGCCGACGTTTCTCCGGCGTCCGCGAAATGCCACCAGACCACGGTCCCCGCCGGCCCCCATAAGGCGCCCGGGTGATGGACGGCCCGCCAGGAGGAGGCTTCCGCCTCCGATTCCGGATCGGAAACGCCGCCGGCGAGCGCCTCGTCGACCATGCGCTCGACCAGAACCCGATCAAGCCTTTCCAGCCCCGTCGCGTCGATCGCCGAAGACAGGTCGTTGCACACCGTCGCCAGCGTCCTCATCAAGTCGTCGTCGTCCGTTGCGGCCCGCTTGGTAGCCCATTGGCGGACCCTGTCGGCGATGGCTTTCGCCTCCAACCGCGGAAGACCGTCGTTCGGCTTGTGTCGCTTCGGTTCGAGGAACGCCCGCCATTCCGCTGCCCTGGCCGCATGCTTCTTGGGATCGCTTCCCTCGGGGGGCTCGGCGGCGATCGACGCCCAAGTGGCGACCCATTCTCGTCCGCCGACGCCGGGATTCTTGGCGACGACCTTCGCGAGTTCGCGCGAGACGGCACGGGGGACGGGACTGGTCGGCAGCAGCAGGACGTCAAGCAACCTGTTCGGGTCCGGCGGCTCCCAGGCGAGGGAATAGGCCAGCGGCAGGACTTGCAGCAGGGCCCGATGCGGCGACGGCGCCGAAACGCCGAGCCTCGGAAGGCCGTGCCGCGCCAGGCTGTGGTCGAGCAGGTCCGTGTCCTTGCTGAGCACGAAGGTCACGTTCCGCTGGGCCTCCTCGCCCTGGGAAGCCAGCCAGGCGGCGACGGCTTCGCCAGCGCAGATTTCAGTGTCCGCCGACAGCAGCACGACCGACCCGTCGCCCGACGGCTTGGCGTCGGCGACGCCCGAAGCCAGCAGCGCCAAGTCGCCGGCGGCACGGATCGGCGCCGCGAACGGCGTCTGGGCGACGGACGCGCCCGCGGCGCCCAGCGCGCCGATCAGCGCACGCCATCCCGCCGGCAGCACGGCGACATCGTCGACGAGCGCCACCCCCAATGAGGGCACGGGGCAGTCGGCGAGAGCTTCGATCGCAGCGCGGAGCCGGTCCGCACGGCTCAGCGGCAACAGAGGACCGCTGGTTTCCGCGGAGCCCAGGTCGGCGAGTCGGCTGCGTTCGGCGCCGAAGCCGGGCTTCCAGCCCGCCTCGATCAAATCGTCGCGCCATCTGAGGAGTTCGCGCGACGACGACCAAGGATCGACTGCGAAGGACTTCGTCCAGAACCGGTCGCCGCCGGCGGCCTCCAGCTTCCGCCGATAGACCGCTATGCGCTGCACATCCGAGACGCCGGGCCGTCCCAATCCGAGCATGGTCTCGACGTGGTCGAGCAGTCTCAGCGGGCCGACGACTTCCTCGTCCAATGCGGCGTCGCCGGACCCGAGATACTCAGGCCAGGTGCCCTGATCCGCGAACCATGAGAAAACAAGGCGCATCCAGAGTCCTCATCCGCCTATCTGATTTTGTTACTTTCTATAACAATCGGATTTCTAGCATGAATATTTTGCCATAAATATATTTCATCTATTGCGTAATTTTTATATTTTCTAACATCATTTATCTGTCAACAAATTGTTTATTTACAACAGCATTTGATTTTAAAAATTTTATGAACACTTGCTCAAGTTGCTTTCTTAATACGTCTGCTGTAACCTTGATATAAGATCCATACTCAACCAAAGGCCGATTGAAGAAAAATCTTGTCCGGTGGTCGTTTAAGCGGGTGCTAATCTGCTGACCTTGTCCGACATATATCGGTCTATCACTGATATCGTAGAGGACATATACACCCCAGCAAGTAGGCCATTCGTTGTCATTATACGGATCGAAATCGATTATTTTCCCTAGCCCCTCAATGGAGGCTTCCTTTTCTATTTCGGATACGACTTCTGCTGCTGGTTTTTCCCCCAGCGCCTTCGTAAGCTTAGTTTGCGTTGCCTGCTGTGGATTCTGGATGCGTCCGCCTTCTATATTATAAATAGTGACCGCAGATACGCCAGCTTTTGTGGCCAATTCCGGTACCGATAAGTCCTTCTTCAAGCGCTGATTTCGCAACCACACCCCATACGAAGACGGAGATGCATCGTTCGACTCCGATCCTTGTTCCGATAAAGATCCAAGGACAGATTCGAGATTGTCTTTTGTATTGTCGCGAAGTTCAGTTGTCCCATTCTCATAATTTGAAATGCTCGCAGGAGATGCAAGCCCAAGCTGCTTGGCCAAGTCCGCTTGGGTCATACCCATACGAAGGCGCATACTTCTAATGCGCTCACCTAATCGCTTGGCCGCCTCGCTGACTTTGCCCGTGTTTTTCGCTTGCCGCGTGTTCGCACGGCTTTTCGCCTTTTTCGCCATCATCGCCTCGATGAGACATTTGTTAGAAAAAATTCGTTGCGGCGTCTGTCTTAGCTAATACCAAGAGAATCGTGGCAGATCCATCGAAGCAGTCAAGAGTCCTCCACCGGTTTTTCATCGTCGCAGTCCTGGCTGCCTGAAAGCTGAGAGGTCAAGGCAGACCTCTTCCGGATTGTCCACCACTCCGCCGCCCCTGCTGATCAGCAGAGCCACCAAGTCAACCTGATTTGGCATGCCCAACGCGAGGCGATAGACGGCACGTTCGCGCGCGAGCGACGCCATCTTCCCGTCGATCTCGCTGCCCGGCGTCGAAAGCAACAAGCGCTGCACCACGGCCCCGCGCGCGGTCCACCAAGGCGAAAGACCCGTCGCGTCCGACATTTCTTGGTCGGCTCTCTGGGCCACAAGCCGCCACGGACTTTCGCCCGGCGCCGGTCGAACTCGCTCGCCGAAATGTCCCATGGCGCGCCTGACCGCCAGACTGGCGTGACGGGTGATGCGGCCTTCGCGCTGCTCCAGCGCGACCGGTCCAGCCGGCAAATCCCAATGAGCTACCGCGCGGCACCAAGGGTGGAAATCAAGGCCCTCTTGGCCGATCGACGTTGTCACCAGAACGTGCGGCCAGAATGGCGTGTTGAAGGCGTTTCTGACCTCTTCCGGACGAAGCTGGATTTCGCCGCCCTGGCCCGCGGGCCCCACGGGTCCGGCGGCGACCCGCGCGTCGGTCATCGCGGCGGCGGCATGGCAGCGAAGCGTGAAACTGTCTTCTCGCCCCACGTGGAGGCTGGTGTTGCCCGCGCGCAGACGCAAGGCCCTCTCGAAGTCTTCGAGGCGGCTGGGCCAACCGCTGAGGTCGGCTTGGGCGACATACCAGAAGTGTTCGTCGAGTACCGCTTCTAGGTTGCCCTCCACAACGGACGACCGCAGGACTTCGGGGAAGTTTTCGGCGCGGCCGCCGCCGAGCGCTGCGGCGAACCATGGCTTGTCGAGATATGTTCGAAGTCCGCGCCAGGAAACGCTCGCGACCAAACCCAGACCGTTTCCGAGCGCGTCCGGCCAATGTCGCCGCAAGGCGCGAGCGAGTACGATACCAGGGCCTTCTAAGGCGAGCTTGGCGAGTTCGCGCAGTTCTTCCTCGGAGACGGAAGTCACCTCGGCAAGCGCAGCGGCCCGCCAACGGTCGACCATTCCCTCAAGGCGCCGCCCCGCGCCTTCCACGTCGCGCTCGTTGCGGACATCGGCAAGCGCACGGCGCCAAGCGGCGTCACTGGCCACCCAGAGTCCCATCCGGTTTTCCAGCGCGGCGACAAGACGCCAGACGGGCCTCGCGGTCCGTCCGTCATTCCCCCTGCGGACTTCGACTCTTTCCCGTCTCAACAGGTTCCGCAATTGGCTCGCCATGGACTGGAGGGCTAGATTCCAGCTTCTCTTCCCCGGCGTCGGATCGACGGCTCTCCTTGCCTGCAACGGATCAAGCGCGGCCAGCAGCGGCGAAGGATGAAAGAGGCTCAGAAGACCGGGGCGGTCTGGATCGGCGGGAAGCAGGCTGCGCGTCGTGGCGGAATCCCACGCATCTTCACCCCGGATACGGCGGCGTCGGCCCGCGGTCTCAACGGCGTAGCTCACCAGTCCGGCGATGGCGCCCGGGGCGGCTCGATACCGGGTGAACACAAGCAGCTTGCCGTCCACATCACCGCCCGGCCTATTCCAGGGGCCGCCCAACGACCACCACTCAATAGACGGCGCGACCCATGGGAGCATCAAACGGTGCGCGGGCGCCGCCCTAAGGAGGCCTCGCAGCCGCGGATGCGGAACGGGCTCAAGTGGCTGCAAGCGGGTTCGCTGTTCCCTCCGAAGGGTCGCAGCCCGCTCGCAACGCTCAGGATTCGCGCCGGTCCATGCGTGGTATCTTGGACCGAGGGTCTGCATGGGAAGCGGAACCGACGACCAGAGAGGCACGACCCAGCCGTCGTGCCTTGGATCGACCGATTCGGCAAAGTTCCGGAACACTCGCAGGTCGGAGGGATGCAGGTTCGTGCGTTCGATATGAGGCAGAGGGGTTGCATGCAGGCGAGACCGTTCCGTCCGGCACATCAACGGACGCAGACGGGTTTCCAGCGCGGCCCGCAGGGTGGCTATCCGCGCCGCGTCGGGCGCCCCTTTCCGCAATTCCTCGTCGAGTTCGCTGAAGTGTTTTTGGGTTTCACGCCTCACCGCCGGGCCGCAGGCGCCAGCCAGGAATTCGATGAGCCTGTAGAAGTCACCGACCGCATCGGAGCCTTCCCCTTCCGTGCGGCTGCGGTAGGGAACGTAGGGCGTCGCCGAGAGCAGCAGCAAGGCGGGCGCGTTGTCACCACCACCCCGGATCGCTTCCAGAACCCGCGCGGCGGCGGCATCGTCCCCTTCAGCGTCAACATCCAACAGGTCGCGGAACTTCTGGAATTCATCCAGCACTACCAGATCAGGCTTCAAGGTAGCGAGCGCCGCAGCCGCCAACGCCGAACGCATTGTCGCCGCGAGCCTCGTCGGCTTTTCGATTAAAGCTCCCACGCGAGGCGGGAGGTGCTGCCCCTCGGCAAGATTGAAGGCGTTCCGCAGCGAGCGCCTGAATTCGGCGACGAAGGCGGCGCCGCCAAGGTCTCCCGCCACAAGCATGTTCGAGTAGAGTTCGAACAGCCAGTTGAAGCGTCCCGGGCTCGCCGCGAGCCGTAGGGCGTCGTGCAAGCCGTCTGGCCGTTCGGGCAGGATGTAATCGAGTAGAACCGCGGCGAGCGCGCGCTCCTCGACGCGCCCACCGTGGACGCGGTTCCCCTGGTTTGGAAGCGCAGTCGCGGGCGACAGCGAAAAAAGCCAAAGCCGCTGGTTGTCAGGTCTTTCGCGGATCGGCAGCAAGCTCGGGCGATCCACGTTCGCGATCGCTGAAGCGCGTTCGTCCTCGGGCAGAAAGCCCGCGAGCCGTTCCTTGTTCTGACGCGCGAGCACCAGATTCGAGCAGACGTAAAACACGCAGAGGGGGCGACCCAGCCTTTCGCTGAGCGCCTCCAACACGCCGCTCGCGACGATCGTCTTGCCCAGCCCAACCTCGTCGGCGATCAGGTATTTGCGCGATCCTCTGGGATTCGTCAGCGCGCGCAGGGCCGCGTCAATGGCGGCCCTCTGGAAGGGCTTGGGTTCAATCGGCATGTCGGGGCGTTCTCAATTCTCGTCGGATGACCGTCCACGAACGGCGGAAGGCGTCGAGGCGCTCCCTCGCTTCGGCTTCCTGGGGTTCGACCGCCGCCCCGGACGGCGGGGTGAACTTCAAGAGATTGTCGACCATCGACAACCTGTCCTGATCGCGCTGCCAGACACGAAGCGCCATTTCCACCGACGGAGCCTTGTCCCAGGCCGCGGCGCCGCGACGGCCATGATGAGCCTGTTCGTCGGGCGCATCCCAGGCAACGCCAGCATCGCCTCCTCCATCTCCGGATAGCAGTTCGCCGACCGCCGCCAAGACACCCCGGGCGCCGAGCCAAGCCCCCAGGGCAGCTGCATCGCGGTCGTCGCGGCGGGCGCCGAAAGGGGGATCGAAAGGCGCCATTTGGGTCCACGACTGCTCGCGCTCGCCCAACGCGACGGACAAGACGAGCAGATCGCTCTCGGCGCCTTCTTCAACTGGCGGAAGCGCCGACCATGTTTGTTCCCTGGGCCAAGGCGCCGCGTGGCCGCCAAGGCGCCGCAAAGTGAGCAAAACCTCGGGATCATCGGGATGCGGAGGGGCCGCAGACTCGACCCGCACCGAGCGGTCGGGTTGCCGCCTCTGCCTCGCCACGAACCGTGCCGCCACCTGGCTTCGCGCGCGGTCCAACCGTTCGAGTTCGGGATCGTCTCCGACGGGAATCCCAAGGTCGGCTTCGGCCACTTGCTCGGCGCGATCTCGGAACAAATGGACACCCTCGCGGAGCGCGATCCCGGCATCCGTGCGTAGATCGGCGGCGACTTCCGCGACGATCTCGGCGTTGCGGGTCCAGCCCCGACGGGTCAGGTTAGGGCTGCCGAGGACGAATGTCGCTCCCCGCGGGTGTTCAGCCCAAAGGAATTTCGCGTGCAGTCCGCGGCTGTCGGTGTCGGCCTCGGAGGATTCGCTTTCCGAATGCGAGTCGTCATGGTCGAGCGGCGCGGGAAGGACCAGCAGGCGCCCCGCGAACCCCAGTAGCGGACGCCCGGCTTGACCGGCTATCGACGCCATGGCTTGCCGGGTGGACAGGAGGCTGCGCTCGGTATTGGGGTCGCCCCACGCACCCAGACGGGAAACGGTCTGGCCGTCGAGGAACGGCGCAACGGCGAACAGGCCGGTCAGCCCACGGGGAGCCGGCGGCATTGAGCGCCCGCGATCGTCGGGCAAATGCAGATGGATTCGCTCGACACGCAATCCAGACGGCGTTTCCCAACGCACTCCCGCGATCTCGCCTGCAAGGTCGCGCCACGCGGCGCTCTCTCCCGCCGCCTCGGCGAGCCTTCTCGCGACCTCGTCGACGCCGGGAACCACGTGGCCGCGCCCGCCCGGACGCCCCTCGATCGACAGGCCGATATCCCAGGAAAGATCGCGGGTCAGATTGCGGCTTCCCAGCCAAAACCGCCAGCAAACCTGCTGGTCGGCTTCGCTTCGGAAACGGACGATGGCGGCTTTCGCATGCCAGGAACGGCCCTCGACGCCCTCCACTGCGCCTTCCGCATAGGGTGCCTCGCGCACGTAGCGGTCAAGCAGTCCGATGGCCATACTTCCCGCACCCGGCGCCGCTACGCGCCCTCGTTGCACAACGATAGCCACGCGTCCGCGAAGCTCTATGAGCGCCCGTGCGAGTGCGGAGCGGGCTCCCGAGCCGTTGTCCTCGTCCCTCGCGACGAGCGCGAGGAGAACGGCGGCCAGCACCGAGGGCTCGGCGGAGTAGGTGGACAGAAGCGCACGGTCGACAAGCCATCCCACGGGGGGACGAAGGACGTCGAGGAGCGCCAGGGCGGGAAGATGCTCCGGCATTATCGAAGGTCCGAAAGGAGTTGCCTGACGTTCGGCCAGCGGAAGTTCAGCGGCTCGGCGAGCGGGTGCTCGTCCGGCTTCCATTCGGCGCGCCGCTGCCGGGCGCCGAGGGTTGTCGGAAGGCGAGCGCGCTCGCCCTTGCGGGCCCTCTCGGCCGCCGCGTAGATGTCGCGCAAGGAGGCGGGGTCGTCATGGCCCCCCCGAAGCCAACCTTGGGTTCTCCGCATAAGATGAAGCAGATCGGCGGGAAGGCGAGGGAAGCGGTCCGCAAGCTCGTCGATCGAAAGCGCAAGCGCCGCCTGTCTGAACCTGGCCCGTGTTTCCAGCAGCCATTCGGCATGCATTGTCGAGCGCGCATTCCCATAATCAGAGCCATGGGCCGCTTCGGCCAAAGCCGCATAAACGGCTCGACCGATCGCCGCGAGGGCGGACGCGCCTCTCGCGAGAACCAGAATGGCTCTATCGTCGGCATCCGCATGACCCGCAATCCCATCGGACCACGGCGAATCTGCCTCGCTGCCAGCCCGGGCGGCGACGAGTCGCGCGAGATAGCTTGGGGCGCCGTCTTCGCGCAGCACGCCGATGATCTGCCGGCGAAGGAAAGCCTTCTCCTCCCGCGTGGGCGCCAGGTCGAGCGAGACGTCCAATCGACCCAGCCCGGGCGGACATTCCGGCAGCCTCACGAATGGGGAGGACGCGGCTTCGTCAGGGTGCGGATCGTCTTCACCCGCCGGGCGCCGGCGGGCGGCGCCGGCCAATTGCTTCAACACCTGCAATCGCGACGGGGTTGTGCCGTCCGGGCGCGGCGAAAGAATGCCCCACCTCGCGAGGGCGTTCCAGTAGGAGGACGACGGCGGCTGGGAAGGCGCCCGTCGAAACCTTCGCCAAACGCGGGCGCCGATCGCGCCTGCTGCGTCCCGCCTTTCATCCTGTCCCCTTACCAGTTGTCCGGCCAGCAATCCCTCATAGGTCCGTAGGCGGCGTTCCGCGTCATGCTGCCCCGCTTCTGCGACCTTGCACATGACCCAAGGCACAAGCACGGCGTATCTCGCCCGAGTTTGCAGTACGGAGGTTCCGGGGAACAGTCTGTCGGCGATAGCTTGGTGCAGGGACAGGAAACCGACCTCGTCACGGACGCCAAGGTTGCCTTCTTCCAGCGCCTTGGCGGCGCGAGCGACGGCTTGTCGGGAGAGGAGAACCCATCCGATCATAGGCTTTCTCCGGCGCCACATCCTGACGTTTCGGACATACAGGCAGTAGCTGGACGGGTACGGAACGCTGAAAGGAAAAGCGACTTCCCACGCGACTCAACGAATTCAGACGCAATCAATTCCGACGGCTTCATTCGAATCAATCTCGGAGGACGCACAGCGATCCACCAGATAGAGTTGCAGATCCAATGGCGGCGTCAAGAAGCCGTCGCCGAAACAATCGCCGCAGTCCTTATCTGAATCGCCGACCTATCGCGCGCGCCTTGGGCCGAGAGCGGCAGAGGTCCGGTCCCGAGCCGCAGACTTGACCGCGGCGCCGGATCTGCGACCGTGAACAGCCGAAGTAACCTTGGTCACCTTCTGGAGCGGACGCACCGACCGCGTGGCGTCCTCGGAATCCGCATATTGGGAGAATTCGCCGATGATGCCGTTCGAGCCGCTGCGGGACATAATGCATCGGACCATGGAAAACCTGCGGTTCATCGAAGCGCGGGCAACCAGCAGGGGACCATTCGAGGTCACACAACTCCTGAATTCCTTTCTTGGTGCGCTTGCCCACCCTTGGGAGAAGTACCGAAAGGAATTCGCCGCAGTCACAATCGCGGATGCTGAAGCCGCAGGATGGCCCCGGATTACAAAGGAAATGCCCACCGATGCGGACCCCGCCAACCTCGGAGATCTGATAAGGTTGATTCGCAATTCGATCGCGCACGGAAACTTTGCGTTCGAACCAAAATATGCCAGGGAAATCAAAGGTCTGAGAATTTGGAACGAGCACCGCGGAACGCGGACCTGGGGCGCGGTTGTCACCGTCGAGGACATGCGCCGATTCTTGGAAGCGTTCGTCGCCTACTCGGACAAGCTGATGGACCCCAAAGAGGAAAATTTCAGCGGCCTTATCGTGGTATTCGAGCCGCGTTCGCCTTCCGCGGCATCGGTCAACCGATAGCGGGCGCGATCACGCCATTCGCGTCCACGCTGTCCCGGCATGAGGAAAGTCTGGCAGCGGTATCTGTAGACGAATTCGTACAATATTTCAAAACGATGCGTGGCAAGGAAAGAAGCAAATTTATCTTTGGAAGCCTGGCTTTCCGAAACATGGGCGGACGCACACCGCGCCAGCAGCAGATTCTGGATAACGCCCATTCTGCTCTTGTTAAGATAGGCCAGGAAAACCCGCTGAACGCCCACCGGCTGAAGGCCTACAACCTGACTTTGCCGCAGCAAGAGCAAGCCAAAACGCCGGAGTGATGCACGGCGCACTCTATGCGACCGGGGCAGTGGTCGGCTGAGCTGGGCGCGGGAAAAAGCCATACCGCCCGCTATGTGGGTTGCGGCTGAATATGAGCGACTGCGGACGTTTTATTATGTCTGCCGGCGGATTGGAGTTCTCCACAATAATGACCTGACGGTTGTCCGGAAGCGCCGCCAGATGCTTATAGAATTGCTCATTGAGATCTGTGCCGGTCAAATCATCCTCATCACCGTCGGGAGCCCGATAGGCGAGCAAAGGAGAGTCCAGGACGACAAAGCCCGGATGCGGCGTGCCCTGATCGCGGCAGCATTCCAGAAGGCCAATGGTGAAGGCGGCATGTGTGATAGCCCGCAGCCCCTTCCCGCGCGCCGTGCGCTGCTTGCCGGCAATCATTAAGTCACGGCTTTTGGAGTCAAAAAACACCCGCTCGGCTTCCGGGAAATGCCAGTCCTTCAGTATCGCTTCCACCTTTAGCGCAAACCGCTCGGCGACTGCCGATGGCAGATCGCCGTCCGCAACATTGGCGGCTCGTTCCCCGCCGCCGCTTTGGTTCAGTGATTCGCGCCGCTGCTCCATGTCTCGCAGGGTCTCCATGAGCGAGAGCGCCTCGCGCACTTCGCCGCGCTTGTCAGCAAGGTCGCCGTAGCCGGCGCGTCGCTTTGTCAGCTCTGGAGCAATCGTCTGCTCCAGCTGTGACGCAATCCCGTGCAGCTCTTCTTCAATCTTCGGGAGACGACGATCAAATAGCACAGCCTCTTTCTGTAATGCGGTCTGGGTATCGGTTAGCTCCCTGCGCAATAGCTCGATCTTGGCGATCTCACTACGGGCGGCAGTGATAATCGCTTCGACATCGCCGTCGCACGAGGCA
>Ga0316217_10002110_pt1 | contig 24522 bp, 23 predicted proteins | sample 1anoAmetaG_FD_203633 | JGI IMG/M metagenome (GOLD analysis project Ga0316217, IMG submission 203633) | Freshwater microbial communities from Trout Bog Lake, Wisconsin, USA - 1anoA | ecosystem: Environmental > Aquatic > Freshwater > Lake > Hypolimnion/Profundal zone | place: USA: Wisconsin...
AGAGTCAATGTGTTCTGTATCATTGTCTATTATTAACTTAAGAACTAACAAAGAAGTTGCCGGTACAGTGAATGAAATTTGGATAAATACACATCCAGATTTTCAAAGAGAATATGAAGCTTGGGATGATTGAATTCTTTGGTTCAAAAGATATTAACACTGATATTGTTTCTTATGATTATGCTGATTTGTCTAGAAAATATGAAGATAAATGTGGAATAGAAGGAAAATATTTTGAACCAGGAGAAGATATTGAAATGAAAATATTTTTTCACGACCTTATTAATAATAATGCATATAATACATTTAACTTTATATTTCTAGTATTTTTTATTAATTTATTACAAAAACCTTTAAGGTAATCCAGTTGCCTTTTGTTGTGCCTCAACTCTTCGTCTTTCTTTATGAGTACCTTCTACACGATGAGTAACTGGACTCACATCTTTAAATGCTGGATGAATAATTAATTGTCCCATATCTCTTATTCTTTTTGTTCTGGGAGAAGAAGGAGTTCTTGAATTTCTACTACTAGATTTCATGCTATGTCTAGAACTATAAACAGAACTAGGAGTTCTTCTACTAGGTCTAATTTTTTTAGATCTATATTTTACAATTTTTGTAATACTATTATTTGTAAGTCTTGTATGGACTGGATTAATTAATCCTAATTTTTTATTTAAATTAATTTTGTCGTGTATTTTAACTACGCGTTTTTTATCTTTTTTATAATAATAACTATAATCTGTGGAAAATGCATATACATATTTTAAATAATGTGAAATATTTATTACATGTGCTTGTCCTATATAAATTATACTTAATTTACTATCAGTTGAAGATACTCCTTTATATTGTCGTTTAAACATTTTTAATATTGTATACATATCAACCATTGCTGCTTGAATTTTTGTTAAAAATGATGCATAACATTCTCGTTCATCTTTTGTAATTGTCTTAGTAATTTTTACTAATTCATCTAAAAAAGAATTTTGTAACTTTTTATTTTTTATAACATTATCACCATAAAAATCAAATTTAACCATTAATTCTATAATTTCTCTATATTTTCTTAAATCATCAACATTTTGCCTTCTTTCATGTTCTATTTTCATAAATTCTGCTGAAAAGTAAAATCTAAATAATTCTATGAATGATTCTGAATTAAATAAAGATTGATCCATTTTTTTAATTAATTCTTGAAATCGTCTACTTGCTAAAGTATAATTTTTTAAATCTTCAAAATTATAGTTTAAAGCATTATATAAAATATGTAATAAATGATTATTTGTATCTGCAAACTTAGAATTCATAAATTGAAATATATATCTGATATCTTCTTCTTTTGAATATAAACATTGTGAAAATGTTTCTTTTACAAAGATAATAAATTTCATAAAATTATCGTTAACATCTATTGTAATATTATCTCTTATATCAATAGTATGCCAATTAATATTTTTATAATCACATCTATTTCTATAAATATCAGTATTCTTTGTTTGTAAGCATGGAGTATGTAATTTTATCATATCTAACATATGAGAATTACTCTTTTTATTTTCTTCATTTAGTAATTTAGTATATAATTTATGAGCTTTATCATTTTGAGCCATAAGATACTTTAATTCATCCGGATTCATTTCTAACATTTCTGGCCGAAGTATCTGTTTAGCTAGTTTAATATTTTCATCCATTGTTACTATATACGGTTTATCCAACTCCTCTTCATCTTCTGTTCCATAAATACTAAATGGTGCTTCAAAAAAAAATTCTACTTTTAATTGTCCTCTATATTCCGCACCAACATTATTTAATATATTAATCATTTCTATACTTAAATCATAACATTCTGGATCTATACAAAATGATGTATCCTTTCTTTGATGATGATCTCCAAATAATATAATGCTTTGTTTTATTGGAAAATTGGGACGACTTGATAAAATACTAATACTAACCGGACCTGTTATCTCTTTTATAGTATAATCTCCTAAAATTAATGGCATTATTATATATTATATTTATATAATAAAATTGATTAATTTATATATAGAATAAGTTATAATAAAAATTATGGAACAAATAGATAAAGAATGTTTTCAATTTCTAAAATTTTATTTATCAAAAATAAGAAATACATTTAATAATTTACAAACAAATAAATTAGGATTTCCTATTTTGAGAGAAAAAAGATTTTGGGATAAAGAAATAAAATCTTCTATGTTATATCAGTCAAATATTATGAGTAGATATTCTCAATTATGGTTAGATATATTATCAGAATATATTAAAAAATATATTAGTTTGAAAGAAGAAGAAATTATGGAATATCTTGAACTATATCAAGATATTTCACAACAATATTATATCAGATTTTATAATTTAAAAGATAATATTTTATGGTATATTGAAACAGAATATGAATCAAAATTCAAATCTTTATTACAAAACTGGATTGAAGAGATGATATAAATAATTTAGTTACCTATTGGGATTTTAAAAATAAAATTGAAAAGCTTTTTAAAGACTAGTCACTATTACTGTTTAATAATATGTTTTTCAACACTTTAATTCTAATTAAAAATTTCTTAATAAATGTGTGTGGAATATATATTATATGGATATTACTTCATATGATATCATCTAATTTATATCCAATGTATTGTGCTGAATTTTCTTTATGGGGAATTATAAAATCAGCTTTTATTGCTCCAGCTCCGCATTGCCAAGCAATGAGATGGATGATACATAATGGAGGAAATGTTATTACCCAAATGTGGGTTGTATTAGGAACATGGTGTTGTGGAAAATTAGTTAAAACTATTATTCAACCTAATTAATATTATAATATAATTTAAAAAAAATATATTTTATATTATGTAATGCTTTTACAAATTTTTATAAAAAATGGTTTATATATTCCATTTATATTTATGTTTCATTATTTATGTTATAAAAATTTATTTCTCTCTACAATTATTTGTCTAAAATTATATCCAGCAAATTATTTTTTTTGGTTTAATCAAAATTATAAATATAATAATATTCCAACATATTTGAATTGGGTAAAACAATTTATTAGATTTACAGATTCAGGTCATATTATAAATTTTATATATTATTTTTATCCAAATATTTTTCCAGTTGGATTTAATATTCACTTTATAATTACATCTGGCTATTGGATCGGTCGTTTATTTTTTAATATGAAAGATTGTGATTCTCTCCATGAGCCAATTATTATTAAAAAAGTAGAATATTTCTTTTGTTATTGTAATCATTCTCTCCCTTTTTTATTATTCTTGTATGAAATATACAAAGGAGAACATAACTTTGTATTTGATATGAAATCATTATATTATTCTTATCTATGGGGTTATGGATGGTTTATATTTGTATATATGCCATGGAGTATAATTACAAATGATTATGTATATGATATTCTTCATCCAAATGTATCTTTAAAAACGAAATGTATTTTTATTTCTTTGTTGACAATTTTCATAGGAATATCAAATTCTATCGGTTATTATCTAACAAATTAAAATTCCATATAATATTCTATTATATTATATGGAAAAAGATGAATACAAAATATTAAATAATAATAATAATTTAATAGTATGTTTTGGTGGAATGAATTTATGTATGCATGGAATTCCTCCTTTTGAATTTTTAAAATATTTATCATTTGTATATACAAATAGTTGTGATTTATATTTTTATATAGATAGACAACAATGTTGGTATCATAAAGGAATATATAATATTACAAATAATATTGATGATACTGTTACTTATTTAAAAGATATAATAAAAAATTATGAAAAAGTAATTTTTATGGGAGTTTCTGCTGGAGGATATGCTGCTATATTATTTGGTTCTTTATGTAATGTACATAATGTAATTAGTTTTATCCCACAAACTATTTTAGATAAACCACTTTATCCAAAATATAAAAATTTGAAAGTAATTATAAATAATACTACAGAATATTTATTATATGGTGATCCAGTTATAATAAATATAAAAGATTTACATCATATTAGACATTGTAATAATTTACAAGAATTTAAAAATGTAAAAATTATAAAAAATAAAAATCTTATTTTAAAAAAATTAAGAAATGAAGGTGTAATAAAAAAAATAATAGATGATATTATAATTAAATAGTAGCCCATGATTCCAAACTTTGTGTATATGGATTATTTTTAAATGCATTTAAAATATCTGGTTGAATTCTAACAACATTAATATCATTTTCTGAATAACATTGTTTAGATTTTATAGAACCATATTGTTCTTTACTAATAGGAAGTTGTGCTATATTAGAACAGTTGGGAGCCCACATTCTAGGATTCTCTCTATCACTATCTATTCTTCCAGAACAAACATTTATTGTAGGATTAAATATTTGATGACTTCCATGTGGTTGATAACTAACTTGTGTAGATTCCAATTTGTCATTATTATTTTGTCTATAATTCGCTTCTTGAGAAGTAGGAGCTACATTAGCACCTCCTGCATTTCCAATATATCCACAATTTGTAGTATCTCTCTGATTAGCAATTGGTTGTTGATTATGTAAAACTTGTTGTGAAATAGATTGATTTCCAATATAGGTATCTGGAGAGAAAAGAGTAGTTTGTTTAATAGTTACGGGAGCATTATCTCCTTCTGTCTTCACATAAGTATTTGGAACAGATTTTCCTCTACCTCCATATAACTTAATATTATCCCCATATTCTTCTTTTCTTGTAGGCCGTAATATATCCATAAAAGGAGCTACAACTGCACCAATTGCTTGACTAAAAGAACTACGAAATGTATCTGGTTGTCTTATAGTACTTCTATTATTTTCATAATTGGTATGACTCTTATAACATAACTCTCTATCTTCTCCATTAGTTCTATTTACAGCATTACTATGATTTACAAAATTATTTGCTGTTTCTGTTCTTTTAGATGGTTCTAAATTAGGTTTTACATAATTACTATTTTTTGTTAAAGAAGCATTACCAATATAAGATTGAGTCGTACTATTTCTATTTGTATCACTTTGAACTTCTTCAATAGGTCTCAACATTTGACCTTTTTCTTGTCCGGTAGTAGTTAACCATCTATCTTGATTTTGAATAAAAAATGTATCTGGACGATATTTTTCAGTTTTTCCTATAATTCCTACATTTTGAACGTGAGCATAAGCTGGTCCTTCCAAATTTTCATATGTATATTCTAATTTTGGATTTGTTTTAATACGCAATTCATTTACAGTTTTTGGTAACCATGCATTTCTATCTTCCATACCAGAATTATAACCACCACTTCCTTCTGTAGTATATCCTTTTCCTAAACCGGGTCCAACATTTTCTGTTTGGAAAGGTTTGACATTTGCATTATTCATACCAGGATTAACTCTTGATTGAAAAAAATCACTCCAATTTGGAGTTCCATGCGCCCAATTAATATTCTTTTCAGGTTTAAATAAAGGAGCTTGTTCTACTTTTTCTATCATTTGACTTCCAGTACCACTCATATTATCTAGTAAAGTTTGATTGACATTCATATTATAAATTTGTCCTTTGATTTTTCCTCCATAAAAAGGAACCATATTGTTATGCTTGAATTGTTCGGTATCTAAATAATTTCCAGATAATGAATAAATATCTTGTATTTCATTACCTACATTCTCTCCTTTATTCACTTTTTTTTCATAATAATCTTGATTGAAATATTTATCAGTTGTTGTATTTGGATTTGGATATTCTCTGACAGTATCTACTAATTCAGCAACATTTGTAACAGGATAATTTTGAGGAGGTATATATTGGTTTGGAAGAACATTTACCTTTTTTCCCATATTTGTAAATTCTTCTCTTTTTATTTCATCTATTAATCTTTTTTTTTGAAAACTATCCATATTTTGGCTATTATTTGTTTCTTGATTAGAAATTATATATGCTCCTGCTAATGCAATAAATGGTATAGCAAATTCCATATTATTAATATATATATAAATTATTATTATCTTAATCAACCTATTTATTATAATTTTTACAACTATTATTTTGAGTACATAAATTTGTAGTTTTTTGAATAGAAGAAACTGGTAATGTTGTATAATCATTGGATAAATTACATGGCACTTTTGCTATATAATAATCTTTTTCTAAAATACGAGTATTTAAATTATTTAAAAAAGGCATACATGTATTTTCTTGTGGATTTAAAGGTAAATAATACCAATTAACTTGTTCTTTATCACGATACATCCATGCTGGATCTGTTGCTCTTGATTCATCTGTAAACATTGTATTATTTGTTGGATATCTGATTCTCTCTGATTTATATTGAAATTTTTCATATTCATCTTTTCCTAAACAATCTTTATTTAAAGAACGATTTACTCCTCTTAACTCACTATCTAAATTTATACAATTTGTTCTTAAATTTGCTCCCCATAATTGAGGAACTATATGTGGATCTTCCACAAAAGCTGGATATTCTCCCAACCCAGGAACATTTAATATATATTTTCCTGGATCAGTTGCTTGTTGGTTTCTTTTATTCTGTCTACACAAATCACTATTATATCTAGTTTCCATATAATATATTTATTAAAATATATTATATTATTTATATATTAAAATACTATCTTCTAAATATTTTTTATCATATATTCCAATTTGAGTTGTTCTATCCCAAGTACTATAATTAATTAATACTCTCTCAGTTTCTACTATTATACTCAAACAAAATTCTATTGGATTATCTGAAAATTTAAATGGTGCAGAATATCTTAATATTACCATATTTTCATCAAAAACTGTTATTACATGATAATAATATCTAGGATTTTCATGTGATACTATATGTTGAATAAACCATATTTCATTATTATAATTAAAACCACATGTTGAACCTCTTAAATGAGAGAAATATATAGATGTTTCTTTTTCTTCAATTATATATAATTCATTATTATCATTTATTTTACATATTCTTAATGGACTCCAACTATATATAATATGAGTCTCTCCTTTATAATTTACATATACCCAATTTTTTTCACAACCTACATTTATAAAATTAGGAACTATGTCATTCCCATTTAAATTATTATTATATATATCATAACTTCCTGCACCAATTCCAATAGTACAATTTTTATGATATTGAGTTCCTATATATAATAAATTATTCTCTCCTGTATTTCTATATATCTTAACATCTTCAACTCCTATATATAATCTATTATCAAAATTAATTGCCATTAAATTTTCTTTTTTTATATGAAATGAATCATCCAATTCTATATATTTATTCATTGTAATTATATGTTTTTCACAGTTAGTATAAATTCCATTAGAAGTAATATTATAATTTACATATCTTAAATTCATAGAATATCCATCTTTATTTGGTATCATACAACTTGAAGATGAAATAAATTTTATTAATTCATTATTTATTTCTTTTTCAAAAGAATTAGTTAAAATTATTACTTTATTTGATTCTAATATATTTTCATAAAATTTAAAATTAGATAATAAATTTTCAGTATCATCGTTTTTTGTATTTAATATTTTTACAACTTCATTATTTACATTTTTAATTCCCAAATAATAAGCTATAATTGTATATTCATAATATATTTTATTTGTATATATATCATTTTGTAAAAATAAATATTCATCTCTATTTAATTTTTTATCTAATACTTTTTTTGCAATTTCATAATAAATATTAGATAAAACATGTTTGGAATTTATTCTATAATATTTAATAATTTCATATATTCCTTCTAATCTATCTTGATAATACTGAAAACCATCTAACCATGTATGAAATGCTTTTTCTATTTCACCCTTATTCATATAAGCTAACCCTATTTTATAGTAACTACACCATACTTCTTCTTTCCATCCACCAATTTCTATTCTCTTTTTATATATATCTATTGCTTCTTCAAACTTACCTAGATCAAAATAACTATTTGCTAGATAAAAATGATATCTATCATTATTTGGTTCTTTTAAAATTCCTTCTCTTAATAACATAACATCTCTCTCAAATTTATTTTGTTTACAACCACCATCACCTATATCATTTATAAAAAATATATCTCTACTTAATATCAAACATTTTGAATTATGTGGAGTATTTATATATTCATGAGTTACTCCTTTATAACTATACAATCCATTATTTTTTAATATTCTTAAATTTTGATAAAAAAATGTATCATTTCCTTGAAATACCATAAAATGATCGTAATTATTTAATAATAATTTATCAAAATTATTTACTCTCAACTGCATATCTGCATCTAATAATAATACATAATCAGCCATTCCTATACATGATTGTAAAGCCACATTTCTATTGTATTCAAAATTTTTAAATGGTTCTAATACAATTTTTCCTTTTATTTTTTTTTTATCAAAATATTCTTGAATTATATTTACTGTATTATCAGTTGAACCTGTATCACAAATACAATAAGTATCTATAATATCAATAACTGAATCAAATAATCTTGTTATAATATTACTTTCATTTTTTACTATCATATTTAATACAACTGTCGGATACATACATTATTATTTAAATATTTATTTAAATAATAATAATTATTTTCTCTCTTATATATCTTCCATCCAAGAAGTAGGAATTTGTTTTGTTCCACCATCATATTTTACAGCATACCCTTTTTCTATCATCCATTCATTTAAACAAACTTCTTCCAAATATACATCTGCTAATATACGCCCATACTTTTCATTTTCTATATTTTTAATTACTACAGTTTTATGTAAAATTAATTCAGAAAGTGCATCTCTTGCAACTATTGCATGTTTTTTTTCATTCACATTTTTACTTTTTATTTCTGCCGTATCAATTCCTTTCAACCTTATTGGAAAACGATATAATGGACTATCTTTATAAGGTAATCTTGTCGCAATAGTAATTGTATCTCCATCATATACTTTAATAACTTGGCCGTTTTCAATTAGTGGTATAAAAGGAATAGTTTCAGACCATTGTATTTCATGAAATGGCATTATTTTAGCTGACATTGACATAATTCTAATATAATTTATCTATTTTTCTCTATATCATTTAACCAAGAAATATCCAAGAATTATAATGTTGATTCAAAAATTTTCTTGTCTTTTTTTCATCTCCATGAAATGCTCTATATACTTCTCTTGAATGCATATTTCTACCTATATATCCAAATATCATTATAATAACTAACACCATTATTAAACGAATATTAATAGTATTACTTAATATTCTTCCTAAGAAAACATAACTCACTAAATTCAAAATAATTGTATATACTGTTGTATTTAGTATAATAGAGAGAAAAATATAAAATATTAGATTTTTCTTGCCAACTTCATTCCATGTTAATTTAGGATTTGTTGTTTCCAAAAATAGTTTTGTAGACATTATATTATTATATAATATAATGTTTTTATCGTATCAAACAAAAGTCATCATTTCTGTTATATGTTCTGGTTTATGGATTTATTTTAGAAATCAAAAATGTTATGCGTTAATTCCAACTCATTCTCTCTTTGCTGTTATATTTGTAATGACTTGGTCTTATTTAAATTATTATGAACCATTATTTTTACCTCTTGGCTTATTTATCCTCTTCTTTTATGGAAATTATTATAATAATAAATAATATATATAATGAAGATCTCTAGTAAATGCACTCCAGCAATTATATATGTAATTCTCGGAATTATTTTTTTAATAATTACAGCATTTAAAAGTTTAAATATAATTGGTACATTTATTAGTCTTCTTCTTATATTATTATGGATGTGGATTTTGAATTGGTTATGTATTAATGGTTATAGTATTATTGCATGGTTTTTACTTATATTTCTCTCTTTTGGATTATTTAATGCTATCAAATTATTTTAAGAAGATAAAAATTGAATAAAATTATTAATTAATAAATATTAATAATTTTATCTATGGATTACCGTTATTATCAAGAAGAAGCGGATAATGCAATTGAAAATGAATTATCCATTTCTGATAAATGTATTGTTAAAAAATTTTGTGGAACAGGTAAATCATTATTAATGCGTAAATGTAAAAGTATTCAAAATAAAAATTTGGTTGTTTATGTGTTTCCATCTTTGTGTTTAATTAGCCAATTTTATGATGTTTATTTAAAAGATTTTCCTGAAAATAATATTTTGAAAATATCTTCTGAAATAGAATCTACTACCAATCCTCAAATTATTCTCTCTTTTCTTAAAAAGAGAGACAATAAAATTATTTGTATCACTTACCAAAGTTTCAAAACTTTGATTGATAATCTACATGAAATAATTATTGATGTATGTGTATTTGATGAAGCTCATCATGCTGTTGGAGAAACTTATCAAAAATTAATATTTGAAGATAATAATTCTAGAAAACAAATTTTCTTTACAGCAACACCTAAAAATTCAAATGGTATTACTATGTATGATAGATATAACCTTGAAAATAATATGTGTGGAAAATTAGTATATGATTACTCATATTTAAGAGGAATCTATGATGGATATCTCAATCCATTTGAAATTAGAATTGATATGTATACTGAAAATACAAATACTTCTGTCTATGAAACTATTGCACGAGCCATTTTGGAAAGTGGAAATAATCGTGTTTTAACATTTCATTCAGATGTGAATACTGATAGAGATACTTCTGTATTAAATTTTGTGAATCAAACAGAATTTAAAAAAATATTTATTAAAGTTCAAAAAGAAGAATTTCCAAAAATAAAAAAATATAAAAAATCCCCTATAATGATTGCTTTTACTTCTTCTATGGGAATAAAAGAGAGAAAGAAGATTCTTGATAAATTTGATAAATCAAATGAAAATACAATATATATTATTTCTTCATGTGAAACAATTGGAGAAGGGATTGATACCAAGAATGCAAATATGTGTGTTTTTGTTGACCCTAAATCTTCTTATACAAAAATTATCCAAAATATTGGAAGAATTGTACGAAAATTATTTGGAGTAGATAAACCCAATTCTACTATATTAATTCCTTGTTGGGTTGATAGAACAAAATATTTAGAATGTGAAGGAGATAGAGAGAAATGTGATGAAGTAATTCGTTCTGAAATGAATAAGGATGGAGATTTCAATGGAATATTGAATGTAGTTTCTGCATTGAAACAAGAAGATGAAGATTTGTATGATATATGTCTTCATTATCCAGATAAGTTCTCTCCATCAGAAATTGAAGGAAATTTGAAAAGACAAGGATATGATATTCAAGAACCAGTTGGCGACCTTTCTGAAACAATTGAATATCTTCTTGATAAAGAAATAGAATTGGAAGAAGATGAAGATGAAGAAGAAATGATTATGAGAATTGCAGAAGATAATAATGTTTGTATAGAAATTCATACCGATTCATTGGAGGAACCTATTCAAACGTATAATAGAGAATGTGAAGAAGTGATTCATATATTCAAATCAGAAAATGAGGAAGAATGTATTTATCAACCAATTATAGAAAAATGTGGAGAGAAAAGAAATAAAGACAAAATATCTTCACCAGACAGAAATAAAAGATTAAATTTGAAAGTAAATAGCAATCCAGATATAAAAGTTTTATGGAAAATTACAGCAGAGGATATTACTAAGAAAATTTCTTCTTGTATTATAGATTGTGAAGTAGTTGATATGTGGGATACTCATTTTGAAAATTTAAAAAAATTTATAGATGATAATGAAAGATTGCCTATACAACAATCTAAGAATAAAAAAGAAGGATTTTTAGGTCGTTGGATATCAACTCAAAAACAAAATTATAAAAATCAAAAAATGTTAAAAGAAAGATGTGATTTATATATTAATTTTTTGGAAGAATATAAAGAATATTTTAAAAGTCATGATGAAGTTTGGATGGAAAATTTTGAAAATTTAAAAAAGTTTATAGATGAATACAAAAAAACACCATCACAAACCTCTAAAAATAAAAAAGAAAATTTTTTAGGGAGATGGTTATCAACTCAACATAAAAATTATAAAAATCAAAAAATGTTAGAAGAAAGAAATTATATATGGTCTAATTTTTTGGAAAAATATAAAGAATATTTAAAAAGTGATGATGAAGTTTGGATGGAAAATTTTGAAAATTTAAAAAAGTTTATAGATGAATACAAAAAAAGACCATTACAAAATTCTAAAAATATTTATGAAAAATCATTAGGACATTGGTTATCCAATCAAAATACATATTATAAAAATCAAAAAATGTTAAAAAAAAGATGTGATTTATATATTAATTTTTTGGAAGAATATAAAGAATATTTTAAAAGTCATGATGAAGTTTGGATGGAAAATTTTGAAAATTTAAAAAAATTTATAGATGAATACAAAAAAAGACCATCAAAAGAATCAAAAAATAAAGAAGAAAAATCATTAGGAAATTGGGTATCAGATCAAATTCAAAATTATAAAAATAATATTAATTCAATGAACAATAAAATACATTATAACATATGGAGTAAATTTATAGAAAATTACAAAAAATATTTTAATGAAAAATGGATGGAACATTTTGAAAATTTAAAAAAGTTTATAGATAAATACAAAAAAACACCATCAAAAGAATCAAAAAATAAAGAAGAAAAATCATTAGGACAATGGTTATTACAACAAAAACAAAATTATAAAAATCAAAAAATGTTAGAAGAAAGATGTGATTTATGGTCTGATTTTTTGGAAAAATATAAAGAATATTTAAAAAGTGATTCTGAAATTTGGAATGAAATTTTTGAAAATTTAAGAAAGTTTATAGATGATAATAAGAAAAGACCATCTTCAACTTCTAAATTTGAAGAAGAAAAAATATTAGGAATTTGGGTATGTACTCAAATTCAAAATTATAAAAATAATAAAATGTTAGAAGAAAGAATTTATGTATGGTCTGATTTTTTGGAAAAATATAAAGAATATTTTAATGAAAAATGGAATGAAATTTTTGAGAATCTAACAACATTTATAGATGATAATAAGAAAAGACCATCTAGTAAGTCAAAAAATGAAGAAGAAAAAATATTAGGACAATGGTTATCCAATCAAAATAATTATTATAAAAATAATAAAATGTTAGAAGAAAGAAATTATGTATGGTCTGATTTTTTGGAAAAATATAAAGAATATTTAAAAAGTGATTCTGAAATTTGGATGGAACATTTTGAAAATTTAAAAAAATTTATAGATAAATACAAAAAACGACCAAATAAAAGGTCAACAACCCAAGAAGAAAAAATATTAGGAAATTGGTTATCAAGTCAACTTAAAAATTATAAAATTAAAGATAGGTCAATGAACAATCAAACGCATTATAACATATTTACTACATTTCTAGAACAATATAAACAATATTTTGATAACGATACTTCTTCGGAATCAAAGTCTTCAAAAAAAAAATCTATGAAATTAAATACAACTACATCTTCTTCTTCTGCAAAAGAAAAGAGAGAAAGAAATAAATCAGAACTATCAGAACTACATCAAAAATATAAAACAATGAATTCACAAAATCTTCATAAAGAGTTCAATGAAAATCCAGAATTATGGAAAACATATCATGAAATATCAGAAGAAAATGAAAAATCATTTCCAGAAGAAGAAATACCTCGTAATCATATTATAACAGAATTAAATAAAATAAAAACAAAAAGAAGTAAAATGGTTGTAGATATGGGTTGTGGAAAAGCTCATATATCCAAATATTTTAAAGAAGATAAACGATTTACATTCACTAATCTGGATCATTATTCATCAGATGATATGATTACATCATGTGATATTTTGAATACTGGTTTAGAAGATGATTCAACAGAAATATGTATATTATCTCTTGCAATGTGGGGTTCCAATTGTAGAGAATATATTATGGAAGCTTATCGCATTCTTGAAACAAATGGTATTTTATATATTATTGAACCAACCAAAAGATGGTCTGAAAAAGATGAACTAGGAAATATAATAAATAATCCTGGAATGAAATTAAAAAATTTATTAGAAGAAAATAATTTTCGGATAGATGAGAGAGACATTCAAAAGTTCTCTCTATTTATTTGTAGAAAATGTTAATAATTTAAATAAAGGTATTAAACCATATAATAAATTTTTTATTTTGTATAAAAATATTATTTATTATTGTATATTTTTATGAGGAAATTAAAATTGAATAGTTTTAGTATAAAAATATTTTAATACAAATAATAATGAGTGACAATATTTCAAATGAAACAACAAGACAAATATTACAAAAAAGAGTTATGTGTGATTATGATTTATTACAACAACAATTAATGAGAATAAAAAAAGCTATAATTTTACTTGAAATAGAACATTTAAATTTAAGTGGAGTATGTATTATTTTTGAAAATCAAGAAATAATAGCATACGAAGTTGTATCTTCATTTAAAAATAAAAAAATTGTAAATATAATGGTTGTATCTAAAACTCAATCTGGTAAAACAGGAAGTATGTGTGCTATGATTCAAAAATATTTAAATGATCCAAGTAATTTAATACCTATTGAAAATATATATATAATTACTGGATTATCAAGTTGTGAATGGAAAGAACAGACAAAAGAAAGAATGCCAGAAAGTATACAAGCGCGAGTATTTCATAGATGTGAATTGCCATCTACATTTGTAGATGAAATTAAAGATAAAAAAAATGTTCTTATAATTATGGATGAAATACAAGTTGCAGCACAAAAAAATCAAACTATTCATAATGCGTTTGAAAGTGCGGGGTTATTAGATATAAATAAATTATATAAAAATGATATTAAAATATTAGAATATACTGCTACTCCAGATGGAACAATTTATGATTTAATGAAATGGAAAGAAGCATCAAAAATAATATTGGGATATCCAGGTGAAGGATATACTAGTTTATTTGATTTATTTCAACAAGGAAGAGTAAAACAATTCAAAAATTTATGTGGAATTGATATTGAAACATATTTAATAAAATTAGATAAATTAAAAGAATTTAATACATTAAAAGATGACAGTAAAATAATTTCTAGTTTTATTACAAATAAAATAAAAGATGATTTATTAAATAATAATGATTTTGATAAAATAGTATTTAACGAGTTTTTATTAACAAATGATTTAATAAAATATAATAAAATATTTGATATAGATAAAATTGAAGAATTATATAATACAAACAAACAAATTTTTAAAAATATTCAAGAAATAAAAGGTGATATTAATAATTATCAACTTCCTTTATATCATATTATTAGAACTAAACCAGGTGATAAACAAGAAATAACAGAAGACCATTTTAAACAAATATTTGGTACAGACAATTATATATTTTTAAAATATGATGGTGAAAGTGATATTAAAGATATTAATGATATATTAAGTATTCAACCAGAAAAGCATACATTTATATTTATTAAAGAAATGTTAAGATGTGCTAAAACATTAAAAAAACCATATAATGGAATATACTATGAAAGATATACTACAAATCCAATTGATTCAACAATGATACAAGGGTTGGGTGGTAGAGATACAGGATATGATAATAATGGCATAAGTATTATTTATACAAATATAGAAAGTATTATAAAATACGAAAAATTATGGGAGAGTAATTTTGAAGACAAAACTATTAAATGGAATTCTAAAACAACACAAATTACAAACGGACAAATTTCTGGAAAAAAAACATTTAATGATCTTGAAAAAGAGGATGAATTATCAACTGATAATTTACCACCAGAAGAAAGAGAACCAATTATTAAAAAATTTAAGAGACAAGAAGAGGCAAAAAAATATTATAATGATGAATTAAAAAGTAAATTAGGTGGTAGAGGTCCAAATATAAAAAAACCAAATATTGATGGTTATTATGAATCAAATATTAGAGGAATAAAAAGAGTTTATTCTTATGAAGAAATATATAAAGAAAGAAAATGTAATATTGAAAATGGAGCAGGATATGGGTTCCGCCCTTGTTATGAAGATATAAATGATAAATCTACTTTAATATTTTGTCTTATCTATTATTAAATATATTAGATTATTATTTTTTATAAATTGTTGTAATGATTATTATATTACATTTTATATAATCCAAAGCATCCCTTTTCCAAATATTATTTGGTTTTTTACATAATTCCAATATTTCTTCATATTTATTACTAAATTCAATTACTTGGACTGATGTCAATCCATCTGAGACATACACATCTATTAAATAATCAATTAATTCCAAATTACTTCTACATTTCTCTCTTTGAGAAGGTTTCCACATTTTTTCAGGATTTGTTTCGTATTTCTCCATGTTGTATTATAACAAATTTATAGTTGTTATAATAATAATTCAATTTTTTCTTCTTCTTGTTTTACTTCTACCTCTAGTTTTTATAAAAAACTTTTTATTATGAAATTTATATGTTTTTCGTCTTTTACGAGATTTTTTTTTAGAACTTTTTGATTTAATAGAACATGTTGATTGAAGATGTTCTACTAATTCTTGTAATGGAAATAAATTATAATATCTATTTCCAATATAACTATATGAGTGAGAACATTTATAGAGAGAACCTTCTTCCTCAGAACATTGATATGTATAATCAAACAATTTACAAATAAAAACTCCACATGGAATATAATGATCGTATATACCATAAAAATTAATTTTAGAATCTAATGGTGTAAGTAAAAATGGAAATATATGAAATTTTTTTCCACATATATTTGTAATATTTTCAGAATATTCACTTTCTGATATATTATGTGTTTTTAATTGTGTAATCATTACATATAATAATATTCTGTTTGTTTTTGAATCTGGTAAATAAATTTTTCTCTCTAATTCTATTGAATATATATATCCATTTGATTTTATTATATTCATGAAAATAAAATTATTATTATCTACTAATGTAATATTAACTATATTGTATTGTTCTTTAAAATTTATTGAAAAATGTTTTAAAATTGCATTTATATTTTTTTTTGGATTAACTATTCCACATGTAATTTCATCATTTATACTTTTAAACGGTTCTTCATAAATCGGTCTTATATCATCATCATTAATAATCATATCTATTAATGGAACTTCATCATCAAAATCATCTGGTATTGGTTGATCGCATCCATTAAATCGTTCAGAACAAATACACTTATGTTTTTCAGGATCAAATCCTTCAAATCGTATATTATGAATATTTTTATTAATAAATGTTTGAAGTTCTAAGTGAACTAGGGTTGATTGAACATAATCTACTCCTTTACCAAATGGAGAGAAAATTCCTTCTACGACTCGGGTTCTTCTTGGATCTGAAAATATACAAAGTCTCCATAATCCTAATTCACTATTAGATTGATATATCCAAAAGTCTGGATATATTTTAGTTTCTCTCGGTTCATTTAATACATTAACTTTTATTTTAATTAATTTTTGATAATTTTCATTTAATCTTGTCATCAATAAAAGAGTAAATCTAATATTATCAATTTCAATAAATAAAGAAGTGTCATATTGATTATCCATATAATTATGTCATATTATATATTTTAAGAAGAAGATAAAATTATTTATATATTTCTCTCTTGGCGAACTTACTATATTTTAAGAATTTATTTTTATTTATATTTTATTATAACAAATCTATAGTTGTTATAATAATTCTTATTTTAATTGTATCATACAATCTGAAAAGTCAATGTTTGTATTTGGTTTATTTAAAATTTCTAATCTTTGATACTTTCTGCACTGAATTTGATATTTATATAAAAAGTTTAATAATATTTTATAACAATCATCTTCTTTTGCAATTTTTAATATGCTAATAATAATTGAATTTAATAAATATGTATCATCATTTTCATCATTTGTACTAGTCGTACAAAATTTATCTAAAATGCTTGCATTATTTTTTCTCTCTTTATTGTCAATTATATATTTTGCTATTTCTAATGCAGCATCATTTTTATCACGACCTCTAGAATATTTTAAATTTTCAAATAATATATTTTCTTCATTATCTATTAATTCTTGTGTTAATCTTTCTTGTAATATTTTTTCTTCTCTTTCCCTTCTTTTTTTTTCTCTCTTTTTTGTTTTTTTCCTACGAGCTTTTACATTTTTTTCATACCCTTTTAAAAATCCTCTTATTCCATATCCACTACTACTACTACTTCTAGAACTTCTAGAACTTTTAGAACTTCTAGAACTTTTACTACTACTAAACATATATTATCATAATATTATTGTATTTTTGAATAAATTTATTTAAGAAGAAGGTAATGGTGCTAAACATAATTTTACTTCACCCAAACTAGCAACATTATATTTAACAACCAAAGGTAAATCATTTTCCAAATAAACTTCTATTTGAGAACAAAGATTCGTACATTTAATAAAATAACCTAAATTTTTGAGAGAAAATTCGCCTTGAATAATTTTGGAAGAATCTTGTTTCACCAAAAATTCCATACTTCCATCTAATTCTGCACGAATAATTTCAGCAGAAGCAAATTGTCCGCAACATTTAAATATTAATTCATTTCCAACTGATTTTATTTCTATTTTATCCGAAATACAAGAAAGATCTCTAATAATTTTTTGAAAATCAGAAGAAGGAAGATTAATAACAGAAGAAAATTTTACATCAGGATATTCAAGTTCTTCATGTTCGGGTTCAATCAATCTTAATTTTTGAGTTTTACATTGTTTAATATCTCCATTCTCAAATTTGAGAGAAAGATGAGATACAACACCATCTACATAATCAGCTTCTTCAATATAAATAGTTAATGTATCATTATTATCAATAGAATTAATTAATTTAAATAAATGAAACATATTTACACCAATAACAATCTTTTCTTTTTTACATTCATAAAATTCAAAATTTTGAGAATGTAATAATAAATGTGCTAAAATAGTATGGGATTTATCCATATTAATAATTCTGATTCCATCAGCTTGAAAAGTCATATTTGTTTCTAATAATATATCTTTTAATGAAGTCATTAATATTCTAAAAGGAGCAATTTGGACTGTTTTTATAGTTAAAACATTAGAATTATGTTGAGACATATAATATTTTAGTATTAAATTCTTTAAATAATTACAACTCATTATTGAATTAATATGTGTCAACAGTAGCAGAATTAGATAAATTAGGTGAGTTAGTAGGAACTGTATTAAAATGGTCGGAAGAAACATAATTACCATTATAACCTGTAATTCCATTTCCAACTCCACCTTTCATACTTTTTCTTTTTCTTGACTTATGACTAGATGATAACTTAACATAACCAAATTTACCTTTTTGAAAACCATATCCATGTTTTATCAATCTTTTCTCTTTTAAAGCTGTAAAGTGTTTATTTTTACTAACTAATCTACCATTTTTATTTCTAAATATATCTTTTTTTGTTAATTTACCAGTTGTTTTATAAGCAGTTCCATTCCAAACTTCTAATCTTGAACCATATAACTTTTTGCAACCATGTTTCTTATCTTTTTTAGAAGGCATATATAATTACATTAGAAAATAATAATAATTATGAATTTTAAAATTTATTTTTAATAGGTCCTAATATTCCTCCAGGTTGTCCTTCTCTTCTTCCTTGTATCTCTATATTTCCTTGTCTCTCTAATCTTATTATTCCCCCAACTCTTTCTAAAAATGTTAAAACTCTTATTATTCGTTGAGGTTGTATAAATCCATATTGTGTTCTTCCTCCTAAAGAATATAGAATAGTATCTACATTTCTTCTAACGGTTGTATGTTGAGAAATAACATTTTGGTTAGAATTATTTATTACTTTATATTTTCCAGATATATCACAACAACTTTTTTTTTTGGAAGAAAATAAAAAAATATCATGCATATTTTTAATTCCAATATTTTTACTCATATATTTTCTCTCAGATTAAATATTCTATTTTTGAATTTGGAGATTTTTGTTTTCGAATTTTATTATATTTCTTTGAAATATATTTTTTTTCAGGTAAATCTTTTTTCACAATTATTTTTCTATTTTTTGTAGGAAAGAGAGAAATATCTTTGGATCCAATTTCATTGGACCAACAAAACGCATAATTTTGATATTTTATTAATTTTTGATTCCATTCCCCAATCTTTTCTCTCAAATTATCATATTCACATTTTTCTTTTTCTAAATTTGGAGATCCAACACATCCAAATTTTTTTTTCTCTCCAAAGGTGTCATAGTAATAACTTCTTTCATAACATTTTTCAATCCATATAATTTTTTAAGAATATTTTTCCCGGTAATAATATTTTCTTGAATAACAGAAAGATTCATTTCCAATTCATAAAAATAAAATTCATGATTATTCATATCTTCAGGATTCATATTTTCTTTGAATTATAAATAATTATATGTTAAAAAGTAATTCAATTTTTATTTTGATATATCATAAAAATAAAAATCAAGAAGCGGAGCTTCCAATTTTATTATTCATACATAAATAAAAATCAAGAAGCGTAGCTTCCAATTTTATTATTCATACATAAATAATAAAACAAGACATATTGGTTCAAATTTTATTTATAATACTAATAAAACCTTCTTTAAATAATTTTGGAAAAATAAATTTATGTTTACTTATAATTGGTATTTTCAAAAAGAAAAGTCCTAAAATAATTAGAAAAATACCAAAGTACTTCCAAGGGTCGTTAAATTTTTCACCGAGAATGATAATTGCAGCAATAGATTCTATTAATGCACTTAATCCATCCCATACAGCATTAACTAATAATACTTGTGATCCTTGGAGAGAACGAATTAAATAATAAACAACACCAATATATCCTATAATTCCAGTAGTAAAATTAATTATTCCACCTTTATTTGCGAATTCTTTAAATCCAAAATCCCCAACTATTTCTGTAAAAATTAATGGAAAAATTTCTTGATAACTCATTTATAATATATTATATTGAATTATATATAAAATTGAATAATTTAAATAAACAATGATAAGATTATTAAGAACATTATGACGACAATTGATGATACAAATCTCTCAAATAAATACCAACAAAAAACTGATAAACAACATATATTAGATAATCCTGATACATATATTGGTTCTGTTGAAATTATTGAATCAGAACAATTTGTATTTTCAACAGAAGGATCGAAAATTAGAGAGAAAAATATACAATATGTTCCTGCTTTATTTAAATTATTTGATGAAGGTATTGTAAATTGTAGAGATCATGCAATAAGAATGGCAAAAGCGGTTGAAGAAAAAGTAGAAAATTCAATTAATGTTTCTTATATAGATGTCATAATTGAAGAAAAAGATGGAGGAATTATTACAATGTTAAATGATGGTAATGGAATTGATGTTGCTCTTCATCCTGAAACACAATTATGGATTCCTGAAATGATTTTCGGACATTTAAGAACATCTACTAATTATGATAAAACAGAAAAAAAAATTGTTGGTGGTAAAAATGGATTTGGTTTTAAACTAGTTTTGATTTGGTCTATGTATGGATCTATTGAAACAGTAGATCATATTCGTGGATTAAAATATTACCAAGAGTTTAAAGAAAATTTGAATATAATTACCCCTCCTATCATAAAAAAACATAAAGGAAAACCATATACAAAAATTACATTTCGTCCAGATTATGCGAGGTTGGGGATTGAAGGGTTGACAGAAGATATGATTTCTCTCTTTAGAAAGAGAGTTTATGATATAGCAGCAGTTACTGATAAAAATTTAAAAGTTAGATATAATTCACAATATATTCCTGTAAAAAATTTTACACAATATATTGATTTATATATTGGTCCAAAAGAAGAAACACCAAGAGTATATGAAAGTGGAGGAGAAAGGTGGGAATATGCAGTTGCATTATCTTCTACACATGAATTTATTCAAGTAAGTTTTGTAAATGGGATTCATACTTCAAAAGGTGGAAAACATGTTGAATATATATTGAATCAAATTACAAGAAAATTAACAGAATTTATTGAAAAGAAGAAAAAGATAAAAGTGAATATGACAAGTATCAAAGAACAAATTATATTATTTATTCGTTGTGATATAGAAAATCCAGCATTTGACAGTCAAACAAAAGATTATATGAATACTCCTTTCCAAAAATTTGGTTCAACATGTGTTGTAAGTGACAAGTTTATAGAAAAGATTGCAAAAATGGGAATTATGGATGCAGCATGTGCTTTGACTGAAATAAAAACAAATAAAGCAGTTAAACGGATGGATGGTCAAAAAACAAAAACAATTAGAGGAATACCAAAATTAGTAGATGCAAATTGGGCTGGAACAGAAAAATCTTTTCAAACAATTATTATATTTTGTGAAGGTGATTCAGCAAAGGCAGGAATTGTTTCTGGACTATCTTCAGAAGATAGAAATATAATTGGTGTTTATCCAATGAAAGGTAAAATAATGAATGTTCGTGGAGAGACAAAATTAAAAGTATCTGAAAATAAAGAAATTACAGATATAAAAAAGATATTGGGTTTGGAGATGGATAGGGAATATAATACAATAGAAGACGTTCACAAACATTTAAGATATAGTAAAGTAATGTTTATGTGTGATGCGGATTTAGATGGAAATCATATAAAAGGATTGGGAATTAATTTATTTCATTCGGTTTGGCCGAGCTTAGTAAAAATTCCAGGATTTATTTCTTTCATGAGTACTCCTATTCTAAAAGCCCGCAAAGGGAACTCAGAAATGGCTTTTTATAATGAAGGTGAATATAAAGCATGGAAAAGTTCTCAAGAAGAAAAATCATTACAAAGTTGGAAAATAAAATATTATAAAGGTTTAGGAACGAGTACAGGAAAAGAATTTCGTGAATATTTTAAAGAAAAAAAAGTTGTAGGATTTGAATTAGGAGAGAAAAGTGATGATTCTATAGATATGATATTTAATAAAAAAAGATCTGATGACAGGAAAGAATGGTTAAGAAATTATGATAGAGATTTATATTTGGATACAAAAGATGAAACTATTAAATATGAAGAATTTATTGATAAAGAGTTAATTCATTTTTCAAAATACGATTGTGATAGAAGCATTCCTAATTTGATGGATGGATTAAAGATTAGTTTAAGAAAAATATTATATTCCGCATTTAAAAAGAAATTAACAACAGAAATAAAAGTCGCACAATTTTCAGGATATATTTCAGAAAATTCATGTTATCATCATGGTGAAGCTTCTTTAAATGCAGCTATAGTTGGAATGGCCCAAAATTTTGTTGGTGCAAATAATATAAATTTATTTATGCCAAACGGCCAAATGGGTACGAGGTTAATGGGCGGTCAAGATGCAGCATCAGAAAGATATATTTATACACAATTATCCAAAATTACAAGATGTATATTTCCAGAAAAAGATGATAATATCTTGACATATTTAAATGATGATGGAACAATGGTAGAACCGATTTATTACTGTCCTATTATTCCAATGATTTTAATAAATGGTTCAAAAGGAATTGGAACTGGATTTAGCACGAATATATTATCTTATAATCCGAAAGATATTATTCAATATTTGATAAATAAAATATTGGGTGAACCAACACAAGAAACATTTATTCCTTATTATGATGGATTTACAGGAGAGATTACTCAATTAAAAGATATGCAATTTGCAATCAAAGGTAAATATGAAATAATTAGTCCAGATAAAATAAGAGTAACGGAATTGCCTGTTGGATTCTGGACGAATGATTTTAAAGAATATTTGGAAAGTTTAATTGAAAGCAAAACGGATGCAAAAACTGGTAAAAAAATAAATCCAATTATTAAAGATTATGATGATATGAGTAAAGATACTTCTATTGATTTTACAATTACATTACAAAAAGGTAAATTGGAAGAATTAAATGCAGTTCAAGATGGAATATATAAACAATTTAAATTAATATCAACAGTTTCTACTTCAAATATGCATTTATTTGATTCAGAAGATAAACTAAAAAAATATAATACAATTCCAGAAATAATAGATGACTATTATGTCAAGAGATTAGAGATGTATGAAATAAGAAAAACATATTTGATAAATGAATTGAAGAGAGAACTGATGGTGTTAAATAATAAAACAAAATATATTAAAGAAATATTGGAAGGAACGATTGATTTAAGAAAAAAGACAAAAGAAGTCATAAATAATATGTTGAGAGAAAAGGGTTATGATGAAATAAAAGAAGGAGATGAATATAAATATTTGACAAAAATGCCAATGGATAGTGTTACTGAAGAAAATGTAAAAAAATTAATGGAAGACCATACAAAAATGTTAAAAGAGTTGGAAGAGTTGGAAAATATGAGTAAAGAAGATATGTGGCTAAAGGAATTGAACGAACTAAATCAAGAATATGTTCTTTTTAAAGAAGAAAAAGAGAGAATGATGGATAATAGTTCTTTAGAAG
>Ga0316217_10002111_pt1 | contig 24519 bp, 26 predicted proteins | sample 1anoAmetaG_FD_203633 | JGI IMG/M metagenome (GOLD analysis project Ga0316217, IMG submission 203633) | Freshwater microbial communities from Trout Bog Lake, Wisconsin, USA - 1anoA | ecosystem: Environmental > Aquatic > Freshwater > Lake > Hypolimnion/Profundal zone | place: USA: Wisconsin...
TGGAATGCGCTGGGATTGGATCAATCTTGATCAATTTACCTACCAAGTAGGAAAAGCAAAGAACAAGGAATCGAGAATCATCCCAATCCCCGGATGGGTATGGACTCGGTTGATGACGATGCCGAGGAACCTCAACACCTGGGTTTTCCATAACCAGGAAGGCAATCCATACAAGAAAGGGCTTCTGCGGATACCGCTTGAGCGGGTCTGCCAATCCCTTAATCTCAGGAACATCCATATGCATCGCCTTAGGGCGACCTTTGCGTCCCTCCACGCTGAAGCCGGGACACCGATTACGGAAATCAAGGATCTCCTCGGTCATAAAAACATCCAGACAACCATGATCTATGTTGAAACCAGCTTAGAATCCAAGCGTCACTCTCAGGATGCCCTTGGAATGAAGTTGGGGCTGTTGTGATGGAACCTAAGACCACGCGCTACCCTGCCCTTCCTGTGGACCACACCGCCTTCCATCAAATCGATACGCCTCAGAAGGCTTACGCCATTGGATTTCTTCTAGCTGATGGTTGCGTCCGAGAACCCACCAGCCGTGCGCGTTCGCGGGTCAATCTCAGGATCAAAACTGAGGACATCGAAGCCTGTCGAATGGTCCAGCAAATCGCTGGCGGCAACCTCCACCTGATCGAGGATGGCTACCGCGCAATGTGGGAAGTCAGTTCGGATGCGATCGCCGCCGACCTCAACATCCTCGGTATTACACCCAGGAAGAGTTTCACCGCTGCACTCCAATGGAATCGCATAGCCTCCCACCTGCACGGTGCTGTCCTGGCAGGTCTGATCGATGGTGATGGTCACCTCAGGTTCGACCGGAAGGGGCGCAGGGCTGAAATTTCCATCGTGACGGCAAGTCCTAGCCTCCGGGACCAGGTTCAGGAACAGTTCCCATTTTTCAAGACGGTGATTTTCAGCCCTTCCGGCAACCGGAAGAGCCCCCTCTTCCAACTGGTCGTGGAAAACAATCGGACTCTCCTGAAGGCGCTCATCTCGCAGGTATACGAGTCTCTGCCATTCCCGATCCTAGATCGGAAGCAGAAGGTGCTGGATCAGATCCGCGCTTACCTGGAAGACCAAGATGCCTACGATCGCGGGATGGATGAGGTCCCCGCCCTGATGGCATCCGGACTCACCCAAGAGCAAATAGCCGTGCGCCTGGGCACAAGTGTTCGCCCGGTTCGGGAGCGCCTCCTGCGTTCTGGGTATGACGGAAAGGTTGTGAAGTTCACAGCCGAGGACCTGGAGGAGATGAAGCTTCTGCATGAGCGCGGTCTTACCGTTCTCCAGATCCATGCTGTGATTGGGAAGGCAACAGAGGAGGCAGTGCGATACCGCCTACAGAGAATGGGTTGCCTCAGTAAGACCAAGCAAGCCAACACGCGTCATCCCATGGCTGCCGAGGTCCTCCGTCTCAACCAGACAGGCATTCCCGCCTTCCGGATAGCGGAGCAGGTCCATCTGGGCAGGATACTGGTCTGCAAGATCCTGCACCAGGAGGGGATCAGCCTCTGCAGAGGGTCTGCGTTGAAGTTGCCCACTGATGGAATAGTGTGGGCTGAGGCTGAGATGCAGAAGGGCAGGACGATCACCTCGGTTGCCAAGGAACTGGGAGTGAGCACGACCCTGATTCGAATTCGGCTGAACGGACGAGCGAAATTACTGCAGCAGGGTTGAGGTCGATGCAGTGCACCAGGGAAAGGAATTAATTCCCCTCCCTGGTGTGCTGCATCTATTGCTGCATGTTTCATTTCTTGTTTCATCGATGTTGCTTCTATTTATTTGCTTCATTTTTTAGCACTTGTTTGTTGCAACTTCGCCGGACACCATCCAATAGCATCCCATCAAACCCTCCCGCTTGGCGGAACCAATGCCCCCCTCCAATACACAGCGATCTGGCAGCCGAAAGGCTATCGGTGAACCATTGCCACCAGCGAAACCCCACGATGACGACCTTGTTCTTTATGGGGACATCGAACCTCTTAAATTTGTGTTCATAAATTCAAAGCGGCGACTTATCAGCACATCGATGCCTGACTCGATCCTAATTAAACTTCAGGCATACCCAGGTGGCGTCAGCAGATTCTTTGAGGATGCAATCGCTTCCTTTGATGGAGATCTCCGCTCCCTGGTTGAGGCGGCTGTGGTTTTCGTGGAGAATCGGCGCTACCAAGCACCTGAGGACCCATCCCGAAATGCAAGCGTCCGCGTTCCCCCTGAAACCTTCGAGAAGATCCAAAAGATCCATGCCGCCCTGAGCAGCATCCGGGGGATGTCTAGGGCAAAAGTTATTTCTGGATTATTACAATTATTTATAAACCAGCATAAATAGGAGATCAGATGTCGGAAGCGAAAAGTCTAGAAAACCTAAGAGTATCCCCACTATCAATAGTCGGGTTCATTTTGGGATTCGGTTTCATCACAGCCCCAATCGGGTTGGCACTCAGCAGTGTCGCATTATCCGAAATCAAGAACAATCATACCACTCTGCGCGGTGCAGGACTCGCAAAATGGGGGATTGGACTATCACTAACTTCAATATGTTGGTTTGGATTTTGTGGTGCTGAATACAATCATAATCTTGCAGTTTATCGAGCAAACCTAGAAGCAGACGAAGTAGTAATTTCAGCCAATCGCGCAGGAAAGAATCCGGGGGCACTCTCTGAAAACCTAGCTTCGTATGAACAGAAAAAGAGCAATCCTCCTTCCTTCTTTAACCCATTTAGCAATTAATATCTATTCTACCATATATTAATCAAATATGTCACCCAGTTACCCAGGAGGAATCCTTGCGAGTTTCAATTCCCCTTCTTATATCTGCGCAAACCTTGATGATAGGAGTAGGTTGCGCAAGTATCCCATCTACCGATGTTTTGGCATCGGTAAAGGTTGCTTCCGAGGAGAGTTTTGACGAATCCAAATATGACTATCTTGGAATCGTTGAGGGGCACTCATTCATGATGGGCATAGCTTCCCAAGCCGGTGAAGGGAATGCAATTGCAACGTGCAAGGGAGAAGCTTTCAAACTTGGTGCAACTCACATCGTAATCATTTCGAAGGGAGGCGTGGCAACAACAAATGTGGTAGCAAAGGCATATCGTAGGAAACAAATCTAACCAGCAAGAACTATGTTTAAGGGGATAGACCTAGTTTAAAGGTGAGCATGTCGAGGGTGAAGGTGATGGAGCGGATGCAGTTGGTCTGTCGTTTCCCGCCACCCTTGATTTGCTAATTGTTGATCAATGGAGAGAGAATGCTCCATGCCCATCCCTGCCGCCCTCAAACAGACCGTAGACCGGGAACTTGCCTCCTACTTTGAGCGGAAGGTGCCGCTTCAAGTTCGCGACAAAGCGCGACTGGTCCATCAATGGCATGGCACCAAGGTCATGCAGGTTGAGCAGCGCCCGTATTGGAAAGATCAATCCGCAACGTGGATCGACAGCCCCGTGGCACAGTTCCGATACCATGACGACACCAACGACTGGACCATCTTCTGGCGAGATCGGAACCAGCGGTGGCATCCATACGAGGCTCATCCTGGAGCCCGCAGCATCAGCCGCCTTCTGGCGGAAGTGGATCAGGACCCGACCGGGATTTTCTGGGGGTAAGCCGCTGCCATTACGCGGGCATCGGAGTCCAATGAAGGCTTCCAAAAATGCATCTGAGAACGCATCCGCACGATAGAGACTTCATCTCAATGCTTGGGTTGTATGTAAATCATTCTTACGCGACAACAACTGGCTGCTCAATCTGGTGCTTGCTGAGTGCAGTCGACATTCCGAATCAAAAGCAAGGGGGTATCGGTGGCTATTGAATACGATCCCAGTGAATTCCGCGATTCTCGAGCCTTTGATGCTCTTGAGCGGTTATCCAACGCCAAGTGTGAGATGACGATGACCTTCGGAAACTCTGGGCGGGACCTTGAGGACATGATGTTCTGGGCAGTGCTCGCAAACGACCCATTGATCTCCTGCTATGACAAGCTAGACAAGGAGATCAGGGATGGTTTCCCGCCCGTCGAGAAGCAACGTCCCTTGGCGACCTACCTATGTAAGCTTGAACGCGTCTGCGTCACCTTCTGGCGAAACCCAGAGGCAGTCAAGAAGGCTTTAACCCGGTTGTAGTTGGTTAATTTCTTTCCATCGGAGGGGGATGCCTGATGTCCGTCGTTGTGCCCATCCTCGAATCGGTAATCACATGCCCGGAGTGTGGATTCTCGAAGGCTGAGGTGATGCCCACGGATGCTTGCCAGTGATTCCACGTCTGTCCGAAATGCCAAACCAAGTTGCGTCCCAAGGATGGAGACTGCTGCGTCTTCTGCTCCTATGGTTCGGTGCGATGTCCAAGGTAGCCAATAGGAAATGCCAGCGGTTCCTGCTGTAGCGGTTCCTGAAGACTCCGGTAGTCATCTGCCGAAAAAGCGAGCATTTCACCATGGATGGCTTAGCTTTGGGGTGGAGAAATCACATATGAACGTTCCCGCGCAGCGAAGGCATGTCACGAAAGAAGAGATCCAAGATTCCATTGTCGATGGCGAGGACGACCTTGTAACTGGGTTCGAGGCGCTTGGTTCATTTGGTAGGGCTTCTGTTAATTCCCAGAAGCGCCCTAAGTCATCAACTGCAACATCCATGCGATTTGAGCAGGTGCCTGTGATTGGATTGGCGTAGGCATTGCGTGTTGTGTGAGTTGTCCCAATGAGCCTCAGAAACGGCGATGCTGGGTCCAAGGGGGATTGTTCATCCTCATGCTTGCCACTGCTTCTTCACGCGGATCATAGGTGGTGCGGTTTTCACCCTCTGCACGCTTGCCATGATCGCGTTTCTACTCACAATGCGCCGGTTTTCACGCCACCCAAGCTTCCGACAGCGCCTCCGCCTGCTTCAACACCAGTTCCACCGCCCGCGGCTCCATGTCTGGCGGATACTTGTGACGCCTGAGGATCAACTTGACCCGCACCCGCATGGCAGCACGGACAGATTCTCGAACGGACCAGTCAGTCTTGAGGTTGTTTCGCAGGTAATCGGTCAGTTCCCTGGCAATCGCCTTCAGTTCATTGTCCCCAAGCAGCCGCACTGATGCCTCGTTGGTCTCCAGGGCGTCATAGAATGCCATCTCCTCCGGGGCAAGCCCCAGGTCTACCCCGCGCTGCGCAGCCTCGTTGAATGCCTTCGCCATCTGGATCAGTTCCTCGATGACCTGGGCGGTCTCGATGGCACGATTGCGATAGCGCGTGAGACTGGCTTGCAGCAGATCTGAGAACTTGGCGCTTTGCACCACATTTGTGGAGAACCGCGCCTTGATGTCGTCTTTTAGCAACCGCTCAAGAAGTTCCACAGCGAGATTCCGGTGTTTCAGGTGTTGCACCTCATCCAGGAACTCGTCCGAGAGGATGCCGATGTCGGGTCTGCCCAGCCCCGCCGCCGCAAATATGTCCACCACCTCATCGGATACCAATGCGCCGCTGATGATCTGCCGAAGGGCATGTTCCTTCGCTTCGTCTGAGAGCTTTGTGTCCTGGGTGCCATGCTTGGTGAGGGCTGCCTTGATCGCCCGGAAGAAGGCAAGCTCATCCCGGTAGTCCAATGCGTCATCCAGGGTGCAGCAAAGGGCGAACGCCTTGCTGGCAGACAGCACCTGGTCTGCGAAGCGCTTCTTGCCGTCCTCATGACCCAGGATATGGTTAGAGGCTCCTCCGAGCATCCCAAGCGCCTTGGTGCGGAAGGCGGCGTAGTCATAGCCGTGCATCATCCCCCGTAGAATGCTCATCTTTTCAACAAATACGTCCAGGGCATCCTCTGCCTTGATGGTGGGCTTCCCCTTGCCCTTCGAGTTCGTATATTCCATCAGGGCTTGCTTTAGTTCTGTGGCTATGCCGATGTAATCCACTACCAACCCGCCCGGCTTGTCCTTGAAGACGCGATTCACACGGGCAATTGCTTGCATGAGGTTGTGTGAGCGCATGGGTTTGTCCACATACATCGTGTGGACGCAGGGGGCATCGAAACCCGTCAACCACATGTCCCGCACGATCACCAGTTTCATCGGGTCACTTGGGTCTTTGAACCGCTTCTCCAGGCGCTTCTTGATCTCCTTGGTGTAGATGTGCGGCTTCAACAGCGCCTTGTCCGATGCCGATCCTGTCATGACCACCTTGATCGCGCCCTTCTCTGGGTCCAGGTCGTGCCATGCAGGGCGCAAGGCAACGATGGCATCGTAGAGGTGGACGCAAATCTCCCGGCTCATGGCGACAATCATGCCCTTGCCGTCCATGGCAGCGCAGCGGTTCTCGAAGTGCCGCACCAGGTCTTCTGCCACCTTCAGGATGCGGGGAGGGGCACCTACGACCTTCTCCAGTGCTGCCCAGCGGCGCAGGTTCCGAATCTTGTCTGATTCCTCATCGTCTTCGGTCAGTTCCTCCACCTCGGCATCGATGGTGGGGGTATGTTCGGGATCGAGTTCCAGCTTGGCTAGGCGGCTTTCGTAGTAAATCGGGACGGTCGCCCCATCCTTTACTGCCTGTTCTATGTCATACACAGAAACGTAATCGCCGAAGACCGCCCTAGTGTCCTTGTCCTCAGTGCTGACAGGGGTGCCGGTGAAAGCTACAAAGGTGGCATTGGGTAAAGCTTCCCGCAGGTATTGGGCGTATCCATAGCGGACGGAGGTGGCGGACTCATCACCCTTCAACTGCGCCTTGAAGCCGTATTGTGAACGGTGCGCCTCATCGCAGATGACCACGATATTCTGGCGGTCGGATAGAAGCGGGTAGGAGTCCTCGTCTTCAGTGGGGGAGAACTTCTGAATGGTGGTGAAGATGATGCCACCTGATGGACGATTCGCCAACTTGGCGCGGAGGTCAGGTCGGGAATCCACCCGGGCAGGTGACTCGCGCAATAGTTCAGAAGCGCCAGCAAAGGTGTCGAATAGCTGTCCGTCCAGGTCATTCCGGTCCGTGACCACCACGATGGTCGGGTTGTTCATCTCGGGTGCAACCATGAGGTGCCCCGCCAGACAGGTCATTTCGATGCTCTTGCCGCTGCCCTGGGTGTGCCATACGACACCACCCTTGCGCGTCCCTCCTGGACGGCTTGCTAGAATGACGCTCTGCACCACGGCACGAACCGCATGGAACTGGTGGTAGGCGGCAATCTTCTTGACGTTGCCTTCGTCCTCGAACAGCACGAAATGGCGCAGGTATTCCAGGAAGAAGTCCTTCTGGAATAACCCCCGCACCATGGTCTCCAATTGCTGGAGGTCACCCAAAGGGTCCAACACCACACCATCGATGGTGCGCCAGGCATTGAAGCGTTCCTGATCGGCTGAAAGGGAACCCATTCGTGCCAAGAGGAAGTCCGAGATCGCCAGCACCTCGTTGAATACGAAGAGATCGGGGATGTCGTCTTTGTAGGTCTGAAGTTGATGGAAAGCATGCCAAATGTCGGTGTTCTTGTCGGCGGGGTTCTTGAGTTCAATCACCGCCAGCGGCAACCCATTGACAAAGACCACCACATCGGGGCGGCGCTGCTTCTTTGGACCGTCCACGGTGAACTGGTTGATCACCAGCCACTCGTTGGCGTCTGCGTGGGCGAAATCGATCAACTTCACGAAGTCACCCATCGTGTTACCGTCCCGCTGAATATCCACCGGCACGCCATTCGTTAGCCATCGGTGGAACTGCCGATTCGCCTGCATGAGGCTGGCACCATTGCCGTGGATGACCTGACGGGAGACGTCTTCCAGGACTGCATCAGGAACCTGCGGGTTGATGCGCTTCAGGGAGGTCAGGAACCGGTCATCGAGAACGATGTGCTTGTAGCTCCGCCGTTCTTGATCGGAACCGCCTGGGGCGATGTCAGGACCAAAGACGCGCTCATAGCCCAGTTCCTCGAACCAGCCGAGGGTGGCTTGCTCTGCCTGGTTCTCGTCAATGAGTGTCATTTTAGAACCGGAAATACCGTTGAAGTTCTGCAACGTTCGCATTGAGTTTGGAGATGGCTATGTTACAAGCTTCTTTCGTTTCCCCGAAAATCTTCGACACAACATATGGTGAGCTACCCCCAAGTGTAGACAAGGACTCCTCGATCTTCCTGAGAATAAGTTCACGATTTTGGCGACGAGGTCCAAATTCCCCAAGAGGTATCCAGTCTGATCCCCAATCGGCATAGGTCGCAAACGAAAGCGACATTAGGATTTCGAGTTCATCGAACGCAAGCTCAAAGGACCTGTCATTGGGAATGGTTTCTCTGGCAACCTCTCGAATAACAGAATAGAGCCAGTGGCTTAGCTGGTAGTGGTGACGCTGAGTGCCTCCAAGTAAAGCCTTGGCGTGATCATCATTCGAAATCAGCACCAAAGGGTGAAGGAGTTGAACGACTGGGTGTTCTTGACGGTTGGAATCCCTAACGGGGGCAGTAAACAGCTTCCCAATGAGCTTCAATTGATCAGATTCAACGGCTGCGACTCCAAGGGAGTATAGAAAAAGGGTAGCGGGATATGGTCGAAAGTCGACCAGGATCGTGTTACCTCCGACAATAGGGCTCGAAGCAAGGCGAGTAAGGGTGCTGACCCAAACTGGGTAGTGCTGTTCTTCCGACCAATACCCCCCAATTACAGCAAGGGCTGTGAGCGTTTCGCATACTCCTTCGTATGCTCTCACGCGCGAGAGGAAAGACTCTGGTGTTGGCGGGGTGCTTACATCAGTAAAGGGCGACTTATCGAGACCTCCTAGCACGCGATCGGTTTCCTCTTTAACAAGGTCTGATAATTGAATTCTGAATCGCGAATCAGTCAAATAGCGTTTTAGGCTGGTGACTGCCGCAAACGTTGACAATGGGTGTGGGCGAGAGAATTCCTCCAGCGAACGCACAAGATTATTGATACCCATAAAAAACGAATCGGCACAATTTATATGGATGGTTTGGGCGCCTCGGTGAGTGATCAGGCGCTTCGCTTCATCGGTTAGCTCGCCTCGGGCTGCCCAATATGTGGAAAAGCGCCTGGATGGCGACCGTTTTAAGGAGTTCCGGAGAGCCTCGTCCCATTCAGCGGACCACCCGCATACGATAAGCCCGAACTCATCCAGAACGCGATCAAGGAGTCCATTCAATTCATTGGGGTAGGTGGCGAGTTCTTGAGGGGTATTCAGAATCCTGGTGTCAAGGTAATCACCATGGAGCTTCACCACGCAGCACTGGGTATGGATTAGTGGTATCGCCCCCTTCAACTGATCCACGTTGCTGATGACGGTCGGAGTAATCCCAGATTCCTCTAGAGCTAGTTCCATAAGGCGGTCAAAGTTGGTGGTGAGGATTACGCGAATGAACCCTCCAGCCACCATGGAGGCGATAGCACGATGAGCGACAGTAGGCTGTTTCGCTCCCTCCACTCTCTCTTCTGGCGTGGGTTCAAAGTAAGCACTCAAGAGTTGACGTCGTTCCGCTGGGGTTTTTGCAACCGAATCAAGGAGGTTCGAGTAATTCGGTTCCTCCCCATACCTCTGTTGGAACCATTCCTCTGGCGAGGGTGAACAGGGCTCGTTCTCAAGCACAGCCAGCTTCCTGATTAGTTCCAATGTTATCTCCCAGCCTGTGGGAATTCGGGCGGAGCGGGAAACACCAGACCCTAGGAGGACCGCATAGATGCCACGATTAGATTGGATAGAAAATGCGAGAGTATGGACAGGATCGATCATCTTGTCACCGCTGGTCCTAGGTGGGTAATCAGTTTGCCGGACATGAGGCGGGGGAGAAGGGTATCGCGAAGGTTGGCTAGGGTATTCATCTCTCTTTCATTGGAAACTTGCTTTTCCCAGCTTGAAGCAAGCAGATTCTCGAATGCCCGCTGAATAGGAAGTGGCGGAGTGCAAACTGGGATGCGATAGAACAAATTCCGATCAGTGGAAGGGATTGCGGACCCACTATCCATTGCATTCAAATTGAACCGCAACGCTTCGTAATATGCCCAACGCCAAGATAAGTCCTCCCGCCCCTCCATGAAGAATGCGGTATCTATCACGCAAAAAGGTTCTGGCGCGAAGTGAATCCCCCGGTATGCACCCTTCCTTCCAACCACAATACCGGCGTGGTTACAGTGAGGTTCGGCGTGGAATCCAATGGGACCATTTGTGCCGTAGACTGGAATTCTACCTGTCGAAACTCGATAGTCACGGAGCGCCTTCCCATATTCGAGGCGGATGATGTCGCCCCATTTCCTGACCTTCCACCACTTCGGGATCGTCCCCAACTCCGAGTCCTCGAATTCGCTGGGGAGCATGTCCGCCACTCCAGGAGGCACCCCTTCGGGGTCGCGCCCTTCGGCTTTGGCTCGCACGGGATCGAAGTCCACGAACCAGGACTTGAAGACCGTCTGGGCGATGGCTTCGAGGGTGGCATTGGTTTCCCGCAAGAGAGCAATCTTGTCATCAAGGGCGCCCAATATAAATGCGATAGATTCTTGCTCTTCAATCGGTGGTAGAAGGATAGGCAGTTTGCGTTGCGCTGTTATGCCAAGGTAAGCCCGGGTCGACCCGGCACCAGCCCATGTTGCAAGGATTTGTTGAAAAAATGGGGCATCAAAATAATACTTCAGGAAGCGATTGTTCAACCGCTTGTAGTCCTGAACCCTGTAATACGTGACCTGAGGCGTCAGCACTACAAATTCGTTGTCCGAAACTTGAAGCAGGGCGGTTCTCCCTATTGTAGCTTTGTGGGAGAGCAGCACATCGCCGGTTCTTGCGAAGCCTTTGCGAAGCCTCCCTGCTTGCTCAGGTGTGATATAGGCACATCCTTGGAGGTCCACTTGTCCCCCAATCATGTCTGACGCCATGATGAAAGGAACCCCAACTGGAACAAAATCTGAGGCTTTGGGGTGGATAGCCCCATGATTGCCGTCGATTGGGACAGCAAGTATTTTTTGTGCAATTAAATCCTCAACCGTCAAGGTTATCCAGTCAGACGGCATACCCGAGCCTCCCCAACCGTTCCCGGATCACTGCATCCAGTTCCTGCCCCTTCTCCATCTGCTCTGCCAGAAGGGTTGTCAGGCGGTCCATCTTATCGGCAAAGGCTTCGTCATCATCCTCCACCTCCTCAGCACCCACATAGCGCCCCGGCGTGAGCACGAAGCCATGCTCGGTGATCTCTGTGAGTTTCACAGCACGACAAAACCCAGGAACATCCTCAAAGGCATTCTTGGTCTCCCCATCCTGCCGCCATGCATGAACGGCACTTGCGATCTTCAGGCTGTCCTCTTCATCGAAGACCCGCAGAACACGGCTCTCCATTCGCCCCAACTTCCTGGCATCGATAAAGAGGAACTCACCCTTCCGGTTGCGTCCGTTCTTGGTTTTGTCCTTGGCGAGGAACCAGAGACAGGCAGGAATCTGGGTATTGAAGAATAGCTGAGGCGGCAAGGCGACCATGACCTCCACCACATCGCCCTCCACCATGGCGCGGCGGATGACGCCTTCGTTGCTCTGGTTAGATGACATCGACCCATTGGCGAGAACGACACCAGCGCTGCCCGAAGGTTTCAGATGCCAGAGGATGTGCTGGAGCCACCCGAAGTTCGCGTTGCCTGGAGGCGGTGTGCCAAATACCCAGCGTGGATCGGACGCCAGCTTATCTCCGCCCCAGTCCGAGATATTGAAGGGTGGATTTGCAAGGACGTAATCGGCACGGAGATCAGGGTGGGCATCCCGACCGAACGTATCACCCGGTTCCTTGCCCAGGTTCGCGCCCATTCCCCTGATGGCAAGGTTCATGGCAACCAGACGCCAGGTGGTGGGATTGGCTTCCTGCCCGAAAATCGAGATGTCATCCTTCTTGCCGCCGTGGCTTTCCACGAACTTCTCAGACTGGACGAACATGCCGCCAGAGCCACAGCAGGGGTCGTAGATGCGCCCCTTATGTGGTGACAGAACCTCTACCAGGACCCGCACAACGGAGCCCGGGGTATAGAACTGACCGCCCTTCTTGCCCTCGGCGTTGGCGAATTGCCCCAGGAAATATTCATAGACCTCCCCAAGGGTGTCTTTGGCTTTGTCTTTCGCGCCGAAACCGATAGATGAGATCAGGTCGATGAGTTCACCAAGTTTGCCGGGATCGAGTTGGGTCCGGGCGAAGCGCTTGTCCAGAATGCCCTTCAGGGCGGCGTTGTCCTGTTCGATTGCGATCAATGCATCATCGATCCGCTTGCCAATATCCGATTGCTTCGCTTGGTTGCGGATGTTCTCCCACCGGGCGATGGCTGGCACCCAAAAAATGTGCGCCATTGAGAAAGCGTCCCGGTCCTCGCAGAGCCGTTCACGGTCAGCAGCATTGGGTAAGTAAAGGTCATCCCTGGGGTCAGAGGCAGCCTTCTTGAGTTCGATCCGCCGCTCGTCAAAGGCGTCTGAAATGTATTTCAGGAAAACCAGCCCGAGGACCAGATGCTTGTATTCAGCCGCGTCCATGTTCGACCGCAGCTTGTCGGCGGCAGCCCAGAGGGTTTTCTTGATTTCCGAATCCATGAGAATCCAATCCTTTTGGGCTTTAATGAATATTGAGCAGCAGATGGGCACTTGTCTTTGCGAAATACCATCATAGCCCGTTGAGACTGGTCAATAATTGACGCATCGCGTTCTGCCAGGAAACATCTACCGAGGCGCAGCATGCATAGCCACGACTTGTATCGAGTCCTTGTCGCAAAACGCAAAGCTCACGTTTTCCCTCCCGGGTTGCTAAATCCGTCAAAGATCGAGGGGGGCAAGTTCGACTCGGAACAATTGGGTCCATGGTCCCGGTGGCAAGGGGATTTGAATGCGGATGTCGTCATTCTGGGGCAGGACTGGGGAGACTTGGCTTACTTCTTGAAGAACGAAGGCATCGACTCCGACAAGGAACAGACCTGCAAAAATCTTCGCGAATTGGCGCAGGGCGCTGGCTGGGACATTGGAAAGCCCCATACTCCGGTCCCTCAGCGTCTCTTCTTTACGAATGCATTGTTAGGCATTAGAGAAAAGAACGGCAAGTCCGGATCAATACCCTCCGCTTGGCTAGACGATAGCCTACCCTTCCTGATTGGACTCCTGAAAATCATCCAGCCCAAAGCTATCGTATCCCTCGGTAGCCTGGCATATCGAGCCTGCAGGCTTGCAATGCATGGAAAGGATCGGGATCTCAGTATCCCAAAGGATGCTCCTCTGACCAAGGTGCGCCAGCTCAACCCGATCCTATGCCCCGGGAAACCGGACTGGTTCGCCTTCTACCACTGTGGTCCGCTTGGGCTGGTAAATCGTTCCAGAGAACTTCAGATGCAGGATTGGGAGCAACTTGGCGAATGGCTTCGCTTTGTGGAATGATGCCTTCCATATTTGATGCGCCGATACTTCACGAAGGGGAATTTTGCTTGAATGGGACCGGTCTAGGCGACCATGACTTTGATCTGATCCTGGATCTTTTCGATCTCAGCTTTGTTCGCGGCGATGGTGACCTTGAACTCCGCAACAGTCCTCCAGTCGCCAAGTCGGTCAGCAATCTTCATGAGTTCAAGCAATGCCACATTGGTATTCCTGAGGCGTTTTGCGGTTTGGACCACCGGTAGTAGAGGCTCTGGATTCGCCATGTCAATTCCCTTGAACTGAGCGGTTCATTGCTCATCTAAATACGATGAGAGGATGCAAGGAAAGGTTCCCGAACCTGCCCCTTCATAGGAAGTCCTTTCAGGGTGTGCGGAAAGTGCTGGCGAGGCAATATCGAGGCAGGATGAAGCCTCGGGCTGAACGATTCGCTGCCTTGGATATTTTTTTTTGAAAAGTTCAGGGGTTGGAATTTGGTGCAAGTTTCTATGGGGGATTCCGGGAAACGATCCCCCCCTTCCGGTCCCGAGGTTGATCTTTGGCATTGAAATCAGTGTCAAGGAAGACCTCCCCTAGCCATGGGAAAAACCAGGTCCATAACCAGGCAAACCCCTACCCCCCTTCATGCTTTCCTCATGGAATGCATCAATAGGCAAATTTTACCCTGTATCATCAAGTTCAAAAGGCTCCGAGCAGGATTCTAGCCGAATGCCGCAGTTTCCTTGATCATCCATCTGGGTGAAAATTGCAGAATTCTGTGATTTGAAAATTCAAACGAGGGGACGCCACTGTTCCGCCAGAAGGGCAATCCTTGGTTCAATCACTTCTTGGAACCATTGTGGTGTGGCAGTCGCTCAAATCTAAAATCGGGAAGCGGTATTTCCCTACGAACACACCCCTAGGGGAATTCCGTGCCATGCCTTCCCTCCCATTCCGCTCAGAATGAGGACCTTGGTGTAGTCGCTCAAATCGAAAGTCCGCCCATCTGCTCAAATATGAGCGCGGTGGGCGGAATCAGTAGGCTATGGATTGATGGCGCGCAAATCAGACCCTGCTTGAACGACCATTGCTATTCGTTCGTGCAGAATTTCTTGCCATTCTCTTTGAATACTTATCCCTATTATGGATCTTGGGTTTAGCATTCAACCACTTTGTTCCTAGCAAATCACTACCATCGATTGGCAAATAGCCGTCAGATAACAATAGGTCACCAATAGCCGATTCGGTTTCTCGAATTTCCTTTACCCTATTGACGAAACCAGGGAAAAGCGTCAGCAGAATTTCACCTGTGCTGCGCGGTGTTTCATGGAGCCACTCCGAATTTGCTAGGAGGATTTCCCGAATTCCATACGCGGGTTGCTGGGGTTGCTCAGTCCTTTGTGAGGGCTGACACCATGACACCAGGTCAAAGGATGCCGATACGCCGCATTGCATTGGTTTGGAGCAAGTTTCGAGGCAGTTCATAAATTTCTCCTTGATTGTGGTTTTAAATTGCCTGTCGTTCTGGATTCTGGTGGACCTGTGACTTCTAACAATTGGCATCGTCACCAAGGGATATCGTCGTCATTCCCGCCAGGTGCATGTTCCGATTTCGCCACATGGGAAATTCGCGAACCAACCTTTTCTGGCGGGGTAATCTGGGCAGGGATTGGGGGGAGGGGGACTGGTGGCATTCCGGAATCACCAGTTGGAACCTCTACCGTTTCTGGATGTTCTGGTGCAGGAATCCGGTTCAGTTTCTCGTCAACGGTGGTCTGAAGCCCGCCCTTGAGAATGAGATCCTCAGCAAGAGCGTTCTGATTGGTGCCCAGGAGGACAGCGAGCAAACGAAGGTCTCTGATCAAATCCCTCGTGAGCCGCAGAGTGATCCTGCCGGTCTCAAAGTTGGGGTTGGTGGTGTTCATGTCGTATTGCTCCTTTGGTGCCGAGCCTCGGATCGAGGGCATGGCAAATTGCTGGAACACCTCTGTGCCATTGGCTCCAGGGTGAATGGGTATTGGGTTGGCATCTGCACATGGTGTCGATGCGACAGCGTGCTCTCACGCTCTCATTCCTCCGATACCACCGGTGATTTGGTGAGGATGCGCACCTCGCGGAAGGTCCCGATGTCGGCGACCAGCATCCTGTGTCGCTGCATATCCCACCAAAGCGACCATCCGGTCGGCTGAGACGCCCCCAAAAGGACCCGAGCAACGCTGCACTCATCCCAGGAATGGCGCTTGTCCATATGGGGTTGAGCGTCGTCTCTCGACTCTGGATAGCGTCTACTGGAATCTACCCACCCTCATGCGGGGTGCGACCATCACGCTTGGTCCTGGGCAGTCCTGGGCGGCTTGCTGGGGCATCTTGATGGGGCTCAGCTCATACCCAGACTCGCCAATCTAGGTAGATCTGGGGTCGATTTCTCGCAGCTTAGCGCCGCGGTTTGGTGCAATGGGAGCTTCGTGCAGATGCGCGAATTCACATCGGCAACATGGCGAAAGGGTCGCGAAATCTCAAGCTGGTAGAGAACCAACATGAGCGACCAAAGAACTATCCACACCGAATATGCCTTCAGGCTTTTCCGCCTCGGGATGCCACTTGTCAAGCTCCATGGGACCAACGATGGCGGCGGTTGCCGGTGCTGGGCGGGACAACGTTGCACAAATCAAGGTAAGCATCCTGCTGGCAGGTCAGTCCTGGCAAGCCTCGTGCAATCAGAAGTGGAATTGCAAAAACATGTCACTGAAGGGGGCAACCTTGGGCTGGTTCTCTATTACCCGAGCCTGAAGGAGGTGCCTGTGAACCCTCTGCGGCTCTATGCTTTCGATGATGACGATGGGACAGGCATCGCCTGGCTGGCAGCTCATGGCATCGCAAGCCCATGGATTGTGAAGGGTCGCAAGGGTTACCACATCTGGGCGATCCTGCCCGATGAAACACCAGATCTGTTCACCAAGAATAACGTGTTCAAAAGTGCGAGGGCGCTGGAGGAATTAGCGGGTGTTGAGTTCACTCTGCCAAAGATGGACCTCCGAATTACCGGATTGATGGTCATTCCCATGGAAAACGGCAAGCACCTCATAATTGATGGGAAAGCTGTAACTCTTGAGACCATCAGCCTCTTGGACCATTTCAATAGTTTAGAAGGGTTGCTAACCTGGTTGCCGAGAATTGACCCCCGAACGGTGATCCCTGGAATGAGGGTGCGTGAACCTATCGCGATGGAAGTGGTGGCTGCGGTTGGTGTCTCTGAGCAAGCTGAAAAACTTGCCGTTCCCGCTTATCCCCAGAAGCCTGTCCGAACTAAGAAGGAGAAAAAGGGCTTATCTGAACTTCACCTATCAGAGACGCACCCGCTTGCGGACGCCTTCCATCCTAACTACGCTAGTTTCCCCTACCATGAGCGAAAAAGGTTGGCGCGGTGTCATGCCAAGGCTCTGAAGCCAAGCATTCCAGGGCAGGGTCCCTGGGGACGGCTGCTCAAGGTCGTCAACGACAGCATCCTTCACTATGGGATGAGCGACAAGACGACATGGGAGATCGTTCGTGATTGCTTTAACCCCCGGTGCCGACATACCAATGGTCGCCCATACCCTTGGCGAATGTCCAAGGTGGTAGAGACCATCATGCAAGCACATGAGGAAGGGAGTTATTCGACTATGGCGAAACTAGGAAAGCTCGCAAACCCCACAAAGGTCCATGAGAGGCTGAGGAAGAAATGGGTGAAGGCAAATGCCCTTCGGAAGGATCGGAGGGAAGAGCGAAAGCAGGAGATGAACCTACTGATCTCAATGGCGATGCACGAGATGGGATTTGTGTGGATGTCAACTGACACAGAAGATATTCGGATTCACCCATACCTCTTTAACGGCGATGTGGTATTCACAGAGCTATACAACGAACTGACCCATTTGCTGGCAAGGAATGAAGAGTTGATTCCTAACCGCAAAGTTGTAGGGGGCTGGCTGAGGCTTTTTGGGCTAGAAACTTATGCCGGATGTATTCAGAGAAATAAGACTGAAGGGGTGATCCCACTCGATGCTGCATAAACACATCTTCACACCAGTGAAAGTAAGAGCATAAACAAAGACTATCCAATCTACCAAACAACATACCATTACTATTAACTATACTACCTAGCGGGAGTCATGATCGAAAACGAGCTAGGTATTCTCAAAAAGGTTCCCCCTCTCTCCAGGCAAAAGGAGGAGGGGGAGCAGCCATCAGCAAATCTTCTGAATTTCTAGATGATCATTTTGCAAGGTCGGACGGTTCTAGGGAGATCTCTTCAGGGAAACTCTCAGCATGGGCTACCATGGCGAGACCCAGGCTATGAACCTCTTCCAGCCACTCTTCAGTCACCACAAATTCTTTGTCGTCAGAGTCGGGTAGAACCAGTCCAAACCCGTCGAGGTCCTCTTGAAGGTCCTCCTTAGTCTTGTCAATCGCGCCTTCCCATCGGGAAATTGCGATTTCCCCAACGGAGCCACCGAGATCACTCTCCTCGTTGGAAGCATGGAATTCTTGTGTTTCGTCTGAGGCAGAATCTAGCACCATTTGGGAATATGCACTGGAATCCAAGAGAAGACTATCGTGCGCCTCAAAGAGCGCATTGAAAGGGGTAGCATCCGACTTCATACCTACCTGAATCAGTTGTGCCACCAATTTAAATTGGGCAATCGACTTTGCAAGATTTTCAACAATCCCCTTCTTGTTCGCAACAGTATCTTCAGATAAAGATAAGACAAGATGCATGTATTTCTCCGTGAAGTCCGGGTCGCCGGGTTATTTAAGTATACTCGCAATTGAACAATATACAACAAATCATTCCATTTATTTCTATTGCACAAAAGTATCGTATAAGGTTATTTATTACACCAGTTAATGGAATTCAATTAAGACGAGTTGTAATTATTTTAACAATCGTTGATCTTGATACATCCTGTCGTTTCAAGTTGATTGATCATTAGACCGTTGCCATTAAGCGCCACTAATGAGGAATACAGACGATCTCAAAGCCATTACCTTTAGTTGCGTTCAGTGTGAGATCTCACATCTAACTTTCGCACCCCGATGCTCCATCGAGCCAAAGCCACCCTGCACAAATGTATGGTCGGCACCAGGCGCGGAATCACCCCAGCAATCCAGTCAACCCCATCCTGGAGCCACCTAGTGCCAATACGGTGCCTTCAGCCAACAACCGTTCAACAGGTCAGCCTCCACTTCCCGTAATCACCGATCTGACATACGAGATGTCCATTCCCGCGTTAGGGTGTTACAGCGTTCGGGCGTCACCTCGTTACCACCATCGCGTGGTGTGTCGCAAGTGGTGGTCTCCCGTAGAAGCTTGGTCCCAGTCAAATGCGCAAGCTATCCAGGGTCACCTCATCGAATCCGACCGCTGACCGGGTCGTTTGTCGCGGTCGCAGCTGAGCGGAGCAGCAGGAGGGACCAGGGAGTAGCAACAAGGGGTCCAGGAGGCACCAAAGGGACCGAGGCAGTCAACGGGTCGGTTGATTCGCTCCTGGTCTCCTGGACATTGATTAATCCACCAAGACTGGTTGCCGAGAACCTAGGCGAGGATCAGAAAGGTGGGATACTGCCTAGACCCCACCCAGATCCGGTAACCCCCATGGCTATTCCTGCTGTCGTCAAGAAAACTGCCGACATGGCGCTCAACACGTATATTGAGCGAAGGGTGCTGCCCCAGCTCCACGCCAGGGTGCGCCTGGTGCATCGCTGGCGGGGCAACACGGTCACCCTAATCGAGCAACGTCCATGGTGGAGGGATGAGGCAACCTGGGTGGACATCCCCATCGCTCAGTTTCGATACGACAATCAGCGAAACGATTGGACCCTATATTGGCAAGATCGGAACCAGCGTTGGCACCTCTCGGAAGAACTGACCGATTCGAGGGAGATCACCCGATTGCTGGCAGAGGTCGACAGAGATCCCACCGGGATCTTCTGGGGGTGATGAGAGCGCTTCCTCGGTCGGTCGAGTAGTAAGGACTGGCATTTCGACTCGCTGCCCAAATCATCAAATCTCTGAGGGATAGAATCTATAGGAAGAAATCCAGGGCGGCGACCTTGACACCCCACTGAGTTGCCGCCATGACTGTCGTGCAATCCGAGTTCAGGTCCGGACGACACTGAAGCGAGGATTTTGCAACCGAACAATCTCCGAGTAGTAGGGATGATTCCCCATCCAAATTCAGGCTTGCCCTAGGGAGAAATATGATTATCTTTAGGGGTTTAGGGATGAATCCCGGGTTTCGGGACGTGCCTGTGGGGAAGTTACTTGTCGTTGACGATGAAGCTATGATCCGGGAAAGCGTAGCGGCGATACTTGCTTCTTTTGGGTTTGAAGTCATCGAGGCAAGAGACGGATTAGATGCGCTGTTGATATTTCAAGCCAAACGTGCTGAAATCATGTTGATAATTATGGATGTTAGTATGCCTCGGATGGATGGAATTGCAGCAGCCAACGTGATCAAAGCCGCTGACCCTACTGCGAAGGTCATCCTGATGACTGGATTTACGGAAATACCCCTTCCGGTTGAGGTAGACGCTATCCTACCCAAACCTTTCAAGAGCAGAGTTCTTCGTGACACCGTAGCACAGGTTCTAAAGATGGCTTAATAGCACTGACACAAATCCATATGGTAATGCTTCCTGCACGCATAACTACAATTACCCCTGTGCACCAATGACAACTATACCAGGGATTCCTTTATTGCTTGAACCAAATCTTCAGCCTCGATAGGTTTAAAGAGCACTCGCCTAACGCCGAGACGAAGGAGATTGGATTCCACATCTTGGTCATGGGAGGCTGTGAGAATGAGCAAGGGAATCTCGGGATTGGCTTTTCGCGCCATCCGTGCCACGGTGACCCCGTTGCAACCAGGCATCTGGTAGTCACTGAGAATAATGTCCGGCGCGGAAGCAAGAATGTATTCAGGAACCTCCATCGCTGAAAGGGGTTCCCATTCCTCCACCTCGTAGCCCGCCCCCTCCAGGCATCGGCGCAGGTAAAGCCGCATCATCTTGCTGTCGTCGATCACCAGAATTTTCATCCCACCAAAGGATACGTTCCCGGAAAAATTCTCAAGTAGTTGGCGTCCTTCCGGGGAACCGGCGAACTGGCTTGTTCCAGTCCGAAGCGCCGCCATGGTCCCCGCTAATTCGGACCGGGGAAGAGCATTTGTGACACCGCTGCCACTTTTAATAGTCAGGGAGCGACAGATGCCTGGTGGACACTGTTGCCGCGCTGCCCACCGCACGGGGAACATGCAACGGCTATTCTTGGGCACCCCCAGCAAATGAGGGACTGGTTGTCATGCCCGCCGCGCTGAAAGCATTAGGTGCATGATGCGGGTCTGGCGTAGGCTGCCAACCGCCTCTCGCGAAATCCAAAATGAGGCACGCGGCATCCTATGCGCCCCCGACCCGGATCAACTGTCAGCATTTTCACGGTTCTTGGCAGTTGGTCGTGGTTGAGGCTGGTTCCTTCGCTTTCGCAGTGGTGCCCTGGTATCAGATGCTTGAAACCCCTGGCTGTGACCGTCTGAAAACTCAATCCAGAGTTGTCCATTGCGAGACCAGAACGCAACAGGAACCCCTTTCTGAGACAGGTCCTTCTTCATGGTTGCAATATATGGTCCCGCTAATATTTTTCAATAAGCTTGAAATAAGAAAATATAAACCTAGGTGGGCATCCTACCGGAATACTAGGTCGACTCTCATAGAACGGGTGGTGCGATTCCTTCAAACGACCTTCTCCAAACCTCGGTGGAGGTATTCATGAAGCCGAGGCATCAGCGCCAGTCTCTCGGGGACATCATTGATCTGCTCCTCTTGTGTGGCTTGCAACAGTTCAGCCCAGGAGCTGTGGTCTGGATCGATGGTTCCCATACCCAGCCAGGCGAGCGTCATGAGTTCGTTTTTCGCAGGTGATGGGAGTTGGTCTATCACCGTGACCAGCTGCTGGAGTTCAGGGGGTTCAGCATTGGACACGGAGGGCATCCCGGGAGAGGCATTTTGCACAGGATCACTGTTGGCTGCCTTGCGTCTGGCGAGTTCAATGACCTCACGGACCTGGGCGGGGGTAAGGGAGTTGAGGCGAATTGCCATGGGACTGCTCCATTTGAGTTGAGGGTTAAATCAAGGCTCAAATTGCTCTTTTATCTCATCTGGGAATAGGGGTGGGCAACATACATAGGGCTAAGGCTGTTGACTAAATGTTAATAATGGCTATCAATTCGGAGGGCAATCTCAAGTGTAACCCTTTTGCCCCCTCGCGGAATACGGTTTGTGAACTTGAACGGTTGCGAGGATCGTGGGCATTTCGAATCTCTGCGGTGGATGCGGATGTCACCAAATTTGCTTCAATGTCTGAATGCTGCGCCGGTCCAACGGTTGGGTTTCCTCAAAGACCAATCCTGAAGGAACGAAATCCGCCAGAGCGACTGACAGGGTTTCATTCAAGTTGGAAAAAAAATATGCTCACCATCACAATTGTTGAGCCTAGGATCCTATAATTCAGATAGGGGAATGGCTTCCTCAAATTCTCTGGCTGAAATTGCAAATGGACGCAATCATTAACCGCTACGCAACAATCCTGGAAACAAAAGAACTTGAAATTCTCAAAGAGCATTACCTTGTCTTGATTTCGCGAGCAAAGGTTCATGGGGGCAGCAGAGATGCAGATATCTACCGGGCAGTGGTAATCCAAATCGATGCTCAAATGGAGCGACTGAGAAATCACCCCGACCCTTCAACAAACCCTTGAACCCAGGCAATGCAACTGGACGTGATTCTCATTGAGGTCAGACAGGTTCCACCAGGACCGATTTGCTCAAGACCAGTGATATCCGGAATGGTCTCCTGCATCCACCGGGGTGCAAAGCACGGAACCTCAATTGGCTCGGTGCGCATCAAACCTCCCATCGGCACCGAACTTGTCCCAATTGGGAATGCGGAACTTGAATTCGGGGCAACCTGGGTATTAGGGACGTCCCGGTTGCAATCTCCATTGCAAACCTTTTGGAGAACTCTATATTGAAGACATCTTGGTCATCATTTGGGTTGCGATGGGCTGAGCGGAGATTTCTTAACGAGTGATTGGTATGGTTCCTGGGACGGTTGAAACTTTCGATCCCCCGCCGGGTTCCTCAATACAAGGGGGAAGTCCGCTATGCCCTATACCATAACAAAATTACCCGATGTTCCGATTGTTGAAACTACCTATATCGGAGTTATCACAAGGGAGGACTTGAACCGCGCCACTGAGGATGCGCTCACTTTGGCGAAAGCCAATGCCATCACTTTATTTATCAAGAACTGCAGTTATCTAGAAGGAATACACTCAATTGCCGATCTATACTTGGTCGCAGGGTCGCTTGAGAAGTGGTCAATTTTCCATCGTATCAAGAAGGCGATTGTGGTCTCTGAATTGCCCTTCGCGCCTAACCAGATTCAACACTGGGAGGAAACTTGTCGGAAGCGCGGTATCGATGTGAGGCTGTTCGACCAGCGTTCCGCTGCACTTAATTGGTTGCAGTCATAGCGTTGAAAACGATCCTCAACTCTGGTCTGAGCCTCTGTTGAGGATGGGACGGGAATGTCAGGGAACTTTTCCCTATTTGAGCGCATTCCGTTGGCATCCACCACTTCCATGCACAACTGTTCTGTTCTCTGGAATTTTGCGGTTCTTATGCCTGAAACGGACTTCGGTCCGCTCACATCAAAAGCGTTATCGCCTGGAGGGGACATGGCTCTGAGCAAACTCCAGCTGGAAATACTGAAAGCCGCCTACTCCGCCGGGTCCAAAGGGCTCATGTGGGTTCCGAATCGCTTGAGTTGGTTCACCAGAGAGGGCAAGCGGCTGCGTTCTTCCTCCGTGGTCTCCCTCGCCACCAATGGCTTGCTCCAGATCATCTGCCCCGGCGGTTCCGCTGGCAGATCCACCGATTACCCTCAGGCGTTCATTGCCGTGTTGACGGTGGCGGCGGTGAAGTTGCTGTCCAAGAGGTCCTGATCTGCATGGATGCCTCTTGTTCAAACCATTGGGCGAATGCTTGATCCACCGTATCCATATGGCGCTGGATAGATGCGGCGAAATCCTCAACAAGGTCAAAAAGAAGGGGCGCGCCCGGACCGTTCCAGCGGATCAAATTCCCCCTCACTCTGACCAGCAATTTCTCGTGGTCGCCCCGGTGAGTTCCCAGGTCGGGGTATCCCAGGGAACGGAGGCATTCTTCCTCCGCCAGGAAATGCAGGGTGGTCTGTTCGACCAAGCGAATGAACCGGAACTCAGACAGCGCCCCATTTGGATCGGTCGCCAACGTCCCAAAAAGTTTCAAAAGGAGACCGTGCAACTCGCGGTGTTGTTCGTCGACCTGGAGGATTCCAACTGAAGCAGGGAGATTCCATTGAACGTGTTCCACCTGAAAGTCTCTCCTCCCATAGTAAAATGCTTCAAAATATTGGTTTTGTCAACTTATTTTTCCATCATAATTCTTATAAAGTCAGCACCATCGGAGGAAATCAACCTCTGCCTACCTCCTACTCACCGACTTTGGCTTCTCCCATGGTCGAGTGGAAAGGTGCTGGTTGGGTGCGGCTCCACTCGAATGGAATTCCCCAGGGGGTATAGAAGGAATATCCCTGACCACGATGGCGGGGTAGATGGAGGAACCCATGGTCCCCACGAATAAGAAAGCCTCACGATCGTTCCAGCCGACCGACCGGAGCATTCCAGGCGGCAATACCCTTTCCCTGGTTGCGTTCCGGAATGGAGAGCGCGGACTCATGGCTCAGGGCGAAGACAGTTCATCTCTTGAACTCTTCAATTTGGATGGAGAACGAATCTTCTCAGATCCAGGACTCACGATGGTCATTCGCGAACTCGGTGAATACGCTCCAGGAGATGAGGATGGTTTCTGGGCGCTCGTGGCGAGGATCTGATTGGTGTCCACGATGTCTAAATCCTTATTCATGACAAGGTTCGGATGCGCCTCCTCATTGACCAGGGGAGTCGGAACATGGGAGTAACACGCCGTAGAAAGGTGAACCCTTCAAAACCCTGTCCTGGCATAGATTTGGTTTCGAGGGGGGTGTTTCGAGCTTCCGAATGGCTTCGGCCAGCAAAGCTGGCGAAGCCTGTTCATTCAATCCCTGTCCCG